>VAPL010584544.1_pt1 | contig 10014 bp, 9 predicted proteins | sample 3395061 | NCBI WGS metagenome assembly VAPL01 (sample SAMN08290444, study PRJNA428436) | hydrothermal vent metagenome | isolation source: Deep-sea hydrothermal vent chimney 2 | place: Pacific Ocean: Juan De Fuca Ridge | depth 2182 m m | reverse complement strand
TATGCCAATAGAGCTTAAAATCCTCTGTTTATACTCTTTTAAACCCTTAATAGTCGTGATTGGTGAAACAAGATTTGGCATAATAATCGCACCTGAAAAACTATAAGAGCTAAGAGGTGAAACGGTTTTAAGCATATCCCCATCTCTTAGATGAAGATGCATATCTAGCGGTGAATTTAGTACCAAGTCCATTTATACTTCCTCTGCTTTGATACTTAATTATATCAAAATACAGGTATTATTTGGCTATAAACCTATCTTTGTATCTACACTTTTGACAAAACTCTTCTTTTGCTTTAGTGTTTTTAAAACCTTTTACTATATCTTTGGCTCTTTTGCTACTTAAGATATCTTCTAATTTTTTTGTATGGATATTTCCTAGATTTATAACCCCTTCGCCATCAAGACAACAAGGGACTACTGTACCATCTGCAAGTATTGCGATTTGTGAAATCAATCCATGACAATACCCATCTGTTCTATTTTGGCTGCGAAGACTAGGCCACTGAAAATAGCTATCAAAATGTACTAAAATTTTCTTTGCTAATCTTATAGATTTGGGTGGTTTTAAAATCAAATCTTCATCAAATTTGATATGAAAATGCGATGATAGTTTTTTGAAAATTTGTCTATTGTATCTATTTTCGCTTCCACGAATATCCAAATTCCAAAGTCTTAGATTTATAAAAACCTCATCATCTTCCCTCTTGTCACATAACTTTAAAATCTCGTTCATATACTCATCATATGAGTGCTTCATGCTACTTTTATTAAAACTATTTAGTGAAATATTTATCTGTCTTACACTCTTATGAAAAAGATTTTTATGCAAATGTAAATATGCTCCACTTGTCGTAATCATCACTTTAATTTTTAATTTTTGAGCAATATCTAAAAAATCTGATAAATTTGACAAGGTAAGTGGATCACCCATCACATGTAGAGCTACTTCTTTTGTGTATGGTGAAATTTGGGTCAATATCTTTTCAAAAAAATCCAACTCCATCGTTGTCTTGGGCTTTGTCTTTGTTGGACAAAAGCTACACTCTAACCCACATATATTTGTTATCTCAATATAAGCTCTATGAAATTTCAATTAAACTCCAAAAAAAAAATTACACTCATGATACTTTATACTAAAAAACCTGCACCTATAGTTAATGCACCTAAAAGCAATAAGACAGCAGCACTTATCTTTCCTATTTTATTTTTTGCAAATATATAAGAGTAAAAAGCTTTTAAGATATTATTACTTCCTGCTGCTATTAAAATAGCTGTAGTAGCTCCCGAAGCTGTAACACTAAATTTTGATGATAAAATCGATAAAACAAATGGGTCTATATCTGTAAAGCCCACGATAAAAGAGAGTATATTTAATCCTAAATCTCCATATCTACTTAAAACAAAGTGGGTCAAGGATGCCATTAAAATAAATAAAAATGCAAATAAAAATGCTGTGCCAAGTTCAAGTGGATTTTGATCTTCTTCCTCATTTAAATTTGAATTCAAATCCCTTCTTGCTCTATGATAATAAAACATAGATATTAATGATGTTAAAAGTGCCAAAAGAACAAATGGGATAGTCAATTTTGTAGCAATGTTAAGATTAAAAGCATAAGCAATACCAAGTAATCTCAGGTACATAACCGCAGTTGCGATGATAATTGAAGAGACAAACAAATCTACAGATTTGCTCATTCTTGCCTTTTTAGCTAAAACTATAGTGGTAGCCGTACTAGAGTAAATCCCACCTAAAATCCCAGTAAGCCAATATCCTTTATCTTTAAAGATATATCTTTTGAGAATATAGCCAACATACGAAAACATGGATACAATGACAACAGCCAACCAAACTTTGAAAAATGAGATGGGTATGAGCTCGTGTATATTTGTTCGTGGAAGTAGTGGTAAAATCACGCCGCTAAGTAATACAACTTTTGCGATTGTTTCAATCTCTGTTTCATCAAATATTTTATAAAACTTTTTGAGTCTTTTATTTAAATTTGATATAAAAACTATAGCAATAAACACAACTATTAAAAACCAAGCATTAAATTTGATGATAATCACACCAAAAGTATAAACTAAAGATGTCAATAAAAATAGTAAAATTCCACTTTTTTTATCTTTTAATTTTTCCATGTAAAAGAGTAGAAAATGTGCAGTAATTGCGATATAACCAATCAAATAAAGATAGATATCAATCTTATAAAAAACATAACTCAACAAAGCGATAAAAGCATAAGTCCTAACACTACCAATCTCTTTGGCTGAATCTTTTTTAATCCTATGAGTTTTGATATCCAAGCCTATCAAAAATCCAGCAAGTATAACAATTACAATTTTCACCCATTCTTGACTTAGTAGCGTCTCCAAACTTGACCCTTCAACAATCTTTGTTGAAATTATATCATTTTTTATATACTAATTATATTTATAAAATTTCTTGCATGAGCTTTATAGTGAAAATTGCACCATTTTTTCCATTTTGCATATCAATATATCCATGCATATTATCTTCAATGATGATTTTACTCATATAAAGCCCTATTCCTGTCCCTTGAGTTGCGTGTTTGGTTGTAAAATATGGCTCAAATATCCTTTCTAATATATTTTCTTTTATACCACCAGCATTATCTTCTATTTTCACAAGAGCATATTTTTTTCCTTTTTTCAGGATTAGTTTTATATAAGGTTTTTTAATTTTTCTCTCCACTAAAACATCTTTTGCATTGGATAATATATTTAAAATAGCTTGTGAAAACTCTCTTGGATAGCCAAAAATTTGACAATCTTGCTCTATATCAATTTCAAAACTTATATTATTATATTTCAAAGAGGCCTCTATGATATAACTAGCATTTTTACACTCTATTTGAAGACTAAATCGTGATTTTTCCTTTGATGGCTTAAAGAAATTTTGAAAATCATTTATGGTATTTGACATATGTGAAAGTATAATATCACACTCTTGTATGCTTTGCTCAAAAGCTTCATCACTCAAATCATTATGCTCTTTTTTCACCTGCATATTCATCAAAACTGCATTTATCTCACTAAGAGGTTGTCGCCATTGATGAGCAATATTCCCTATCATATTTCCCATAGAGGCTAATTTGCTTTGTTGGATAAGCAACTGCTCTTGTTTTGTTCTCTCTTTAATTTCTAAAACAATTCTCTCTTCAAGATTTCCTAGCATTTGATTCATCACTTCTTTGAGCCGATTTAATTCACTAGAACTAGCATTCTCAACCAATCTTCTATCCAAATTTCCTTTTTTAAGATCACTCACAACACTCGTTGCATCTTCTATTAGTCTTATATCTTTTTTCAGTTTTTCTCTCAAAATCTCAACATTTGTGTTGATGCTCTTTGCCATTTCTCCAAATTCATCTGTACTTTTTAACTCTATCTTTATCTTTTCATCTTTATCTATCTTACGACCCAATAAATCAAAAAATTTGCCAAGTCCAAGCTGCACGCTCTCCATAGAAAATACTATACTTCTAGCAATCAAAAAACCAAAAAGTAGAGTTAAAATAATCACGATTGTCGCACTCGTAGTTATGATAGTCTGTTTTTTTGAAAAACTCACTTTTGCTTTTTGAAAAGTATTATATGAGTTTTCTAGTTGAGAATCTTGAAGTTTCTTTAATTTAGATATCAATATATAAAACTGTTTTCTCTCCACACTTTTGGTGTGCATAAAAGCGCCTGTTTTATAATCTTGTTTGATATATCCATCAGTTACATAAACAAATCTCTTATAGTTTTTATATCCATTTCTTACAAAGATAAGTTTTTTGTAATTTTCCCATATATCTTTCATATTACAATCAAGTGTACTAAAAGAGTAGTCTAAAGCTTCAACCATGGGAGTAAGGCTAATAGCGATATTCCTTTTGTATTCTCCACTAGGAGCAACAACCAAAGATAGTGTTGCTTCTCTTAGCTTAAAAAGCGGAATAATAAAATTATGTTGTATATTTTGCACTTTTTTAGAATCTTTAAAAACATCTTTTACTCTTGCTAATCCATCTTCTAAAATATTTTGTGCAAGCAAAGACATTAAAATAATAGCAGTAGCTCCAAGAAGAGCCATAAGAAGAAATTTATATCTTATCTTAAGATATTTTATCATTTAGTTTATATCCGATACCAGAGAGATTTTTTATATAATCTTTTGGAAACTTTTGTCTCATGTTTCTCACTAAAGATTTTAGAGCATCATCACTCATAAACTCATCTTGCCATATATAATTTTGAAGTTCAGCATAAGTTACTACTCTATGTCTATTTTGAATCAACAATTCAAAAAAAGATATCTCTTTTTTGCTGAGCCTAATCACTTCCTCTTTGCAAGTGAGAATTTTACTATCAAAATCATAACTATACCCATCTGGCAACTCTTTTAATACTGAATGATTTTTTGCTATAATATCCAAACACTTCTGAAGCGAGCTTTTCAAATCTTTTAAATTTATTGGTTTTACGATGTATTGCTCTAGATGTAAATCAACAACGCCCAAAAGATACTCTTTGTCGGTATGAGCAGTAATCATAATGATGGGGATTTGGCTGTCTTGCTCTCTAATTGTCTTTACTAGCTCTATTCCATCCATCTTTGGCATCATTATATCTGTAAAAATTATATCTGGTTTTTGCTCCCGATAGAGCTTAAGAGCTACCTCTCCATTTTGAGCCTCCAAGACATCTTTGACATAATATCTAAGGGAATCAGATATTTTTTTTCTGATTCCCTCTTCGTCTTCAGCATAAAGAACAGTTAGTGTTTTTAATTTCTCTAATAATATCTTATCCATATCAAATCCTAGTAGAGAATTTTACTATCTTTTTTCTTTAATCACTCTCTTTTAGTATCCCATCTTTTGCAAAAGCTCTCAAAAATCTTAAAATTTTTACATTTTGTTTTTTGGTAGTTTTCGCCTTGTACTTCATGCTTCCAAACAAGGCATTCCAATCTTGCATACTATGGTGCTCTACAATTTTTGCATGATGACACTTTGTGCACTTATCATAAAAGAGATCTGAACCCTCTTCCCACGCCTCATCCATATCATCTGTTATAGATTTTTTTTGAACTTTAGCTTCTAACACACCTCTATTTCCTCTGATTTTTATTAAACCAGACTTTTTAGTTGCAGCCAATAGCAGTTTAAGATTTTTAGTAGCAAAAAGTTTTTGTTTATCATTTTTGCTTATATAACCACTTAGCTTCACCTTTACCATATCACCTTTTTTAGAAATCACATCCACGGGATCTCCGCTATAAAGGGTAATTTTTTGGTTTTCAAGAGGGAGCTTTATCCCTTTTTCAACATAAATATACGATTTGGCTTGCAAACTTACCATAAACAAGCAAGCTGTTAAAACAGTTATAAAAAGTTTCATTTTAGCTCCCTTTTATGCTTATATATTTACAGTTTTAGGCATTAAGTGTGCTTGATTTACACTTATCACACCTTGTGCTTTTTTGATAGCCACTAAAACTGTATTTGCTGTACAAGATTGTGATGCTTGAGATGTTGGTCTTGAAGATGTTAAAACATTTGGCTGACCACTATTGCCTCTGCTTCCATCAACCATTGGATTTTCAGAACTGTACCAAGTTCCCTCTTCAATAGCCACAACTCCCTCTCTTATATCTTTTGTCACAACTGCTCCAACTAGGATTTTACCACGACTATTATAAACTTCAACTAAATCACCATGAACGATACCATATCTTTTAGCATCTTTTGGATTTATTCTTATAGGCTCTCTTCCTTTTATTTTGTAGAGTTCTGCTATCCAGGTATTATCTAATTGTGAATGCTTTCTATATGTCGCATGTGGTGACAATAGATGCAACGGATATTTTTTAGCTAATTTACTTCCTAGGTATTCAGCTGGCTCAAACCAAGTAACATGTCCTTTAAAATCATCATATCCAAAATCAGCAAATTTTTTGCAAAATATTTGAATCTTTCCACTCTCTGTTTTTAGAGGATTTTTAACTGGATTTTTCCTAAAATCTCCTTGTCTAACATACTTGTAAGCCTCTTTTGGAATTTTATACTCGATTGAGCCTTTTTCCCAAAACTTATCAAAACTTATAGTTTTTGCAGCATCTGAACTTGCATAAAAATCTTTTATATGCTCCATTACTGTTTTGCCATCAGTAAATTTTTTATACTGTTTTTCTCCAAACTCTTTTGCTAAAAGTGAATATATTTCATAATCATCTTTAGCTTCATATGGATTATCAACAACCTTTTTCATAGCATAAACTTTATCACCAGAATAACTACCACTAAGTAGACTTATATCATTTCTCTCTAAAGTTGTAGTTGCTGGCAAAACTATATCTGCCATCTTTGCAGTTGGAGTCCACCAAGGGTCTTGAACAATGAGTGTATCTAGTTTTCTAAGACCTTTTATCAATTCATTTAAATCTTGTTGATGACCAACATTATTAGCTCCTGCTACATACATTAGTTTTATATATGGCAACTCTAATTTTTCACCCATGAAGTTGATTTTTTTACCAGGATAAAGTAGTGTTTCATTTATTCTTGATGCTGGGATTATTGATTTAACTCTGTTCCTTCCCTCTGAAAATCCTCCAGGTCCACTTTTACCAGCACTTGCTTGTCCTCCACCACCATAATGTAATGAAAAGCCAAAGCCTCCGCCAGGAAGTCCAACTTGTCCTATCATAGAGGCTAAAGTAATTATGCCCCATTGAATTTGCTCACCGTGTTGAGCTCTTTGCATTGACCAATTTCCTGCTATCAAAGTTCTATGAGATACAAATAAATCTGCTAACTCTTTTATCTTAGATGCTGGAACTTCTGTGATTTTTGCTGCCCATTCAGGAGTTTTTGGCGTACCATCAGTTTTTCCTAATAGATAAGGCACAAATTTATCAAAACCATCAGTATATTTTTTGATAAAATCACTATCATATTTTTTTGTAGTATAGAGATAATTCATCATTCCAAGCATCAAAGCAACATCTGTGTTTGGTCTGATATAGATACACTCTGCGTCAAACATTTTAGCAGTTTGTGTTTTTATAGGGTCAATTGATATAAATTTCATGCCTGATTTTCTATACTTTATGAAATAATCATCATTTTTACGATTTGCAACAGCAAAATCTATCTTATTTGTTTTAAACAGATCAGCTCCCCACATAACATAAACTTGAGTATTTGGTAGTATTTGCTCATGTGCAGTTTGAAGAGAATAGACTTCAATATCCCCTACAATATCTGGATTTGTTCTAAGCGCTGCTCCTACACTAAAATCGCCATCTATATTGACTGAACCACCTTTTACGGTATTGAAAAATCTACCAGCTAGTGTTGGGCAGTAATTTACCAATCCAGGATGTGCCCAGCCGTCAGTTGTACCATTATATATGCTATCCCTAGGAGTCTCTTTTAATTTTTTGGTCACTAATTTTAGCGCTTTATCCCAACTAACTCGCACAAACTCTTCCTTGCCTCTTAAGGCTTTATTATTAGTTTTTCCCTCTAAAAAAGATTTTCTAACATATGGATACTTTACACGAGAATTAGAGTAATTTCTATCAACTAAAGCCTTCATCATAGCAGGGCGTCTATCTTTTCCTTGTGGCTTCAAATCTATAATCCTGCCATCTTGAACAAAGGCATAAAATGCACCAAAATGACTCGCGCTTGGGATTTTCTTGATTGGTGAAAATAGCTGAGTTGCACCAACACTACTAGCACTTAAAACCGCCGTAGCAGCAACACTTCCTTGTAAGAACTTCCTTCTTGAAATACTCATTGTAACTCCTTTGTAGTAATTTATCTGAAAGAATTATAAAATAAAAAAGAGGCTAAATAGTGGCTAGATAGGAATTAGAGTCTATGCTATTAAATTGAGCTCAAAAATGAGAGAGGTAGGATATATCACCCTACCTCATTTATTTATTTTGAACCAACTATATAATCGGCTACTGTACTGATTTGGGTATCAGTTAAATTTTTAACTTGACCCTTCATGACCATCTCATCTTCTTCTTTTGGATTTTGATAATACTTTATCATACTCACAATTCTTGCCTTGCTGTCTCTTACAATATGATGCTCTCTGCCAAGTGGTGCTTTGGTAAAATCTGCCCCGTGACATGCCACACATCCTCTTGTTAGCGAAACTGCTTCTTTGGCTGTTGATGGAGTTCCTTCAACTATCCAATCAGCTACTGTATTTATTTGAGCATCAGTTAAATTTTTAACTTGACCCTTCATGACCATCTCATCTTCTTCTTTTGGATTTTGATAATACTTCATCATACTCACAATTCTTGCCTTGCTATCTTTTATGATGTGATGCTTTCTACCAAGTGGTGCTTTGGTAAAATCTGCCCCGTGACAAGCCACACATCCTCTTGTTAATGTGGCACCTTCTGATGCCATTAAATAAGTTGTTGCAATTACCACAACCAATAATAAAACCTTTCTCATACTTTCTCCTTTTGAAATTTTGGCACCTACTACTAGAGATGCTTTTGATTGAATTATAACACCGAAGCTCTTACTTATTAATAAATATTATGTTAATATTTATTAACTTATATAAATTCTTAGGGTGTTTAATTATCAAGATAGAAGTAGAAAAGGAATCTATTGCATCCTTAATTATTCATAATTTTAAGTCAGTTTTATATCTTTTGCCTTGCCACCTTTCAATCTTTCCATCAGTACGAGTAAACCGCCATTTAAGGTCTTAGCATCAAAGCCTTTATATCGCAAATACTCTTTTGCCATGCTAGCTCTATACTCTATAGGACACGCGCACACTATTGCTTTATCTTTTGGTAAATTTTCTAACATATCTGGCAATTTATTATATGGAATCTTAACAGCAAAATTCACACTCCAAGCCTCTGTTTCAAAAGGCTCCCTGATATCAAGTAAAATCGCTTTACCTTCATTGAATAATTCTATAAAATCTTCAACCTCAACCTTCATAGGTTTGATATCTTTTAGCATTGTATTTCTAACCATTTCATCCATTTTAGTTTTCCTTATTTTCTCTCTTTAATTCATTTAATGCCTCTTGCATCACCTCTAAAATCTGCTTCTTCGCCTTATTATTATCTACTTCAGGAACACTCCATCCCTCAAATGTCATATTCATCCTAAATATTGCTCTTAATTCTCCTCTAATCTCTTTTCTTAAAGCTTCAACACCTTTTGTTGTTTCATTCATCACAACTCCTTGGTCTGTTTTAATATTTTTCTTTTAGTTGTCACTCTTAATAATATCTCTAAAACATAAGACAACAAAAATCCACCAACTATATAATATCCGATATTTGCAACATGCTTTGAGGTAAAGATAAGAGCCAATACTATTGTTATCATCAACGATATTATAGAAAAAGCAACTATTAGTTTAGACGCTTTTGTTTTTTCTATCTTCAAAAAATGTCCAGTATGAACAAATACATGTATAAATAGTATAAATATAGAACCCATCGTTGCAATCTCTTGTAAATTAAAAAATAGTATAAATAGAATCAAGAATATTGTACTTATTATCAAACCTTCACTACTGTGCCACACATTTCTTTTATAAATCTTTGGTAAATCTCCATCTTTTGCCATTTGGTATGTTATATTTGTGGTTGCATATAGATTTGCATTTATAGATGAGGAGGTTGATATAAGAGCAGCTACTGCCATAATTGTAAAACCAATCTGCCCAAACAGAGGTTTTGCAGCTTCCGCAAGTGCATAATCCTTAGCCCCTATAATTTGACTTAATGTTAAATTTCCAAATACTGCAAAAGTGACAGCAATATACAAAACCATAACTATTAAAATAGAGTAAATCATCGCTTTCATCATAGTCTCTTTTGGATTAGCCATATCTTCTGCCGTATTTGATATGACACTAAAGCCACCATATGCAAAAAATGTCAAAGATATAGCAAAAAATAGATTTTTAAATGCTGGTGCTTCCTTAAAAGAGAGC
>VAPL010974849.1_pt1 | contig 10020 bp, 6 predicted proteins | sample 3395061 | NCBI WGS metagenome assembly VAPL01 (sample SAMN08290444, study PRJNA428436) | hydrothermal vent metagenome | isolation source: Deep-sea hydrothermal vent chimney 2 | place: Pacific Ocean: Juan De Fuca Ridge | depth 2182 m m | reverse complement strand
CGAGCAATAAATTTCCTTTTCATAGGCACTCTCAATGAAATATTGACTATTTATGAGAAAGCACTTTAACATTAGGCGGTATCACATTGAAAGACTACTAGTCCTGCTCTCGTGCGCCTAGCAGCTAACCACTTCTCAACTCTCTATACACGGCAATATCACATTGAAAGACTACTAGTCTGCATTTCTCACTAACTGGTGATAAATGCAGGCTAATCCTCACTCGCACCCTATAGCTAACCACTTTTGACTTCTTCTACCGCCAACATACCTTGATGGGGTACATGTGTAGTTTATTCAGCTGTCGCCATTAAGAGACTAGTATATATGCGTAAAATCATGCTGTTATGAATCGCTTGTCGGTTATGTGTCGTTAAATAACGACATGTGGTGATGATATTTTTATTTGTTTGCTTTGTATCTTGTTGATTGATATGCGTTGGCATATATTCTGCTCCTGCATTAATCGGACAGTTGAAATTAGACAAGTTAAGTGAACTTAATGAGCTACAAATTGTTCTTAGGGACGTGATTTTAATATCTAGAATCTGACTTCTTTCTATTTCTTTTTCCGCGTTGTACAGGGTTAGCTCTGTGTCTTGCTGTATGTTTGGTCCTTGCCTTTGCGGCTGAGGGGGTGGTTGTTTCGGATGTTGTTTCAGCAGCAGTCACTTCTTATACGGTTCCTTGGAAAACCTATTGCATCAGAATTGCAGAAAATACTCAGGAACGCGCATGAAACAATTTGAGCAATTGACTTGTCTTTTTGCTTATATATTGGAGTTGCTAAAACAGTTACATAGTCCTCTACATAACTGTTGTTACAACACAGAAGATGGACAACAAGCCAAGCCAGTATCGGACATTTAAGTATTGGTGTCTCAACAGACAACTCAATTTGTCAATCGACGTGGTTTGAAGAAAGCATCTATTTTTTTTGTCTCAATCAATGATATAGCCGGTTTGTCTAAGGATATATTGTTTACATTAATTAACAGGAAGCTAAGTGTATTATGATTAAACCTAACAGTCTGTTTTACAAAGACTCCACTTTATCAAGAACAGTCGAGAGAGTATCAAGGGCATTGCCGTTTTATCAGTTTTTCACAGTGTCTAAATTATGGACGCTAGGTCATCGTACTAAAACTCTTCCGATCGTTTTCTTCGGGGTTGTGTTTGCTTGCATGGTGTTGGGATTCATCAGTACAACTCCAGTCCACGCAGCTAATCGACTCAAAGCTTTTGCTTGTGCAGAAGGGTTTGGTGCTTCTGCTACTGGTGGTCGTGGTGGCGATGTTTATCATGTGACGAAACTTACTGACGATCCCTCCGAAGGGGCGCTACGACATGGGTCCCAAGGGACACTACGACATGGGATAGGAACAGCCACTGGCCCTAGAACAATCGTGTTCGACGTAGGCGGGTATATAAAGCTAAACGATTGGTTACATATCCGTAATGATCAGATAACGCTTGCTGGACAGACTGCACCCGGTGGTGGAATCACCATTATTGGTTATCCGCTTGGAATTACCCATGCATCTGATATTATAATCCGCTACATGCGCTTTCGAGTCGGTGATTTTAACGCAGTAGACCCTACAGGCAATGGTAATGGAAAGGGTAATCAAGATTTAAGAGGAGAAGGAGCAGATGCGATTACAGTACTTGGCGCTGATCGCCTGATGCTGGATCATATTTCCGCTTCATGGAGTATGGATGAGGTCATTGGTATTAATCAGTCGGAGAACATCACCCTTCAGCATTCACTGATTGCTTACAGTTTAAATAACTCCTTTAACCATAGAGGGCTCCATAGCAAAGGTATTCTTGCATATGGTCATTCAACAAAGCAAGCGATAGAAAATGGTGTGGGTGGATATACCTTTTATCAGAATCTTCTGGCACACCATGATAATCGAAGTCCGCTTGTGGGTGGCAGTGGGCCAGGATGGATGGGGGGAGACTTCGTAAACAATGTGGTTTATGACTGGGGCCTGCGTAGTGGTCATAATGCCCGAGTGAATATCATGATGAACTATGTCAACAACTATTTAATTGCCGGACCTAGCTTAAGAGCCGTGAATCCTAATATAGTTATGCGTAAGATTAAAGAAGTTGACGGTCCTTTTTTTATGTACGCTAGTGGCAACTACATTGATTTGGACCAAGACTCTAATCACAATGGTCAACTCGTTGGTGATTTGGGGTTTAATGGCTTTAAAGACAATGAAAGATTAAGCGCACGACTCCCTTTTCCAGTGATTGACGGTGTTGTTTCTGCGAATAATGCATATCAGAGTGTTCTTGAGGTATCAGGCGCCTCACTGGCAAGAGATAGCATTGATAGCAGAGCAATCGATTCAGTCAGGAGACGTTCTGGAGGTTTAATCAACAAACCATCTGATATTGGAGGTCTGGTAACACTTGCGCGAGGAACGCCTGCTCTTGATTCTGATCAAGATGGTATGCCAGACGGCTGGGAGCGGCAACACGGACTTGATCCCGATGATGCGGCTGATCGAAATGAAACGGATCTTAGTTCAGTCGGTTATACAAACCTGGAAGTTTATCTGGATTCTATTGTTGCAGCAGCCGGACACTGTGATTCAGGTGCTCCTGAATCGATTGATCCTCCCCCTCCTGTTGTTGCTGAAGAGCTGATCACAGTTACTCAAAACGCAACTGACAATAACACTACAACAATTCAGGCATCCATATCAAATGATCATAACGATGCAGAAGAAAAAAAGACTGGTTTGGTTGTAATCAGAAGTATTGATCTCGATTTGGTGCGATCAGGAAGTAATCAAACGGTAGGCTTACGTTTCGAGGGGTTGAATGTTCCTAATGGAGCAACAATTGTCAATGCGTCTATCCAGTTTACGACGAGTGATGGTAGATCCGAAGCCACGTCTTTAACCTTGAAGGGAGAAGATACGGATAACGCTGCAACGTTTACCAATAAGATTCGAAACAATATTTCATCAAGACGAAAAACGACAGCCTCTGTCTCTTGGTCTCCAGCTCCCTGGGTTAGAATTGGCGATGCCACTGCTGATCAGAAAACTCCTGATCTTAGTTCGATTATCCAGGAAATTGTAGATCGGCCTGGGTGGTCTAGCAATAACGCTCTAGCGATTCTGATTACAGGTAGTGGAAAACGCAACGCATATTCGTTTAAGGGTAATCAATCGAAAGTACCTGTACTTAAGATTGAGTATCAAAATGCCAATTAGACGAATCTGAAACCACAGTTCCCGGTCAGGATTTTTATCAACCTCTAACTGAAAAATTAGAAGAGATAACAATTCTGACTTAGGAACGTGCATGGAATAACTTGAGCAATGATGGCGCAGGATTGTTGTTTCTGACGATACCATCTCAAGAGTCGCATAGTTGTTCTACGCAACGATTGAAATGGTTTCGTCAGGAGCAAAAAGACAAACCAGAATGTTCAAGTTATTTCATGCATGTTCCTTAGGGGAAGGTGCACGATAACCCTTGAACCTGTTCAAGATCTTGATCAATGGATGCAGCGCAAGGCAAAAGTGGACGAAAAAGCACAGCATACTGGAGTCTGTGAATATTTTGAGTGCACTATTTATTAACGCAGCGATGCGCCATTTAGCGAGATCTTGAATAGTTTTTATAAGGATATTTGATATTTACGTCGCCAAAGCTCGAACATGACTAATCCGAACAAGCGTTCTTGATTTTTGATTCCTTTATCTTGTCCGCGCATCAAATCAGATACAGCTTTTTTGTCAAACAGACAGTTTTGATCAAAAAGAACTTCCTGGAAGTGGTCACGCCAAGGTCCTTTCTTTAACCATTCCGCTAGCGGGATAGTAAAACCCTGTTTACGTTTCTGATCAAATTCTGGCGGTAATAATTTTGCCGTTAATTGTTTTAACAAAATCTTACGTTTATGTGCTGTTGCCTTCATATGAGAGGGAACTCGACCAAAGGCAAATTCTATAATTCGGTAGTCGAGTAATGGCGCACGCAGTTCCAGAGAATTAATCATGCTGGCACGATCTACCTTCACTAAGATTGCTTCGGGCATGTAGTTTTCGAAATCCATCCTGGTTGCACGCTGTAACAGGTCGTCAAATGCGGGGACTCGGGAGGCTCGAATTTCTTCAGCTACAAGCGGCCAGGTTGTGCCTGTTGCACTGCTCATCAAGTTCCTACGCATAGAACCATCAATGTAGGAAAGAATAAGCGGCAAGCCAGTGTTCAAATCACACCCTAACGCTTGCAACCAGTTTCGCCCATTAAATCCCAAAGGCAAGACAGTTTGCGCTGTATAGGCAATCGCATTTTTTAATGCCTGCGGCACACGCTTAAATTTCTCTTGTGTCCACAATAATCGATCATAATGAGGGTAGCCACCAAAAAGTTCATCACCACCATCACCTCCCAAGGCAACTGTGCAATGTTGTCGCACCAATTGGCAAACCAGATAGGTAGGAATCATTGACGAATCTATAATCGGTTCGTCGTACTGATGCGCGAGAGTCTGAAGCATATCTGGAGTGATATCACCAGTATCGAGCTCGATATGTTCTGTGCCAAAATGATTAGCGATCAATCTGGCATGTTCTGATTCATCATAATCTCCAAAATTGGGGAAACCAACAGTAAATGTTTTCACATGGTTGGATGCTCGTGCTGCCATGGCTGTAATCAGGCTGGAATCTACTCCGCCACTCAACAGCACACCCACGGGCACATCTGCCACTAATTGCCGGCGAACCGCATCTTCCAGCAGGGTTTCAAATTCATCTAAAAGTCCCTGTGAGTCATGGCTATCTACGCTCGCGGGGTTTGGTGGAGCGGGACATTGCCAGTAGCGCCAGACTTGTCTATCGTTCTTTACTAAATCGAATAACAAGGCATGAGCGGGCGGTAGTTTGTTCACGCCCTTAACCAAGCAACGGTCGCCCGGCACGTAACCCATCATCAGGTATAAATCGAGCGCCTCCGGGTCAATACGCCGTGGCGAATTCGGATCAGCTAACAGACCTTTTAATTCCGAAGCAAAGCGTAACTCACCATTTGCATGCGTGTAGAACAGCGGTTTTTCTCCTGCTCTGTCTCTAGCAAGAAACAGTCTTTGTTGTGCTATATCGTATAAGGCAAAGGCAAACATGCCATTCAATCTTGCGAGACAATCCACTCCCCATTCGCGGTAAGCGGCCAGGATAACTTCGGTATCACTGTGGGAACGGAAGATGTGTCCCTTTGCAGTCAGCTCTTTCTGTAAGTCGCGATAATTGTAGATCTCACCGTTGAAAACAATGGTTATTTGCCTGTTATTGTCTTGCATGGGTTGATGTCCGGCAGGCGAAAGATCAATGATAGATAATCGACGATGACCCATGCCTACGCGGCCATCAGCTGACCACCAGACACCTTCATCGTCAGGGCCTCGATGCGTCATGGCATCTCGACCCTTTATAAGCCAGTTGCGGTCATCATTTCGCTTGAGAGAAGCAATCCCTATAATGCCGCACATTACAGTCTACTTTCCATTAACAATATTGCCCAATATATATGCATAAATTAAGGTACTCGTTAGTCATTAGTTCTCCATAACTGTAAGAGAAAGTCATGGGGTTGGTGTTTTCGGTAATTTTTCAGTGGGTTACGTTATGTCTTGACTCAAGAGATCGAGAGCTTGGAGCTCATGAGTCAGGTCGTTAGGAGTTCGAACTGCAAGACTTGTCTCTCAAACAGGGTTTAATATTTTCATGAATGTCCTTTCTCAATGATCGAGACACGAATCTGGTTTTTCGGAGTTGGGAGGATTGTCTGAATTAAGATTTCTTATGCGTTTGCAGAGTAAAATCGTTGAACGACCAGAGTTTTTAGTCCGACATAATAACTTTGCAGGCTTACTGTACACAGAGATTTTACGAATTGCAACCGCATTAATTTAATTCGTAACCTTGAAAATACTAAGGTAATTTGCAATCAAGAACCCAATCCCTTGCTTGTTTTTTTTGTTCTTCTTCTGTATTGCAACTTCAATTGTATGGTTTGCCATATGCTCTAGTAGTCTTTCAATGTGATATTGCCGTGTATAGGGAGTTGAGAAGTGGTTAGCTGCTAGGCGCACGAGAGCAGAACTAGCAGGCTAATCCAAACGAGTGCAACAACGCAGATGACCATTTATCGGCTTTCTGTACCCGTCAATATCACATTGAAAGACTACTAGGTTGTGCCTGACAGACAAAAAGATATTCTGCAATATGGGCGGATTATTGATCGCGAACCGATATGGCTTAGGTTGATTAATCGCACCAGCGTTTCACTCCATCTTGGAAATTGTATTCACGCAGTGACCGGAGACCAAGTGCTATGAGACGATCAGTTAGCCTCCAATTACTTCAAATAAGCTTTTTCTAATAGCATTTGTATCGAAATTATCGAGATAGGACTTTCGCGCAATTTGCGCCTTAGATTGCCAATTGTCCATGTCCACTAGTTTATGTAAGGCCTCGGTGATTTGTTTAGGTGATTTTTTATCGACTAGGTAGCCGTTTTGGCCATCATACACATATTCTGTTATCGAAGCATGGCGTGTAGCAATAACCGGTGTGCCAGCGTTTAGAGCTTCAATGATTGATCTGGGTTGTGCTTCAATAGGGTAATAAGTGGGTAATACGAATACATCGGATTCTACCAGCATTGTTCTTACATCTTTTCTGTTCTTAACCGCGCCATGCACTTTTACATGTTTGGAGATACCCAAGGTCTCTATTTTATTATAGAACTCGACTTTCTCTTTTTCACTCGGCCAACTGCCGACAAAATGGGCCATCCAGCTTATGTTTGAATTAATTTCGCTCAACGCATCCACTAGATCCATATAACCTTTTGAAAGGTGCATATTACTTAAAAAAAGAATGTTGAAAATCCTTTTGTTCTGCTGGTTGCGATTGATCAATTTTTGTTCGATTTCGGTATCATTAAATCGAACATCGTCATCAATAGTATTCGGAATAATCACTCGTTTCTCATCGGGAATAATGCCAGACGCCATTGCGGATAAATTTTTCCCAAGAAATATAAAATAGTCTGTTTTGTCGATGAATCGTTTCGATAAGTTTTTCATTCCTGTCAGTGAAAGAATGTTATGAAAATTACCATTACGGATATGACAAACAATTCTTCCTACATGTGGTCTTACCAAGAGTACAATCATAATATCTCTTAAATGTCCCAGCCTGGAAGCAGCGGGAACCATATAAAAGCTGTCAGGACGTGTTGATTTTACTAATTTAAGAACCAAATATAGTTTATATAGCGTTTTGAATGCGCGTTTTAGCCTGAATTTTCCACCATCATCTATTTCCCGATTATTGTCGAGTAATTCGAGAGTTGTTATTTCAAGATCCTGTTTAAGTAAATCATAAACGAGCTTAGAGCCAATTGTTTCTCCACAAAACGGAGGAGGAAATCGGCAAAAGAATAATACATTCTTCTGATTGATATTCGTGGTCGTATTAGTGTTGTTCATTGATTTTTATGTGTATGTAAAGTCTATATTAAAGAGTGTCAGGCTGAAAAAATCTAATGTTTTTAATAACACTTACGTTATTATTAGCAGCAGGCTATTCGAAAACAGTCTGCTGTAGAAAAACCGAATTTTGTCAGTTATCTTGAAATATGGCCTCTTATATTGATGAAATGCATCTATATAATTCACCCCTCGAGGTACTGATATGGCGACAAAACTTGCTATAAGTGGGCTTGTCGTTTTAGATGCTTACTTATGCATTATTATTCAGTATTATCTTCTTTGTAGATGTATTAAGGAGTGAGGATTTAATAATTTCCCGATTTTGACTTGCCTTTTGATTCCACAGGAGCACTCATAAAATAGTTACGTAGCCTGCTATGCGCCCATTTTATGAGTGCTCCTGTGAAATCATAATGCTGCGTCAAACTTCGGTAATGTATTAAATCCTCACTCCTAAGTATTCTGAGTGCCTTTGGAAGCTACGTCACTGTATTTGTCACGTTGAGAAGACATTGCAATAATGCTGTCAACTAAGGAAGATAGTGAAAATTTGTCCAATAGAGCTTTGTCTTTTTCTGACAAGTCTTGAAGATCCGCCTGTAGAAAATTCAACAAGCTTTCTTCTACATTTTCCCATGAGTAACAGAGCACTGATCTCGAATAATCACTCAGCAGATTATCTATCTCGCCACCTTTATCGGTGATGCAAAATAGCTTAGTACCCGCCGCGAGTATGTTAGGCAATTTTGACGGGAATGCGCCTTCTGATGTCCCCATGTCCTGTGGAATTACCTGGATAGTTGATCTTTTTATTAATTCAGGCAATAGATCCTCATCAACAAGTGGGTGAAAATGTAGCCGTTCATGTGTGTATTCGGATTTTATACGATCAAACACAATGCCTTGAGAAAATATAAACGCATGTACATCAGGATCACTTTCTAGTAATTTAATAAATATGGGGATCAATTTATCAGGTGCTTGCTTTTCTCCGAGTGCACCAGAATAGACTACTGAGGACTTAATACCTGAAAAAATAGCATCCAGTTTGTATTTACTGTCTTTTGTATCAATCGTTACAAAAGGATATCTTACAATAGTCTTATTTTCTGATATGGAATATAACTGACGCGCAGCACTTTTCATGTTCTCAGATAAAAATATAAGATTATTACAGATCTTATAGGAATAGCTCTCTATTACATGGATTCCTTTCATTATTATTGAACTTATTAATCCCATCTTTGGATCAGCCATCACGCCTTGAATATCATGAACCACACCAATAACGTGAGTATTTTTTGAACGTAATAGAGGGATTAGTAGTGCAACAAGATTGGGTGGAAAAACAATAATGATAGAATCGTACTGTTTTCGGAAAATGACTAACTGACGAAAAACAAAAAACAGCATCCATATTTCTAAAATAAGACGTCTGAGTAAAGGTTTTTTTGGGTATCTAATAAACTGCCCACCTCTAATTATCTTCACATTGTCTAATGTCTTATTAGAAACCTCAGGTTTCCATTTCGGATATAACGGATGTGAACAGATCACCTCTAAATTACAACCCGACTCAACAAGAGCGTTTACTAAATACGTATTATATTTACCTGTTGAAATCAATTCTGGGAAAAAAAACGGAGATATATATAGGATATTACAAGCGTTAGACATATGTGTGTTTTAGTGGTTTTGTTAGAATTGTTGATTGGTTTTTGTTATGGATGTTTGGACTGCCTCCTAGTAGTCTTTCAATGTGATATTGACGGTATAGGGAGTTGAGAAGTGGTTAGCTGCTAGGCCGCACAAGTGCAGGACTAGCAGGCTAATCCAAACGAGTGCAACAACGCAGATGACCATTTATCGGCTTTCTATACCCGTCAATATCACATTGAAAGACTACTAGATATCTTTCTGATTAACAATGTTTGGTCACGGATATGGTAAAGGAATAGATTGTCTCCGACAATGCAATCGTCGAAAAGAATCTGCTTAATCCAATAGAGTCATCAGGATTGGAAGCGCTACTCAAGCTGGAGGCAACATCACAGTTTTCCAAATCCGGTGCCACCCAGTGTAATGTTATCTCCAGATCCAATACTTAAGCCATAGATTAGCGCTCTGATCGAGCGGCCGTGGCTAACTTGTTCTCGGAGGCTGTCCGAGAATAGAAACCCTACTGCGGAAAAGCGGATTTTGGCCCATTTTTTCGATTAAATTCATTTAATACAGCAGGTATTCGCCTCATTTAATTGAAAAAATGGACTCAAAATCGCTTTTCTCGCTACGGCTTTTATTCTCGGATAGCCTCCTGGCTATTGCATAAACTCCACATGCAGTATAGGTGCTGCTGATGCATTCGCTTCAAACGCATCAGCTTCGCGCTTGCCGCTACCAGTGACAATAATCGCGAGCGAGTTGTTGCTTGCCCAATTGCTTCGATCCACAATTTCTTGAACAATGGTTGTAAGATCTGGAGTTTG
>VAPL010882841.1_pt1 | contig 10029 bp, 11 predicted proteins | sample 3395061 | NCBI WGS metagenome assembly VAPL01 (sample SAMN08290444, study PRJNA428436) | hydrothermal vent metagenome | isolation source: Deep-sea hydrothermal vent chimney 2 | place: Pacific Ocean: Juan De Fuca Ridge | depth 2182 m m | reverse complement strand
GGTCTGCTGATCGGCGGCTTCGGCCTGGCCTTCGGCGCGGTCGACTTCGATCAGTTTATTAAACGCGGCAACATCGAAATCAAGCCCCTGCCAGGTCAGGTCCCGGTGCCGCGGCATCATGCCGAACGGGCTTTCGGCGCCATGGGCGCGGCCATGCACGCGGTTGACGATCCATTCCAGCACCCGCATGTTTTCGCCGAAGCCGGGCCAGATGAATTTGCCGTTTTCGTCCTTGCGGAACCAGTTGACGCGGAAAATCAGCGGCAGGTTTTTAACCTTGTCTTCCATGTTCAGCCAGTGCCGCCAGTAATCGCCCATGTTGTAGCCGCAAAACGGCAGCATGGCCATTGGGTCGCGCCTGATCGCGGCCTGGTTATCGGCCGCCGCCGTCGCTTCCGAACCCATGGTGGCGGCCAGATAAACGCCATGCCGCCAGTCCAGTGACTGGAACACCAGGGGAAATGTCGTCGACAGACGGCCGCCGAAAACGAAGGCCGATATGGGCACCCCGTCAGGGTCTTCCCAGGCCGGATCGAGACTGGAACATTCGGTGGCCGGGGCGGTGAACCGGGAATTGGGATGGGCGGCGGGGGTGGCGCTGGCCGGGGTCCAGTCTTCGCCCTTCCAGTCGATGGCGTGGGCCGGCGGCTCGCCGTCCATGCCTTCCCACCATACGTCGCCGTCATCGGTCAGGGCGACATTGGTAAAAATGCAATTCTTGTCGAGCATTTTCATGGCCGTCGGATTGGACTGCATGGAGGTGCCGGGGGCCACGCCAAAATACCCGGCTTCCGGATTGATCGCCCGGAACGAGCCGTCGGGCGCCGGTTTGATCCAGGCGATATCGTCGCCGACGGTATAGACCTTCCAGCCCTCGAAGCCCGCCGGCGGGATCAGCATGGCCAGATTTGTCTTGCCGCAGGCGCTTGGAAACGCGGCGCCGATGTAGGTTTTTTCGCCCTCCGGGCTTTCCAGCCCCAAAATCAGCATGTGTTCGGCCAGCCACCCTTCGTCCCGCGCCATGGTCGAGGCAATACGCAGGGCGAAACATTTCTTGCCCAGCAGGGCGTTGCCGCCATAGCCGCTGCCGAATGACCAGATCGTGCGTTCTTCGGGAAAATGAACGATGTATTTTTCGTCGTTGCAGGGCCACTTGACATCGGCCTGGCCGGGCCGCAGGGGGGCGCCGACGGAATGCATGCAGGGCACGAATTCGCCATCGCCGAGCACATCAAGGACCTTCTGGCCCATGCGGGTCATGATTTTCATGTTGACCGTGGCGTAGGCGGAATCGGTGATCTGCACCCCGATATGGGCGATTGGCGAGCCCAGCGGCCCCATGGAAAACGGAATGACATACATCGTCCGACCGGCCATACAGCCCTTGAACAGGCCGTTCAGGGTGCGCTTCATTTCATCAGGATCGACCCAGTTGTTGGTTGGCCCGGCATCTTCCGAATTTTTCGAACAGATAAACGTGCGGTCTTCGACCCGGGCAACGTCGCCGGGGTCGGAAACGGCGAGATAACTGTTGGCGCGCTTTTCCGGATTTAGCCGAACCATGGTTCCGGCATCCACCATTTGCTGGCACAGGCTGTCGTATTCAGCATCGGAGCCGTCACACCAATGAATGCTGTCGGGCTGGCACAGGTCTTTCATTTCCTCGACCCAGGCAAGCAGTTTGGGGTTTCCGGTACGGTCGTTTTCGGGTGTTGTCATGGGTTCTCCTGTAGCTAGCTAGAATGGCGGTATTTGTCGATCCATCAAGATCCGGGCCTACCTGCCGACCGCCCTGTTTTTTCCTGACCTGCCGGCCGACGGGCCAAGGCTCTTGGTCACCATATCCATTTCCCGCCGTAACGACGAAAGTTCGACATCCGCCGTTTCCCGGTTGCGCACCACATCCCGCACCCGGTTTCTGATATCTTCCTGCCCGGCCTTCATGTCGCTGACCGCCCGGGCCAGAACGGCAACCGATTGCCGCAGCCCCCTTAGGTGGACCTCGACCATTTTCTGGGTCCGTTGTTCGATTTTCCTGGCGCTCTCGGTAACCAGCCAGACCGCAGCCAGACCAATCAGCAAAGCCACCACGGCAATTATCGTCGTAACACCCGCCATCGCCCAGAACCGCCCTTCCCGCCGTAATCAGCCGAATCCCATACTGCTTATATTATCATATTACGATTTACCGGCCCGCAGTGAAGCCCCGTGTTGTGCCTTTATTCACAAGATATCCACATATGCCGCCGGTTTTCCGGGCGGCGGCGCCTCAGGCTTCATGGGCGTGACGCAGGACCATGTCGCGCAGGGTGACGATCCCGGTTGGTCGGCGCCGTTCATCGACGACCAGGGCACGGGACAGGCTGAACTGGACCAGCAGACGGATGGCGTATTTGATGTTCATATCGGTCGGCACCGTCAACACCGGTTTAGCCATGATCTCGTACACGTTGACGCGCGAGGCGGCGCGGTCCTTGCCGATGACGTGCCGGGCGACATCGGAGACCACCAGCATACCGTATTCATCGTCATCGTTCTTGGGTTCGACGACGATCGAACTTACCCCGCTGTCGCGCATCTGCTTGATGGCGTCATCGACGGTGGCCATGCCGTCGATAGTCGCGACTTTCGGCGTCATCACATCGGCGACCCGGATTATAGCGCTTGCGGTCATATGTTTTCCTCAATTTCATTAATCAGCGTGGGGGTCTGGGTGGACATGCCGACGGCGTCTTCTATTTCGATTTGAAAGGCGATGCCGGTGCCCGGTTTTTCATCGAATTCACCGGCGATGGCGATGGTTTCCAGAATTTCACGGGCCTTGGGCTCGGCCACTAAAAACAGCACGACATCGCGCTGCGCCGCCAGTTCCAGGCCAAGAAATGATTTTTCCGGAGTCAGCCCCTCGCCCCGGACACCGGTTATCACCGTCGCCCCGGTAGCGCCGGCCTTGCGGGCGGCGGCGATTACCTGATCCGACTTCTCGTCGCTAATCAACGCCATAATTATCTTCAGGTTCATGTCCCTTACTCCTTTTTATCATAAATCATGATGTTATATTTCCGTCATTCATTTCTTTCCTGTGCTTTTTGCTGCGGGCCGCCAACGCGCCCGATATTTGCGCATAGCCGAGGACCGCCATGATCGGGAATACGCTGGCGAAAGCGATCAGGCCAAAACCGTCGATCAGCGGGTTGCGTCCGGGAATGGTCGAGGCCAGGCCGAGGCCAAGCGCCGTCAGCACCGGCACGGTGACCGTCGATGTCGTCACGCCGCCGGAATCATAGGCCAGCGGTATAATCGATTTCGAGGCGCGGAACGTCTGCAAAATAACCACCACGTATCCGGCCATGATGTACAGGGGCAGCGGCGTGCCGCTGACGATGCGGTAGCTGCCGACCGAAACCCCGAACGCCACCCCCAAAGCGACCGCGATGCGCAGCCCGAAAGCGCCGATGGCGCCGCCGGAAATCGTTTCCGCCTTGATCGCCACGGCGATCAGCGAGGGTTCGGCGAGGGTCGTCGCGAAACCGATGGCGGCGGCGAAAACATAGACCCAGGCGTAATCGGTCCAGACCACGCCACCGCCGCCGGGTTTGATAAATTCCGGCGCCGTCAATTGCTTCGCCATGGCTTCACCCAGGGGAAACAGGGCTTCTTGCAGGCCGACCAGAAACAGCGTCAGTCCGGCCAGTACATAGACGAATCCGATAACAATCTTTTTCAGGTTGGGAATTTTCCTGCGGATTACCAGAAACTGAAATCCGAACAGGATCAGGATAATCGGCAGCACGTCGACAACCGTCGAGGCCCCGGTCGCCATGATAAGGCCAAGCGTGTCCATCAGTGGATCACCATGCCGAAAACCAGCACGAACAGAATCGGCGTCAGGCTGGCGAAGGCGATCAGGCCGAAACCATCGGTCATGGGATTGCGGCCGCGAATGGTGCTGGCCAGGCCGACGCCCAGCGCCGCCACCAGGGGCACGGTAATGGTCGAGGTCGTCACCCCGCCCGAATCATAGGCGATACCGATAATTTCCGGCGGCGCGAACAGGGTCAGGACAACCACCCCCAGGTATCCGCCGACTATCAGATAGTGGATCGGCCAGCCCTTGAGAATGCGGAACACCCCGATCACCAAGGCCAGCCCGACCGAAAACGCCACGGTCAGGCGCAATCCTAAGGCGTAGCCGTCTCTGGCCGCTTCGGTATCTATTATGGCGCCGTTCGCCCCGGCGATGCCGGCGGCTTCCGCGGCGACGGCGATCAGCGCCGGTTCGGCCACCGTGGCGCCAAACCCCAGGCAGAAGGCGAAAGCCAGCAACGCCCCCAGGCTGCCCTTGCGGGCGAAGGCGTCGGCCATCATTTCGCCCAGCGGAAACAATCCCAGTTCCAGGCCGCGGATAAACAGCGCCAGGCCGAGGACAACGAAAACCAGCCCCGTCAATACCGCTTCAAGATTTGGCGGCGGCTGCCGCAGGACAACGAGCTGAAAAAATGCGATAACCAGAATGACCGGCGATATATCGCGCAACGGACCGGCGATAAATTGAATAAACAGGCGAATTTCCGGACGCATTACGCTCTTTCGGCTGGTTGAGAGCATGTATCAACGAATCTGTCTGATATAGCCGGCCACCGTCAAGGCGGATAAACTTAAAAAATCCGACAAGCGACTATAATTTTGCCACAAATTCGTTCACAATTACGCTAGGTGAGTGGACATAATCCGGAAACAGCAACAATGGCTCATACCATCGCTCTGGTCGATGACGACCGAAATATTCTGACCTCCGTCGCCATGGCGCTGGAAGCGGAAGGGTTCGAGGTGACGACTTACGTCGATGGCGCCGAAGCCCTGGACGGGATGACCCGGCACCCCGTTGACCTGGCCGTGCTGGACATCAAGATGCCGCGTATGAACGGCATGGAACTGCTCCAGGAATTGCGCCATAAATCGGCCATGCCGACGATTTTTCTGACCTCGAAAGACGACGAGATAGACGAAATCCTGGGTCTCCGCCTGGGTGCCGACGATTACATCACCAAGCCGTTTTCGCAACGCCTGCTGATCGAACGGATCAACGCCATCCTGCGCCGCGCGCGGCCGGTCGGCGATTCGGGTGAAATTGTCGAGGGCAAAGACACCCTGCGTCGCGGCGAGTTGATGCTCGACCCGTCACGCCATTTGTGTACCTGGCGCGGCGAGGAGATTTCCCTGACGGTGACCGAGTATCTGTTGTTACAGGCCCTGGCCCGTAATCCCGGCCATGTTAAAAGCCGCGATCAGTTGATCGACGCCGCCTATGGCGAAAGCATTTATGTCGATGACCGGACCATCGACAGCCACATCAAGCGGTTGCGCAAGAAATTCCGGATGACCGACGGCGAATTCAATCAGATAGAAACCCTTTATGGCGTCGGTTACCGTTACCGCGGGGATTGACATGACGCGGGGATCGATATGATGAATGAGGCCCCACCCCGCCAGAAACCGCCATCCCCCATCCTGCGGCGTATTCTCGCCATTAACATTCTGGCGCTGGCCATTTTTGTCGCCGGGCTGCTCTATCACGGGCAATACCGCCAAAGCCTGATCGATCAGGAACTGGCGGCGCTTAGGGGGCACGCCGAAATCCTCGCCGCCGCGCTGGGTGAAAGCGCCATCGAAATGGGCTCTTCCGACAGCCAGCGTCTGCGTTCAAACATCGCCGTGAAAATGGTCAGGCGACTGGTCGAAACGACCGGTGGCCGGGCCCGCCTGTTCGCACCCGACGGCGCCTTGATCGCCGATTCACGACGGATGCCCGGCGCCGGCGGTTCAGTGCTTAGAATAGAATTGCTGCCGCCGGAAGGCGTCGAAAATCTGGGCCGCGAGATTTTTAACTGGCCATTCAACATGGCGCTCGACGCCTACGAAGGCCTACTCAGGATTTTCCACTCCAGGAGACACCTGACAATCTACCGGGACCCGCCCCGGCAACAGGCCAAGGACTACGCCGAAGTGCTTTCGGCCCTGCGCGGCGACGCCGCCGACGCCGTCCGGCAAACCAGCGGTAATGCCACGTTTATTCTAAGCACCGCCGTGCCGGTGCAAAGCTACAAGCGGGTCCTGGGCGCCCTGATGCTGACCCAGGATTCCCGGCAGATCGAAGAGGCGCTGCGTCAGGTACAGCTTAATATTGTTGAAATTTTTGCGCTCGCACTGGCCATCACGGTCCTGCTGTCGTTATATCTGGCCCGGACCCTGGCCCGGCCAATCCGCCTTTTGGCCGCCGCCGCCGAACGGGTGCGTCACGGCCATCACCGGCAACATGCCATTCCTGATTTTGCCGGCCGCGGCGATGAAATCGGCGAATTATCCATAGCCCTGAAGGATATGACCGAGGCCCTGTGGGTCAGAATGGACGCCATCGAAAGTTTTGCCGCCGACGTTTCCCATGAAATCAAGAACCCGCTGACCTCCCTGCGCAGCGCCGTCGAAACGGCGGCCCGCATAAAGGATCCCGGTCAGCAGAAGAAACTGATGAATATTATCCTTGATGACGTTGAACGCCTGGACCGGCTGATTAGCGATATCTCGGACGCCTCGCGCCTGGACGCCGAACTGTCCCGGGCGGAAACCGAAACCGTCGAGCTGGACGCCATGCTGTCGTCGCTGATTGACGCCCGCAGCGCCGGTTCGGATTGCAGGTATGAATATTCGGTCGCCGGCAATTTGTCTATTACCGGCATGGCCAGCCGCCTGGGCCGGGTTTTCGCCAACCTGCTGGCCAACGCCGCCTCGTTCAGTCCGCCGGGGGGGCTGATAAAAATTTCCGGGGATGGCAAAAGCGCCAAGGACAGCATTACCATCACCATCGACGACCAGGGTCCGGGCATTCCCGAAGACCGGCAGCAGACTATTTTCGAGCGGTTTTATTCGGAACGCCCGAGGACCGAAAAATACGGCACCCATTCGGGCCTGGGCCTTAGTATTTCGAAACAAATTGTCGAGGCCCATGGCGGTACGATCACCGCCGAAAATTTATACGACGCCGAGGGCAAGGTCTGCGGCGCCCGTTTTTCCGTTCATCTGCCGCGTGGTTGACTTGGCTTTCGAACAGACGCACCATCCGGTCGCTATGGACAATCCCGATGCCGAGAAAATTCACGCCACCTGTGTCGAGGTCGATGGCCTGGGCGTTTTGCTGCGCGCCCCATCGGGCGGCGGCAAGTCCGACCTGGCGTTGCGGCTGATCGATTCGGGCAGCCTCCTGATTGCCGATGACTACACCGACTTACGAGCCGAAAACGACCGCCTGATCGCCACCGCGCCGGAAAATATCCACGGCCTGATTGAAGTCCGCGGTGTCGGCCTGCTGGAAGTCGGCGCCGCGATTCGGGCCGAAGTCGGCGCGGTTATCGATCTGGTTGAACCCGAAAGCGTCGACAGATTGCCCGAAGACGAAAAAATTACCCTGTTGGGGTTCTCCGTTCCATTATTTAAACTGGCCCCTTTTCAATCCTCTGCCCCGGCCAAGGTGCGGCTTATCGTCCGCCGGGTCAAAGGGGATATACTGCACGTTCCATAATACCTTGACGACGGATTATGCCTGAAAAACAACAGCCATCGAATACCCTGCGTGTGCTTCTGGTTACCGGCATGTCCGGGGCCGGCAAGACTTCTGCCCTGAAAGCGCTGGAAGATCTGGGCTACGAGGCCATCGACAACGTCCCGCTGTCGCTGATTTACAACCTGGCCCATCCGCCGCAAACGGAATTGTCCAGGCCCGGCGGACGACGCCCGATAGCGATCGGCGTCGACATCCGCACCCGTGACTTCGGGCTCGACGCTTTCGCCCTGGAACTGGACCGGCTGAGCGGCGAAACCGGCATAGACACGCGGCTGCTGTTTCTTGATTGCGACAGCGAAGAACTAAAGCGCCGCTATGCCGAGACCCGGCACCGCCATCCATTGGCCCAGGACCGCCCGGTCGCCGACGGCATCGCCCTGGAACGACGGACCGTGGCGCCGCTGCGGGGCCGCGCCGATCTGGCCATCGATACCACCGGCTTCGGCCCCGGCGAGCTGAAACGCATCATCGAGGGGCATTTCGGCGAGCACGGCGATCGTGGCCTGTCGGTTTTCGTTACTTCGTTTTCCTACCGCCAGGGCCTGCCGCGCGAGGCCGATCTGGTATTTGACGTTCGCTTTCTCGCCAATCCTCATTATGATCCGGACCTGAAACCGCTTTCCGGACTGGACCGGGCGGTCGGCGATTACATAGTCAAGGATCGGGGTTTCGATGAATTTTTTGAAAATCTGACGACATTTCTGAGGCCGCTGCTGCCGCGATACGCCGAAGAGGGAAAAAGCTATCTGACCATAGCCGTCGGCTGTACCGGGGGTCGCCACAGGTCGGTTTTTCTGGCCGAAAAACTGGCGGCATGGCTGCAATCGGAAAATCAGGATACGAGCGTGCGCCACCGCGATTTAAACTAATACCAAGTTGCAGAAAAAATGACCCATAGAGATCGTCACAGCAGTCCTTCGGAGGGCGTCGAAAAGCCTTTTGGACATTGTCGCCCACGGCCTTGCGGTACCCGAGCACCGTCGCGCCGTCGGCTCCTGGCCAAAAGGCTTGTGAGGCCGTCTCTATGAGTTATTCTTTCTGCAACTTGGTATAAGGGATAGGATAACAATGATTGGACTGGTGTTGGTCACCCACGGTCGCCTGGCCGATGAATTCCTCGCCGCGATCGAACATGTCGTCGGCCCCCAGGAAAATATCGCTACCGTCTGTATCGGCCCCGATGATGATATGGAACAACGGCGCGAGGATATCCTGAAAAGTATATCGGCGGCCGAACAGGGCAGCGGCGTTATCCTGTTGACCGATATGTTTGGCGGTACGCCGTCAAACCTGGCCATTTCGGTCATCGACAAGGCCAATGTGGAAGTCATCGCCGGCGTCAATCTGCCGATGCTGATAAAGCTGGCCAGCGTCCGCAAAACCGAACCGCTGGCCAAGGCGGCGGCCAGTGCCCAGAAGGCCGGTCGAAAATACATCAACATCGCCTCGCAGTTGCTCAATCAGGGCCAGTAATGGTGGCCAGGGATAAAACCGGTAACGGGGCCTTCACCCGGATAACCCCAATCCTTAACCGGCGAGGCCTGCACGCCCGGGCGGCGGCCAAGTTCGTCAAGACGGCGACCGCATTCAAGGCCGACATCACCGTTAGCCGCAGCGGCCAGAAGGTTTCCGGGCATTCGATCATGGGCCTGATGATGCTGGCCGCCTCGCCCGGTTGCGAGATTGAAATCAGTTGTTCCGGCGACGACGGCGAAGCGGCGTTGAACGCCCTGGCCGGTCTGGTCGCCAACAAATTCGAAGAGGACTGACGCGGTGGCGCCGGGCGAAAAGATATTTACCGGGTTGGGGGTATCGCCCGGCATTGCTTTCGGCGCCGTGCATTTGCGCGATTCCGGCGCCCTTGCCATACCGGAATATAAAATCCCCGCCGCCGCCGTCAAGCAGGAACAGAAGCGCCTGAAAACGGCGGTAGGCGTCGCAAAACGCCAGATCAGCCGCTTGCGGACCAAGGCCAGGGCCTTGCCGGAACTGGCTTCGGAGGAAATGGGATTCCTGCTTGATGCCTATTACCAGATGCTCGACGATTCCCGCCTGGTGCGGGGCGCCGAGGGCCGCATCGCGGACTTGCGGATCAACGCCGAGGCCGCCGTACAGGGGGAATTATCGGAAATTTCCACCGCCTTCGCCGGCATGGGTGACGACTATCTGGCGGCCCGGATGGACGATATCCGCGAGGTCGCCCATCGTCTGCTGCGGCACCTGATAAAATCTCCGCAACGGTCTGTCTCGCGAATCCCCAAGGGCAGCATAATCATCGCCGAGGAACTGACCCCCGCCGACACCGCCCTGCTGGACCCCAGTCGGGTCGCCGGCTTCGCCGCCGTCATTGGCGGCGCCGAAGGCCATACCGCGATCATGGCCCGGGCCCTGGCCCTGCCCGCCGTGCTGGG
>VAPL010589211.1_pt1 | contig 10029 bp, 13 predicted proteins | sample 3395061 | NCBI WGS metagenome assembly VAPL01 (sample SAMN08290444, study PRJNA428436) | hydrothermal vent metagenome | isolation source: Deep-sea hydrothermal vent chimney 2 | place: Pacific Ocean: Juan De Fuca Ridge | depth 2182 m m | reverse complement strand
TTAATTCAAATTCAAAGATTACAATTAGATTTAGATGATAATCAAATACCATCTTTAGTAAAAAACAATTTTCAATCTGGTTTACGTTCAGGATTTTATGGAGGCTCACCATCACAGGTTGAACTATTTATTTACCAGGAAGATAAAGAAAAAGCAACTCCAATACTTGAAAAGTTTAAACAGGAAATAAACTTCTAAATTAAACTTAGAATATATTTTCATTTCTCTAAAAAAGAAATATATTTGCAACCCAAAATTAATTTGGCCTCTTGGCGCTCCCGATAGCTATCGGGATGAATAGCGCATCTGTTTGGCGCGGATAGGCAAAACGTCAAAAATAAGGCCTCGTGGCGCAACTGAATAGCGCACTTGATTACGGCTCAAGAGGTTACAAGTTTGAATCTTGTCGAGGTCACTTTTAAAGCTCACAAAGAGCATCAAAACCACGTAAGTTATAACACTTATGTGGTTTTCAAGTTTTTAGGAGTTCATAAGATTTGAATTGATTTGATTTAAAATGTGTGCTAAAAGGACACCTCAATTTCAAAGAGCATGCTTAGCACACTTTTATCAAATCACCTCATTGAACTGGTATAGTTGATTTGACTTTCGTCTCAATAAATGTTTAACAATTTAAAGACGACAACTATGCGTACAACAAAAATTAAACACCCCAGATGTATACTTAAAAGAACTAAATTATAAGTTCATTTGTGATTTTGCAAATTTTCTTCATTGCTATTGGCCAAAAGGCCACCCTAAAGCAATGAGTAATAATACCGTTATGAAACATATTCAAAGGTTTCGGAAAATTGCTACTCTGGGCTATCATATAGAATGGATGGACAGAGACCCTTTCGTTAGATGGAAACCTATCTATGAAAAAAGAGAACGACCATATTTAACGGATGATGAACTACTAGATATTGAAACTTATCCTTTCCCTATTGCAAGGTTAGAGCGAGTAAGAGATTTATTTGTATTTAGCTGCTATACAGGAATAGCTTATATTGATATAATGAACTTGACCAACGATAATATCCTAAAAGGTATCGATGGTAATGATTGGATATTTACAAATCGTCAAAAAACCAAATCTCCTGTAAAAGTACCCTTGCTCAGAAAAGCACAAGAACTTCTTCATAAACACCAAAATCATCCGATGACTCAGGTAACAGGAACTTTGTTTCCAGTTATTACCAATGAAAAAGTGAATTTTTACCTCAAAGAAATTGCAGAAGCTATTGAATTAAAAAAGAACCTGACTTTTCATATGGCACGTCATACATTTGCTACTACGGTCACTTTAAGTAACGGAGTACCAATAGAAACGGTTTCAAAACTTCTTGGTCATTCTAAAATTGCTTCTACACAGGTATATGCCCGGGTGGTTGAACGTAAAATAAGTGAGGATATGCAGCAACTTAAAGAGAAGTTTGATTTAAAGGCTACTTTTAGGAAAGGCTACAATTAATCTTAAAGGTCTCAAAAAGACGTTAATTAAAACCACTCTTATGAAAATAGTTATCACATTTCTAATATTAGCATGCTCAATTACAATGACTGCACAACAGTCTTTAGATACCATTTATGCCAACGACAAAAAGAATGTTGCCTTATTCTTTCAGGAACCCATTCGCCAAGGAATAACTGGTTCTAGTAATTTTATCTTCACTTACAATAGAGAAAAAGAACAGTATTTTGGTTTGCTGCAAGCGAAGCCTGGAGATGAAAGTAATTTGTTGGTTATCAATAACGATGGTTCAATTTTTTCGTATATTATAGGCTATAAAAAGCAACTTTCCAAACTGAATTATTTCATTCCTGAATCAAAGCGTATTGGGAATGAAAGACCTCTTATTGAGAATTCAATTCAAATTGAAATACTCAATAATAAGGCTGATTATTATCAACGATTTTGTTCTTATCTAGTCAATAGAAAACAGCGTATTCATAGACTCAAAAAAAGGAATGAGAATATTACGCTTCGTATAGAGAACATCGTTTTTGATAAAGAGGAACTGTATTTTGTAATCGAGATTAAAAACAATTCTTCTTTAGATTATGATTTAAATTTTTTGAATCTATCTATCCAGACCAGAAAAAGAGGTAAGAAAAAATCACTACAGAGCATCTATAAAGAGCCTGTTTTTAAATATAATGTCCCTTAAAAATTAAAGAAAACGAAACAAAGAAGTTAGTTTATGTATTACCCAAATTTTCGATTAGTAATGAACGATTGGTCATATTGGAACTAAACGAAAAGAACGGAGAACGAAACTTAACACTAAAGGTTTCAAACAAATTTATTAATAACCCGAATTGATATATCATGAAAAAAATAATCTTTTATTCCCTTGTCCTACTATTTATTTCTTGTGTAAAAACTCAGTTATCTCATGTTGAAACTGCACAGATTGTTGTTGAAAGTTTCTATCAAAAAGATAATACTAAATTGAAGCAGTTTACAACTACCGAAAGTTATGAGTCTTTTATAGCTATCCAGAATCTCATTACTCCTACAGATGCCGGTGCTTCAAATTTTAAGTTGATTCAGGAAACTGTTAACGGGGATACCGCTTGGGTTAAATTCACAACATCTTATGAGGACAAACCTGAGACTTTTAAGTTAGTTCAAGAAGATGGACAATGGAAAGTAACCGAAACTGGATTGAGGGAGAAAGGACCTTTTTAATTTAGTTCTTCTTAAGTTTACATTTTATAATTATAGTTTACTGCAAAACAAATATAGACATTGCAAATACTTCTTCAGTACCATCAGATAAGTCTGTTGCATCTCCATTTTTCCAAATTTTTGCAACTCGTTTTATTCCATTAAATTCACTACCAACAACATAAACATCATTATTTTTAACAAATACGGCTTGTGCTATCGCTTTTTGGGTTCCATCAGACAAATTAGTTGCCACTCCATTTTTCCAAATTTTCGCAACTCTTATATTATTTTCGAGTATATATCCTGCAACGTAAACATTATTTTCTTCTATAAAAACAGATTGTGCGGAAGCGTCTTGGCTACTGTTAGTTAGGTTGGTTTCTATTCCGTTCTTCCAAATTTTCGCAACTCGATTTGTTCCGTTATTTCCAGTGCCTACAACGTAGGCATCATTATTTTCAACAAATAAAGATTTTACAAATGCATTTTCAGTACCATCAGATAAATTTGTTTCTATTCCGTTTTTCCAAATTTTTGCAATCCATTTTGTCCCATTAAATACACTTCCTGCAACATAAACATCGTTACTTTCTATAAATACAGATATTGCATATGCATTTTGAGTACCGTCAGACAAATTAGTTGCTATCCCGTTTTTCCAAATTTTTGCAACATTTTTAGTTCCGTTATTTTCAGTACCTACAACGTAAACATTATTTTCATTTATAAAAACAGAGTGTGCGGAAGCATCTTGAGTACCGTCAGATAAATTAGTTGCTATTCCGTCTTTCCAAATTTTTGCAACATTTTTAGTTCCGTTATTTTCATGCCCTGCTATGTATACAATGTTTCTATCTACAAAGACTGATTGTGTATATGCATCTTGAGTTCCATCAGATAAATTAGTTGCTGTTCCGTTTTTCCAAATTTTTGCAACACTTTTAGTTTCATTATTTTCAGACCCTACAACAAAAATATTTAATTCAGAATGAATATCTATATCATCGTCTGTTTTATTACAACTAATAAAAAGTGTAAAACTTAAAAATAATAGTAGTAATTTTTCTATTGTATTATTCATATATTAAATTTATGGTTGACATATTGCATATAACGTGTTTGTGTATGATTAGTTGCGTGTTTAAGCACCTAATTCAGCAAATAAAAAACCGAATAGAAAATCCGTAAGGATTTTCGTAGGCCTGCACTAGCAATTAATTTAAGGACACTTTGTTATGTGCTGGCTATTTTCACTAATTCAATATATGATATTAAGAAATTTTCCAATTCCATTTTAGTTTCTGCATTTAATATTTTTCCTTCTTTACTAATTTTCCCTTTAGCACCTTGTATTAATAAAGTTGTTTCTTCCGTAAATTTGGTTTCTACAGTTTCCATTATTAACTTTAATTCTGTGTGTCCTTTCAGCCCACTTGCAGACGCTGTAATTAGTCCAATAGGTTTATGTGAAAAGACTGTTGTTGATACACACCATTCAATTGCATTTTTTAATCCACTTGGAATACTGAAAACATATTCAGGCGTACAGATTAATATTCCATCTGCCTTTAATATCTGATTTCTAAATTCCACAATAATTTCAGGCGTATTTTCGTCAGTCAATTCCGTTTTGAAATGTGGCAATCTTGTCAAGTCGTCAAAAACCGTCCAATTAAATTCATTTTTTGACAGTTTAATTATTTGATTTATAAGTGTAAGATTAGTAGAGTTTTTGCTCGCACTCCCGTTAATTGCTAAAATATTTTCCTTTTGTTTCATTCAACTATTTTGTTATTATTTTTTTTCTATGTTTTAGGCTCCAATCTCGGATTGTTTCAATTACTTTGTCCAAAGATTTCCCATAAGTTGTAATGCTATATTTCACGGTAACTGGTGTTGTATTAAAAACATCTCTGTTTACCAAACCATTTATTTCTAAATCTTTTAATTCTTTAGACAGCATTCTTGGTGTAATCCCTTCTATTTGACGTTCTAATTCTTTAAATCTATGATTTTTGAAAGAAAGAGCAATGATTATTGGTAATCTCCATTTTCCGCCTATTAATTCGATAACGTCACGTACGGGAAGTATAAATGTTTTACATTCTTGTGGTGTGTAGATATCTTTATTTTTGTTTTCTAAATCCATAATAACCTCAATATATGCTGATAGTATACAAAAGTATAGTGCTATACTTTTGTATACTAATATACTTTATATAGCGAAATTACATACTTTTGTGATATAAACAAAAATAAGTAATATGAAAAAAACATTAATCGTAAATTATACACCAAGAATTGGTTCAAACACTAAAAAATTAGTTGATTATTTTAATGAACTAAATCAAAATAAAACAGAAATAACAGTTTTAGATTTGGCAAAAACTCCACCTGATTTATTATTGGAAGAAAATCTTAATCTATATGTTAAAAGAGATTTTCGCGGTGTTATTTTAAATGAGAGCGAAGATAATAAAATGCTTAAAAATGATAAAATGGTAAGTCAATTATTAGAGGTAGATTTCATTGTGTTGGTCAGTCCACTTTATAATTTTTCAATACCTGCGACCGTGAAATTTTGGTTTGATGCAGTGATTAGTGTTGGAAAAACGTTTACACAAACAGAAATGGGACCAAAAGGGTTGTGTGAAAACAAACAAGCATTGGTACTTATGACAAGTGGTAGTGATTTTGATAACGAACCATTAAAAAATGTAAATTTCGCAACACCATTAATTAAAACTTGTTTTGGACTTATGGGAATACAATCTGAAAACATTACAGCGTTTGGTTTACAACAATATGCAGAAAAAGCAGATGAAATTCTTGATAATGCAAAAAATGAGATTAAAACATTTAGTGCCAAGTGGTATTAAATTCTTGTTTTTTCCTGAAATAAGTTCTCTAAATTTTAGTCAACCTATTTCAGGAATGTTCAGTTTTTACGCTTGCAAATAACGTTTTTTGTGTAAGCGTAGTTACTGATTTCAAGACTCTTTCCACTTAATTTTGTATAAAGATATAATCTTTAATTTTACATAGAATCCACAATTACGCTTACATTTTGTTAGCAACTGACATACTTGCTTTCGCTTATTTCTAATTTTTTTAATTTTCTATTATTTTATTTGGAATTACCGTTCCGTTATTTGTATGTTTGCAAAACGGAACGAACGTTCTGATATTTATTAATAAATTAAAATCATAAGAAATGAGAGATTTAAATGGGAAAACCGCTGTAGTTACAGGAGGTAATAGTGGTATTGGCTATGCATCAGCCAAAAAACTAAAAGAAAGAGGTGCAAATGTTATTATTACAGGAAGGTCAACTGAAAAAGTAGAAACGGCTTCTAAAGAATTAGGAGTAACTGGATTTGTTGCTGATGTAAAGGACTTATCAGCAATGGATAAATTAGTTTCAAATGTAGAAAGTCAATTTGGGAAAGTAGATATTCTATTTGTAAACGCTGGTGTTTTTGTTCCTGCACCAATAGGTCAAATTTCAGAAGAAATGTTTGATAATCAAATGGGAATAAACTTTAAAGGGGCTTTGTTCACCATCGAAAAGTTTTTACCTATTCTAAATGATGGTTCTTCAATTATTAATTTATCATCTGTAAATGCTTATACCGGTATGCCAAATACCGCTGTTTATGCGGCTTCGAAAGCGGCTTTAAATTCATATACACGAACTGCTGCTACAGAATTAGCACCAAGAAAAATAAGAATTAATTCAATTAATCCGGGACCAATTGCCACACCAATTTTCGAAAAAACGGGTATGCCTGAAGAGCAACTAAAAGGATTTGCAGAAGCAATGCAAAACAGAATTCCACTAAAACGATTTGGACAACCTGAAGATGTAGCAAACTTAGTTTGTTTCCTTGCGTCTGATGAGGCTTCATTCATTACTGGTGGAGAGTACAATATTGATGGGGGGATTAATATAAATCCATTATTATCTTAATTATTAACTATGAAAATTTAAAATAATGAAATATATAATTTTAGTATTAGCAATTTTAGGAATAAATCAAATTTCTAATGCACAGACAAAAACGTATAAATGGGATGTTGTACACTCAAATATCAATTTTGAAGTTGATTATCTCAAAATTTCCGAAGTAACAGGAAGGTTTACTGAATCATCAGGAAGTTTCACCTATTCAAATCAAAATTTTAAAGATGCACATTTAAAGGTATCTGTTGATGTAAGTAGTATTAGTACGGATAATGAAAAAAGAGATGGGCATTTAAAATCTGCTGATTTTTTTGATGTAGATAAATTTCAGTCTATAGTCTTTGAAAGCACTAATTTTAAAAAAATAGCAGATAATCAATATAAAATTTCTGGAAGTTTAACGATGAAAGGAATAGCAAAAAAGATTGTTGCCAATGCAAAGTATTTAGGAGAAACCCAAGATGCATACGGACAAACATATAGTTTGTGGAAAATTAACTTTGCTGTAAACCGCCAAAATTATGGCGTTTCATTTAACAAGACAAATGCAGCAGGAGATTTAGTTTTAGGTGATGAAGTACGAATGAGTATTAATGCAAAATTTTTATTAGAGAAGTAAAACTATTTTTTAATTATATTTGGAATTATCGTTCTGAATATAATATCTTTGAAGGACAGTTTTTTAACAGTCCTTTTTTAGTATTTTAAATTATGCCAAAAGTAAAATTATTTGATGAAAAATTAATCCTTGAAAAGGCAATGGAACTCTTTTGGAAAAAAGGATTTCACGCAACTTCTATTCAAGATTTAGTGAATTATTTAGGTATTAGTCGGTCAAGTATTTATGATACTTATGGCGGGAAAAACGAATTATTTTATAAATCATTTCAACTTTATAGAACAACAAATATTACTGGTTTTTCAAATTTTTTAAATCAACAGAAAGATGTAAAAAAAGGTTTGAGAAAATTATTTGAAATGGCAATCGAACAATCCGTTGCTGATACGGACAGAAAAGGTTGTTTTGTGGTAAACACAACCACCGAATTAGTTCCTGGTGATGTAGAAATTCTAAATGTTCTTAAAGAGAACAAAGATACTTTTGTAAATATATTTTATGAATTTCTTTTAAAAGGAGAACAAAATGGAGAAATACCGAAGGGGAAAAATCTAAAATCCATCGCAAACTTGTATTTCACACTCTACAATGGAATACAGGTGGTTTCAAAAGTTCAACCAAATTCAAAAGAATTATTAAATTCTATTGATACTGTCTTGATCTTGTTGAATTAGTTTTTTGCTTGTTACTAACTTGTTATATAGCTTTAGAAATAATGCAAAAAACTCTGCTCAATAATAAACTAGAAAATTATTGTATTTTTAGCCAACACTAACCATATTCTATTCGTCGTATATCAATATAAAAACCTTGGATAAATGACAATAAGTCAAGTTTATAAAAAACTAAACTATAGAAGACTTAAAAATTCGTCTAGTTAAGGTAAGTATGAAGTTTTATGAAATATGTATATAGGTCAACAATTGTGCTTTCTATTTTTATACTCTTTTTTAGTGGGAAGGGATATCAAAAAAATCACCTATGATTATTACTAGAGGTCTTAAATCTGCCATTGCCGAATTTACTAGTTTGGAAAAAAAACTTGCTGTAAAAGTTGCTAAAAAACTAGAAATTAATGGATTTCCTGTTAGTCAATTAACAAGAGTTCATCTCAAGAAAAGAATTCTTAATAATAAAGATTATTATTCTGATAATGAAATTACATTTTTTATTAATCTTGGAATTTATAAACAAGACGAATTTAAGTGGGGAAGATCCCTCTGTTATAAGAACACCAGATGGAAGTATTGAATTTGGACGTAAAATAAAACTTGAAAATCTTGTAATAAAGCTTTATCACATTCAAGATTCTTATTCTTACGACACACTTCTAAAAGATCATAATCTAATATTAAAAAAAATAAATGATGTCTTAATAATAAACGATTTAGAAGAAATCAAATATTTTGACTATCGTTTTTGTCACTGCATTCATATCTGAACAGTTTTGTTTTTTCAAGAATATCTCGAACGAATTCTTTGGTATCAATGATTTCAATTTCTTTTAGTTTATTGAATTTCTGAACGATGGTATAGAATTCATTATTCAAAAACTTATCGAACAGAAGATTCAATCTTGGCATTAGTAATTGGGTATTATTTTTACTGTGCTTGATTGAAAACGCTACTTCTGTTTCAGCAACATGCAACCCATTGGAGCATATTTTTCTATAGAAACCAAAATGTCCTGAAGTTTTTTCACTACCATCATAAGAATTTTTGAAGCGTAACATTGGTAATATCAAATCTTCATTATTCTTGACTGAAAATTGATTATCATCTTCTATGATAAAATCCGTTATAAAAGACCTGTCTGACCTATTTATAGTTTGTTTATGATACTTCAGGTTTGAATCGATTAGCATTTTTTCTGCTTTCTTAAAAAACAGTTCATTTGGGATATGTCCATAACTATTGGAAACTACATTGACAATATTGCCATTGGATATAATGGCATTTTCTAATCCTCTACGGGATTGAATTCCTGTTAAGTTTTTTAGTGATTTTATTTCTGAAAACACAAAAATTTCATCTTGTTGTAAATTATTTAAATACATAATATTTGATTTTAGATTAAAAAAGAAAACCTACTCTTGTCGAGTTGGCTTTCGCATTTGAAGACATTTAAAGTTCAAATTGTACAATCTGTTCTTCTATTTCAGATTTACGTTGTTCCAATGTAGACTGTAAATGTGTAGTTACCAACTTGATTAAATTTATGTTGGTAGTCTTAAATTCCAGATTATGAGAATCTCGAAGATAAAAAGAACTTGAATCATCCTGATTGTAATTGAACTTTGTCAGTTCATTTAATGTCTGAGTCAATCGTTCACGTTGTGTGGCCAGACCTCTCAGTTTTTCAAACTTTTGAATCCGCTCATCTAAGTTAATGACTGGCTTTTCAACTATTACCTTCTTTTCTGGAACAACTGTTTTAACTGGTACAATCATTTTTCCGATTGTTTGTTCAGTTAACTTTTTTTGTACTTCTTTTTTAACGGTTGCATTTTCTTTTTTTGCAGTTCCGTTTTGTTTTACTTTTAACATAATTAAAAATTTTAAGATTAAACAATATTTGAGCATCACCCAAACGGAAGACAAAATTTTGGAGCGTAAAGGAAACGGAATAAATAGTGAGGAACGAACGGCTTTATGCCGTCCCTTTTCCGAGAAACATTTTGCGACGTTTATATTTCGGTAATATTGTATGAATACTATCTATTATATTCTTAATCATTAATTACTTTGTTACAAATTTCAAACAAAACA
>VAPL010883510.1_pt1 | contig 10030 bp, 10 predicted proteins | sample 3395061 | NCBI WGS metagenome assembly VAPL01 (sample SAMN08290444, study PRJNA428436) | hydrothermal vent metagenome | isolation source: Deep-sea hydrothermal vent chimney 2 | place: Pacific Ocean: Juan De Fuca Ridge | depth 2182 m m | reverse complement strand
CTCCATATATTCCCATAATAGAAGCTAAATAATCTGTTTTCTTAATTTCATCAAATGTCCTTATTTTGACACTTTCTTTCTTTATCTGCTCATCTGAAAGCACCTCTACAGTATGTACTGTTGAGTCTATAATTTCAGGTAAGATAGAGATAATTTTTTTATTTATATTTACTTTTTTTGCATTTTTCAAAACTTCTAGATTTGCTTGATTTACATTTGATTCATCTTCAAAAAAACTCTTTAGATTTTCATAAAGCATAATTCCAGAATCTTCCATATCATTCATCAAAATTGTAGTAATCTTTCCTGCTTTTAAGCCGCATATTGCTATGCTAACACCATATTCTGCACCATCAATAGATAGTTTTGCTAAAAAATTAGCTCCATGAATATTTACTGAAGAGACATTTTGTGCATCAAAGCAAAATATCCTAAATCCAACTTTGATAGCATTTTTATGATATCTCATATCAAAACTATTAGCAAAATCAGAGTCTATAAAACCTTTTAGTGCATATACAATTATATTGTTTTTAATAAAAACAGATACTTTTTTTTCTATGCTTCCTATATAGGAATTTTCTACAATATTGTCAAATTTCTCTCTTTTTGTTAAAAAATCTTCTTTATCTTTAGCTATAACAACCTCATGTTTTCTCTCTATCAAAGCCATAGCAAGTTGATTTTTCTGAGCAGCATCTTTTGAATAGATAATAATCTCTTTTTTTTCAACTTTCTTAGCACCACAAAATAAAAAAAGCATAACCTCAGTTTGTATGAGTGAAAAAGATATATCATAAGAGAAAAGATTTAAAATTGAATTAAATTTTTTACTATCATAATCACAAAAACCTACAAATGCAGCGCACTCATTTTTTAGAAAACTCATACGATCTGCTAAATAAGACATGCCTTTTTTATTAAAAAATATAACTTTTTTCAAAGATATAAAAATAGCCTCAGGTTTTTTGGAAAGTATCTCTGTTTCATCAATACCTGTTATGATAGATAATGCATTCTCTCCATCAATAAATCCATTTGGATAAAAAATAGCTACAGAATTTTTTATTATAGGTCGCATATATATTTAGCTTTCAATCAATGTGTAAAAATCGGTGATATCTTTTTCATTAAAATCTAGCGGAAAATTAAAAAAATCATTTAATCCACTTTCAATCATATAAGGCTTGCTCATTTCGTAACTTAAGAGTAGCCTTAAAAATGTTATAACTCTAAAAGTATCCATCTCTTGTGTTAAATTTTTTGATGAAATTTGAGATATCAAACTCTGTATATTTTCATTAAATTCCCACTTTCTGGCAATTTTTACTGTAACATCAAATAGGGTATTATCACTCATTTTGTAAAGCAATTCATCAAAACTTACCTGTTTTGAACTTCTAAGCAACTGTATAGTTTCTTGTATATCTCGAAACAGCATTTCACAAACTATTAAAGAAGCAGGAATCAAGGATATAAATTGACGAGAATCTTTATCATTGATATTTAAAAAATCTAATATTTTATTCCAATTTACTATTAAATTTGACTGTAAATCTTGAAACTTTCTATTTGAAAAATTAAATACTTCCCATTTTTTTGGGAGTATCAAAAGAAGATAATATCCATGCACTATTTGCCTAGCACGACTTAATCCTAATACCCCAAATATTTGATTTATATTTTTAATTTCATCCCTAAAACCAAATATTGGTTTATTTACAATCGACGAAAGATATAAAACAAATACTTTGTCTTTGCTAGCAACATTTGCGGCTTGTACCATGTCTGATGCATCAAGGTATGCCAAACAAGATTTTATAACTTTTGGAACTGGCGGAATTGTGCTTATATACTTGTGTATAGTAGAGTTTGTAAGCATTAAAAATATCTCCTTGCCATAGAATTCGTAGATTTTATCTTTAATTTCATAAAACCTTTATAAAATTTTGGTATAATGTCAGACTTAATAAAAATCCAAGGAATTCAAAATGGCAAAAAGATGCGCAATAACAGGAAAGGGACCGATGGTTGGAAACAATGTCAGTCATGCTCATAATAAAACAAAAAGAAGATTTTTACCAAATCTAAGAACAGTAAGGGTTACTTTAGAAGATGGCACAACTAGAAAGATAAAAGTTGCTGCTTCAACACTTCGTACAATGAAGAAAAACGCTTAACCATACCCCAAAATCGGGGATTTAAAGTGACTTAAGTGTCTTTACTTCAAAAAATTAAAAAGCTTTTACATTGGAGTGATAGAAAAATCCCCGCTATAAACTTAAATACAGAACTATATCAACAGTTAAAACCCTTTAGGCTCCCACTTATCTTAACAGTTCTTATGATAATGATTGGAGCTTTGGGGTATATTATAATTGATGATTTCTCTTTAGATGATGCGATATACCAAGCTGGCATCACCTTTACTACCGTTGGTTTTGGTGAAATTGCACCCATATCAAAAGGTGGTCGAATCTTCACTATAACTCTAATCATACTGGGATTTGGAGTCTTTTCATTTTCTATTGGTATCTTGGTAGAAGTGTTAAATAAAGGGGATTTTGTAAGAATACTCAAGGAGCGTCAAATGTTGTATAAAATTGCTAGATTAAAAAATCATTATGTTATTTGTTATCACAATGAATATACAAAAGAGTTGACTAAACAATTTAGAGAAAATCATATTCCCTTTGTTGTTGTTGCCCCAAATAAAGACTTAGCACAGATTGCTCAAGAAAATAGATATGTACATTTTGTCCAAGAAGAGCCACATACTGAAACCGCTCTACTTAAGTCTGGACTTTCAAGTGCAAAAGGACTTATAACGCTAAGTGAAAATTTAGCAGATAATATAGCACAAATTGCAACAACTAGACTTTTTGAAAAAGAGATTGGGTTGAAAATTCCTTACTTTATAATGTCTCATGCAAATAACCAAGGTGACATGGAAAAACTAAAAAAGCTAGGTGCAAATAGTGTTGTATCTGCTACAAAATTAATGGCTCAAAGGATAAGCGCCATGAGCGTTCGACCTGATATGGAAAATATGCTTGAAAACATACTCTACAGACGAGATATACCACTAGATATGGAAGAGATTACAGTACCGCAAAATTCTTGGCTTAGGTTTAAAAAGATAAAAGAGGCACATATAAGAGAGATAACAAATGTGAGTATTATTGGCATCAAAGATACAAATGGGAAGTTTACACCTATGCCTAAAGGAGAGACCCTAATAAGTGGTAAATCACAACTTTTAGTTATAGGCACAGGCGAAGGCATAAAAGAGACAAAAATCATAATAAGAAGTAAATACAAACCTGAAGAGTTAAAATATGTTTAATCTAATTTCGTTAAAAAATGGCATAAATAATGTCAAAGGATTCAATTGTGGCGGTATAAGTGCTGGATTTAAAAAAGATGGTAAAAAGGATGTTGCTTTTATCAAAAGCGATAAACCTTGTGATATATCTGCTGTTTTTACTACAAATAAATTTCAAGCAGCACCCATAAAACACTTTAAAAAATATCCTGAAGGCTTTCAGACAAATTTCATCTTGATGAACTCTAAAAATGCAAATGCAATTACGGGACAAAGCGGAATTGATGATATTGATTTTATATTTAAAAACATAAAAATTCCAAATATGATAAATCCTATCATGAGCTCAACTGGAGTTATAGGGTATCCATTAGATAGACAAAAAATAGTAGAAGCGGTTAACAAATTTGATTTAAACTCTAAAGATTCAGACTCCTGTGCACAAGCCATCATGACGACTGATAGTTTTAAAAAAGAGATATGTCTTAAAGTAGAATTAGATGATGGAAGCTTTTTTCATATAGCAGGAATTTGCAAGGGAGCTGGAATGATAAACCCTGCTATGGCAACAATGTTGTGCTTTATACTTACAGATGCAAATATACCAAAAAATGATATGGATGAACTCTTAAAACAGAGTATCGAAAACTCCTTTAATGCCATAAGTGTTGATGGCGATACATCTACAAACGATACTGTTATGTTGTTGACAAACAGGCGTGAAAATTCTTATGATAAAACAGCTTTTAATGAAGCTTTAAAATTTATCACTAAAAACTTAAGTCTTTTGATACTCAAAGATGGTGAGGGTTCAAACAAAATAGTAGCTTTTGAAGTAAATGGAGCTAAAAACAAGGTTGAAGCAAAAAGAGCTGCAACTGCACTTAGTAACTCTCTTCTTGTAAAAACTGCAATTTTTGGTGAAGATCCAAACTGGGGAAGAATTGCTTCGACCATAGGAGCTGCGAACATCACTTGTGATGAAGAAAAACTTGAAATTTACTATGATAACATATTGATTTACTCAAAAGAACATCCAATTTTAGATGAATTAACGGAACAAAAAGCATATAAAGTGATGAAAAAAGATTCATACAAAATCACATGCAAACTTGGTATCGGTAACTCTTCATATACTGCATACGGATGTGATTTAAGTTATGAGTATGTCAAAATAAATGCAGATTATAGAACTTAAAGTATTTGTTTGCTAAAATGCGGATGTAGTATAGCAAAAATTTAAACAGGAGAAAAAATGTTACACGAATATAGAGATATCATTTCTAAAATCAAAACTAAAAATGCACACTTTGCCAAAATCTTTGAAAGACATAATGAACTTGACAAAAAGATTGAAGCGATTGATAATGGTAAAGAGTTTGTAAGTGATAGTGAACTTGATACTCTTAAAAAAGAGAAATTAAAACTTAAAGACGAAGCATACACTATGATTATGGAGTACAAAAAAGAAAATAATCTATAACTAAGGAGGGAACAAATCCCTCTTTGTCTCTCTGCTAAAAGCCAAAAAGTAACTATAAGGCGTAAAAGATGATAAAATTTGACAGAAGCTTTTCCCTAAGTAATACACAAAAAGCACAAACAACTATAACCACCACTTTGAAAAAACTACAAGAAGAGATGCAAAGCCATAAAATCGGATACTATAATTTACCTCAAAATTCACTTAGCATTATCAAAGAAATAGAAAATCTGGACTTAGAAAAATATTCACAAATCGTAATCATGGGCGTAGGCGGTTCAAGCCTAGGAATAAAGGCTATCGATACTCTCTTGCGACCCTATAGTAAAAACACTAAAGAGATACTATACTTTGAAAATTCAGACCCTATTGGTATAAATACAACTTTAAATAAGATAAAAAAAGAGGAAGCTCTATTTTTTGTTATATCAAAATCAGGGCTAACAATAGAGACTATTTCTATATTTAAAACTCTTATAAAACACTGTAAACTAGATTTTAATAGTGATGATACTAAGCAAATATTTGTTATAACTGATAAAAATTCTGCGCTTTCCACCTTTGCTAAGCACCATAAAATAACAGAATTTAACATTCCATCCAATGTAGGAGGAAGATTTTCAGTTCTTAGTGCAGTCGGTATAGCTCCATTAATGATGGCTGGATACAATATCTCTTTAGTCTTAAAAGGGGCTAATAATTTTCTGACAAACTTTTTTGATGGCAGAGAAAAACATCTTTTAGAAAAAGCTTTTTATCTAAGCACTAACTCTCACAAAATACCTATAAATATTCTTTTTTCTTACGCAGATGGTTTAAAAGATTTCACAAAATGGTTCATACAACTATGGGCAGAATCGTTAGGTAAAAGCGATGAGAATGGTAACCATATGGGGCTTACTCCTGTTGGATTAACAGGTGCAACTGACCAACACTCTTTTTTACAACTAATTGTCGATGGACATAGAAACAAAAGTGTAACTTTTATCAAAATTAAAGATTTTGCAGATAAATTAAGTGTCCCTAGTATCTCTTTATATGGCATAGAAAAAACGGATTTTATGAACAATAAAAAATTTGCTACTTTGATAAACGCTCAGTGTGATGCCACAATGCAAAGTTTGATAGACAAAAATATTAGCACCGACATCATTACAATTGACTCCGTAAACGAAGAGGATATTGGTGCATTAATTATCTATTTTGAAATATTAACCTCTGCTGTTGGCTCCATGATGGGCATAAACACCTATAATCAACCAGGAGTAGAATTTGGAAAAAAAATAATGCATGAAAAATTATCCACTTCATTTTCATGACAATAGAAACTTTATTATCAGTATTCAGAGCGAAAAGTTTGATATAGATACTGTTGGGGTAGCTTGTTTAAGTCATAGTAACCGTTCGTCAAATATGAATGCTCGTTTATCATAGTATGGAGTTTCGTATTATCAAAGAGATATATGAAGACTACTGGGGAAAACTCAGAGCTAAATCTTTTGCACAAAGTGCTGTTGAAGAGCAGTTACAAGAACTTTAAATATTTAATGCACTTTCACCACTAACTTCTATTTGCTAGTTAAACTTTCTTACAAATGCACGAGCCACTTGCTCTATATCTGGACTAAGCTTTTTTTCTAAAAATCACTATATTTAGGATAGTCATAGATTCCCCTCGCTACTCTTCTAATCTTTTTATTTTTTGTTAAATCTTATAAAGTGCTATCAATCTCTTATCTAGTAAATTTCTCAAGTAAATCACTTGGAGAGAATGCCCATCCCCCCTACCATGACCAGAAATGAAGTAAAATACCTTATCATAGAGCTTCATTAAAATAATTCCTTTTTATTTTTTCCAGAAAAAAGTATATTTTTTTCTGGATTTAATCTTACTTATACTAAAGTACTAAACTCATTTCTCCCCTTTATCCAACAAAACACTACACATAACAGGGTGTGATTTTTTCATACCTGTTACAATTGCCCTCTAAATGCTTGGTCTAAAATGGAAGCTTTTAGTGCTACTAAACTTTTCATTTTATCTTTTTGAACTGATTTAATTTTTTCTATTTTTTTTGAGGTCTTATCTAGGTAGGTTACAATCTTTTCTTGCTGAGATAGAGAGACTACTGGAACTTGAAACTCTTCTAACATAGCTTTTGTTATTGCTTCTCTTGTTGCACCACCTGATGAACTTTTTAATAACTCTGTTTTTATGGCTGGGCTTATCAAATAGTAATGTAAAAATTTTGGAAGCATTTCATCTTTTAGTCGCAGTATGGATACATGCTGATTTACTCTAGCTGGTAAATAGTTTTTATCTACAATACAACAACGAGCGACAGAAGCACCAGTAATATTTAATAGTACATCATTTTCCTGAATAGTTACATTATCAAGTTTTTTTGCTTGTTCATTATCTATAAAAGCTAATCCTTTTTTTCTAAAACCAGTATCATGTACATTCATACTTCTGATTAAACTTATTCCTTCAGTTTTATAAGATTTTTGTCCACCTCTTGGAGTTGAACCACTTCCTATTTTTGAAGTAATATTTTTTAAAGATATATTTTTATGGGTTCTTAATTTAGTAAAAACATCATTCAAAACACTTCCCATAAAGACATCAGCTTCATCCATATTTTTTTGATGGAGGGCTACCCCTTTATTTATTTTTTCAAAAAGAGTATCTAGTTTTGAAACTATTCTTTTTTGTTCTTGGAGTGGTGGGAGGGGAAAGGGTATTTCTTTTAATTTTGTTTGATTTAGTTTTGGAACAGTAGTTCCAGTAATGTAATCACTTAAATCAGTTACAAACAAATAATAAACCAACCAAGAATCATCCAAAATTTCTCTATTTGGTCGAATTACATGAGCATGATTATTAACCCAATATTTTCCAGTTGCAATAAAGGCTGTTTCATCACCTATATCCCATTTAGCACCGTCTTCACCTACTAAAATCAACTGTTCATCGAAAATATAGTCATCTACATAATCAACTATCTTTGTTGCACCATAATAAGGATACTTTCCAAAAACTCTATTTTTTTGACTTATTGGTTTTCTAAGTTTATCTAAATTCTCGGAAGTCTTACCTATATTTTTCCACTCCCACCCATCAGGAAGTTCATACAACTCACTCATCTATTTTTCCTTGACAAATTGCAGTTATTGTTATATACTTCACTTACAAATTCCTTCGGGATCGTCCCCATCTTTTGATGGGGCTAACTTAAAATTATACAGCTCACTTATCTTTTCTTTAATTTTTATAAAATCATTTTTATTTATCATTCCTATTTTATGTTTTATTCTTTTAGTATCAAATGCTCTTATTTGAGATAGTATTGCATTGCTTTTTTTATTTTTAAAATCAAATACAAAATAATATTGACCATCTTTTATAGTTGATGTCAATGGTACTCCCATAAAAAAACTATTGTTAAATTTTTTCAAAATCACAACAGGTCTTAAAAAAACATCTCCTTTACCACTTTGTTCAAAGCCAATGTTTTCACCCAATTTGATATAAAAAATATCTCGTTCTTTAAAAAAGATTTTATTTTTCTTAGTGTGGAGATTCTTTTTTACTTCATTCCATTTATCAAATTGTTTCATACTATATCTTTTCCCATCAAGATAGCTTCTACCTCATCCATCAAAGCATTTATTTCTTCATTGTTGATTTTGATATTTTCAACTAGCTCAATTGGTGATTTATGCTCGATAACTTCCACATTATTAGGATTTTTAGCAGAGATATCAAACTCTTTTATATCGTTGATATTTACTATCCACGAGTTATCTGTAAGCTCTCTTTTTTCCCACACATCTAAAAATTCTTTAAAGTGTTCATACTGTATAGGTTTGTTTTTTGTGAGTTTATAAGGTGGATTTACTTCATAGTAAAATATGTCTGATGTAGAACCATTTCTATCAAAGAAGATTACATTCGTTTTAACACCACTATAAGGTAAAAATATCCCTGCTGGGAGCGAAAGTATAGTATGTACATTAAATCGCTCTAAAAGCTCTTGTTTAACTGATTGAAAAGCTTTATTCGATTGAAACAAAATACCCTCTGGAATAACTACACCACACTTACCATTTAGTTTTAAGTAGTTCATCATATGTTGTAAAAACAGTAACTCAGTAGCATTAGACTTTATAGGAAAGTTTTGCTGTATGTTATCATTTTCTTTTCCACCAAAAGGAGGATTTGCCAAGATACAATCAAATCTATCTTTTTCCTCTAACCCTCGTATGTCTTTTGTAAGTGTATTGGCTTTTGAGATATTTGGTGATTCGATACCGTGAAGAATCATATTCATTACACCCATCACATAAGAGAGTGGAGTTTTTTCATTTCCAAAAAAAGTATCTTCATTTAAAAACTTCAACTGCTCCGTTGAGAGTTCTCTTTGTTCATTTTTTGCAATATTGGTGTATCTCATATGATTATAAGCTTCTATGAGAAATCCACAACTTCCTACTGCTGGGTCATATACTGTTTGACCTACTTGTGGGTTTACAACATCAGCGATAACTTTAATAAGTGGTCGAGGAGTATAAAACTCCCCACTATTACCACCATCACTACCCATACCTTTAAGCAATTTTTCATAGATAAGCGAGAGTTGAAACAAATCAGCTTGATTATGAAAATCCATAGCATCTATGATGTCTAACACTTCTCTAAGAGTATGACCATTGGCGATACGATTATCTAAAAACTCAAAAATAGCACCGATTTTATATTTTATAGATTTTGGGTCTTCGGTTATCGATTTAAAACCTTTAAGATAGTCAAACAATCCATCCTCTTCCTTTGTACCATTCACAAAGTCAAGTAAATCATCCCCACTCTTAGCATTGATAACATCAAGTTTCCCATCTTTCTTAGGACAAGCCCAGTTACTCCACTTAAATTTATCATCAATTATATAAGTATAATCCTGCCCATTTAAAAGTGCTTCATCAGCTTTAGAATCTTCCAAATCACTAAGAAACTTTAAAAAAAGTATCCATGATATTTGTTCGGTGTACATCATCGCACCGCTTATGCCGTCATCTCTGCGGAGTATGTCTGTTATTCTGTTTATTTTTGATTCCAATTACTCAGCCTTTTTTTTATTTATAGATTTTAAAATACTATCAAATGCAATATTTTTCCAATCATTTTTCCATTCTTTATAAAAATCTATATCGTCAGATTTAGG
>VAPL010053074.1_pt1 | contig 10030 bp, 5 predicted proteins | sample 3395061 | NCBI WGS metagenome assembly VAPL01 (sample SAMN08290444, study PRJNA428436) | hydrothermal vent metagenome | isolation source: Deep-sea hydrothermal vent chimney 2 | place: Pacific Ocean: Juan De Fuca Ridge | depth 2182 m m | reverse complement strand
GGTTTATTGATGAAAATAAAAATCCAAATGTAGAGCAGTTTATGCAACATTATTTTCAAACAGTAATGAACCTGGAACGCATGAATGAAATGCTTCTACAATCTTTTAATGAAAAACTTATTAATACGCATCAAACTAAAGAACTCAGCCCTGCAAATGATCATTTCACCTCTATCAATGGGTATTTAGTTGTTAAAGATTTTGATACTTTTAATAAACACCCTTTAACAATACTAGAAATATTTCCTTTATTACAGCAAAACTCTTCATTAAAAGGAGTAAGAGCAAGCACAATAAGGTGTGTACGAAAAAACCTTCACCATATTAACGATGACTTCAGAAACAACCCTATAGCACACAAACTTTTTCTCTCTATTTTAAAATCACCCTGCGGAATAACCCACCAGTTCCGTAGAATGAACCGCTATGGAATTCTAGCTGTATACATACCAGCGTTTGCTAATATTGTTGCTCGTATGCAATACGATTTATTTCATATCTATACGGTAGACGCTCATACCTTATTTGTCCTTAGAAACCTTAGACGATTCTCTCTTGATAAACACGAAAGTGAGCTCCCCTTTTGTAATAGTGTTTTTTTACGTATTAGCAAACCTCAACTTTTATATACCGCCGCATTATTCCATGATATTGCAAAGGGTATGGGAGGTGACCACTCAGTTTTAGGAGAAAAAATTGCTCAGCAATTTTGCGCTCAACATAAAATGTCTAAATCTGATTCAAAAATGATTACCTGGTTGGTTCGTAACCATTTAGTCATGTCAATGACTGCCCAAAGAAAAGACATAAGCGACCCAGATATCATTCATAACTTTGCTCTACAAGTAGGTAATATAGATAATCTAAATCACCTCTATCTATTTACAGTTGCTGATATTAGGGCTACCAATCCTAGTTTATGGAATTCATGGAAAGATTCTTTATTGTTGGAATTATACACATTTACCCATAATGCATTACGTCGAGGATTACAAAACCCTATCGAAAAATCTGAGCGTCTTCAAGAAAACAAACTAGAAGCAAAAGAAGAACTTATTGGTCTTGGTATCAGTGAAGCCACTATTCAAAAAACCTGGGATCAAATTTGTAATGAAGATGATTATTTCTTACGTTATTCACCGGAAGAAATTACCTGGCACTCCATTGCTATTGCATCGACAAAAACAAGTGATCTCCCCCTTGTTATTTTACGACCAAAAAATCAACGAGGTAGTGTAGAAATTTTCGTCTATGCTATTCATAAAAATGATATATTTTCTTTGAGTGCAGCTACGTTAGATCAACTTGGCCTGACTATCCTTGATGCGCGAATTGCTAGTTTTAGCTTTTCAACAAAAGAACAATATGTCCTGAATAGCTTTCAAGTTCTTGATCAATCAGGGGGAGCAATCAAAGAATTGGACAGAGAAATACATATTTGTAAAACTCTACAAGGTAATCTATGTAACCTTAAGGTTAAAAATCACTTAAACATTCATCGTCAATCAAGACAGGCTAAACATTTTCCTATTACCAGCAAAGTTACTTTTCATAAAGATCCTCTCAACAAATACACAATCATTGAACTTATAACAACGGATCACCCTGGCTTACTTGCCTCAATAGGCCAGGTTTTTATAGAGTTAAACATTCAATTACATGAAGCAAAAATCACTACGATTGGGAGCCGAGTGGAAGATATGTTTTACATTACCGATTTTCAATTCCATCCCATCAACGATGAGACCCTTCTTAATAATATTAAAGAGAAGTTAATATCAATCATTGAAGAACAAGAAAATTAACTAATCTTTCTGTACAACCAACCTAAATTATTAATGACGTTATTTTAACGATTTTCCTAAAGCCATTTTGGGTAAATTTCCCTCAAGACCAATAGCCATGCGCATCACTTTATTTTTTGCTGGAGCAACACGCTCAACCAACCCCAACCCCATGTTCCTTAAAAATTTTATAGGCAATATATCATTACTAAAAACTCTGTAAAAAGCATCCATTAGTGTCATCATCCTTAAATTATCATTTCTTCGCATTTTTTCATAACGCCGTAAAATAGAGACACTGCCAATATCCTCTCCTTTTGTTTTTGCCTCAATTAACACCTCAACTAATGCTGCTGCATCTAACAAACCTATATTAACACCCTGTCCTGCTAATGGATTAATCATGTGGGCAGCATCTCCCACTAAGGCGACTCCTGCTTTAATATATTGCTGAGCATGTTGACGTTTCAATGGAAAACTTGCTTTACCTAGCACTTGTTTAATTTTTCCTAAACAGGAAGGGAATGCAACCGTTAGTTCACTAATCAATTCTTCACTAGATAATAATTTTAGTCGTCTAACTTCATCTGATGAGTTATACCAGACAATGGAACCAAAACTTCCTGTTAACGGCAAAAATGCTTGCGGCCCACTGGCTACAAATCGTTGCCAAGTTATATCTTGCTGTTCATAATCAGTTTCTACATAAATAACTAGAGCATGTTGCTTATAATCCCAGCTAGTAACACCCAAACCCACTGTTTGTCTTACACGGGAATTTCCTCCATCTGCTGCAACAACTACTTTAGCTTGTAGTGCACTCCCATCATCTAATTTTAACGTTGTTCTCCCAGAGGTTGAGTACTTTATAGATTCAATCTTTACCGGAGCAATCAACTCTATATTATTAAAATCTGCCAGGCTATCCAGTAAAGCCAGCTGAGTCACCCTATTTTCAACAATAAAACCTAATTCAGGTAAGCTAATATCATCACTGTTAAATTCAGTATCACCCGCAGTTTCCCATACACGCATACGACGAAAAGGACAAAATCTTCTCTTTAATATACCTTGCCAAGCCCCCACAGCCTGAAGAATATTTTTTGATGCAATACTTAATGCAGAAACCCGAAGATCATGCGGTTGCTCTGATGAAAAATTTTCAGGTAAAGACTGCTCAATAACAGCAACACGTAAAGAGCTTTCCCCAAGACCACAAGCTACTGTTGCACCCACCATTCCGGCACCAACAATTACCACATCAAACTCTTTCATATCTTTGAAATATCTAGTATAAAATTAACAAGAGAAACCCATTCTGCATATTAATATATCCGTATAGGTTTATTATAAAAAATAACTGTTACTTATATTCCCATTATACTAGAAATAAATAGCTTACTTTTTTAAAGATAATTATCTTCTGATAAAAATTGTATTTTGAGATTTTCAATACCCAAAATTTTTATAATTCTTTGAAATAGAGGAAATGGCGACTTACTTTAAAAAATATGCTTGAAAAGTAAATTAGAACCTTCTAAATTCCGATTCACTTATTGAGAAGTTGATAGGCCAGTTTTTATTAACCTAATATAATGATTTTGTTTGAATTAGCAGAATTCTCATGCCTTTAAAAGCATTAAAAAACAACTGTCATAACTCACCCCTTGATAATAACATTATAATTTACTAATCCAGCATAACCCAATGTATTAAAAAGATTTTTTTAAAAAAAAACTATTTATTAATTTAATCTTACTTTTTTTATAGACAACCCTATCAAATTTATATAAACTCCGTTGCAGCTAAAGGAAGTGCTCGACAGTATGTCGTCTTTAATGAGGAGGATAAAAGCGGCCAATATTTATGGCTAAATAATTATAATAATAAAACTTAGTAACTGCTTTTAGATTTTTTGCCTTAGTCTAAGTAAGGCATCAGCGCATACAAATAATAAGAATAAAAAACGATAGCGAAGCCCGCAAACAGCGGGCTTTTTTATGTCCGTTTGGTCTATAAAGAGAGCTTTATTCCAATCCACCCTGCTCTTGGCATTCCAGGTGATACGAAGCGTCCATTATCAAATTCTTCACCCAACACCTCATCTGCTTCCCCATAAACACCAAATGTTTTATAGTCTCGGTCAACAATATTATCTATTCTACCGAAAAAGGCTAGATGCTCATTTATTTTCAGCTCTGTTCTGGCGTTAAATATCCAATATCCACCCAGTCTATCGGTTAAATTAGCTTCATCTCCCCTAAAAAATTGATCGCCACTATACTGCGCATCAATGGATAAAGACCAACGTTGCCAAAAATCAACACCTATTGATGCTTTAAACATATTCTCAGCCAATCCAGGAATACGATCTCCCCTTTCAACCAATGCTGCCTCTTCATCATCCAGTGGATTCTGTATAGTAAAGCTATCTAAAAAACGAGCATTTAAATAGGTATAATTAGCTGAAAAATGCCATTCATCAATATCACTAAAGATATGAGGAATATCTGCATTAAACCCTGTTTCAACACCATAACGACGCGTTTGTCCTATATTACTAAAATAGCCCTCACTAATACTATCTCCACCTCGGTTGAAGATAATATCGTCATGATTGGTAGTATGAAAGAAACCTGCATTCCAATTGAAATTCCCCTTCCCTATCAACTCATTAAAGTTTCCTCTAAAGCCAGCTTCCCAAGTTTTTGCCACCACCTGATCCAAAGGTGGATCAGCTAAAAAAGCATTTGGCAGTTTACAAGGGTCACCCTCATCCGCACAGCTTAATTCCATTGGCGTTGGTACTCTGGATGATTCACTATAACTCCCGTACAAGCCTAGGTTATCTACAATTTTATAAGTGAAACCAGCTGAAGGGTTAAAACGATCAAAATTATGATGACCACTCAACTTATCTTCACCCCCATTTACATATTGATTTTCTAAAGAAATGCTGGTGTGATTATATCGTCCAGCAAAATTAATTGTCAGCGCATCGGTTACCGAAAAACTATCATTAAAATAAAAGCCATACGTCTCTGTTATCGTATTTAACCGTACTTTGGATTCTTCAAGAAAGATACCACTTCCAATGGTGCCCCGGTTTTCCGTTAATTCTCCCAATTCAGTATTAGATTCGAAATGAACATCTGAATAGTCATATGCCGCTCCGAAAATAAAGTTATTTTCAAAACCAAAAATATCATTGTTGAACATTGATTGAGCTGCCCCTCCTGCACTACGCATATGTGTCTGACTGGTATTATTAGTCGCCCCTTCTACGCTGTCACTTTCAACAATATTGTTGCCAAAAACATCTTGAGCATTTTCTCCTTCTTCATCACACAAAAAACCATTATCAGATTCACACCCTTCAAAATCACTATCATCACCATTAAAGGATTTAATTCTATTTTGGCGAAAATAGGTATTTCCACTTAGCTGAATAGTATCTGTGACATCAAATGCACCCGAAAGTTCAGAGAAAAACATCCGCGTAACCGTCTGGTCAGGATAAGTAAAAATAGCTTTACGCTGTTGTTGATGTAATTGAATTGGAACAGCGCCATTCCCTCTCATATTATTATCATTAGCGCCTAGAGTTAAATCAAGATTTGCACGTTCACCTTTCCAGCTCAAAGTACCAAAGACCTGATTAGCCTCAGTGGGTGAAAAATCACGCCAACCCTCTTCTTCAAAATGATGTAAATCAACAAAGTAACCCCAGGTTCCATTATTCCAACCACTGGTTAGCTCTTCTGAATGACGCTCATATGAACCGCCATAAACCTCTAGTTGATGACCAGGTGCAGAAAAACCTGTTTTAGTTTGTATGGAGATAGCCCCACCTAACGTATTTAGACCAAATAATGGGTTTGACCCGGGTATTAAGCTCATACTCTCTATAGCACCTTGAGGAATTAAATCCCAATTCACTGTATCACCAAAAGGCTCGTTGAACCGCACACCATTAACATAAGTCGACAACCCCTGAGGTAGTCCTAATAAGGGTGATGCTACAAAGCCACGATAATAAATATCGGGTTGCAAAGGATTATTTTGCGCTTCATTAATATGAACACTACCCATATAACGATTCATATAATCAGCCAATGTCGTCGTATGGCTATCAGCTAATTGTTCTGAAGAAACACTTTGTACATTGGCAGGTATTTTATCTATTGCTAGCCCACTTCCTGCTAATGGGGTTATAGCAAACACATCCATTTTTTCTAATACAATGGGGGTTTCTTCCTTTTCTGTTACAACAGATGAATCATCAGCTAATGTTGCTGTATTAATTCCAATCATAGACAATAAAGGAAATATTCCCTGTACAAGTTTTTTCATCACTCTCTCACGCTAATTATAATTAGCTTATAATAATTAAATCTACAACGTGAAAACAGCCATAAGGCTAAAAAAGGATTTTTTCCTATTCTTTACTAAAGCAAGTAGAAATAAATAACACAATTAAAAGCTAAAAATGACAAGTATAAAATCAGTGATTGAGACTCAATATTCGCGTATTCAAGCCCACCCTAATTACAAAAAAATTAGTACTATGCCACCGACCCAACGCTGGATGACAGTTCTTGGCTTATTTACCCTGTCTCAACTATTATTCTTTGGCCTTTTATATCTGGTTTTCAATAAAATAGTTGCTCTAGGCTTTATCGCCAGTCTCCTTGCAGGTTTAGCCACAGGCCTAGGCGCATCACTTGTTATTATTTTAAAGGACATCCCAGAGCGACTTTTTAACACCTTATTAGGAGCTGCTGCGGGTGTTATGTTAGCGGCAACAGCCTTTTCATTATTAGTCCCGGGTATCGATTTCGGTAACGAATTATGGCCAGACAAAGGACTTTGGGTTGTTTCAGCGGGCATGTTGATCGGTGCTTTTTTTCTTCACTTTGCTGATAAAAACTTACCACACTTACATTTTGATTCTGTACCTAATGTCAATAAAGAGTCTTTACAAAAAATATGGCTATTTATTGTAGCTATCACCATTCATAATTTCCCTGAAGGCATGACAGTCGGCGTAAGCTTCGGCTCAGGCGATATAAAAAATGGAATCGTTCTAGCTATTGCTATAGCTCTACAAAATATTCCAGAAGGCCTAGCTGTTGCATTACCTCTTGTAGGGCTAGGTTATAATAAGTGGAAAGCAGTTGGAATTGCTACACTAACTGGTTTAGTTGAACCTATTGGTGCCTTACTGGGCGTTACCATGGTCACTCTCTTTTCCTCCTTTTTACCGATTGCAATGGGGTTTGCTGCTGGTGCCATGCTGTTTGTTATTACCGAAGAAATCATTCCAGAAACACATGCCAAAGGTCGTTCCCGATACGCCACTTTTTCATTAATCGTAGGATTTATTATTATGATGGCTTTAGATAATTTATTATCTTAGGAAAAAACAATGACACAAATAATTCTAAGTGATATTTTTATTTACCCTGTTAAATCACTAGCTGGAATAAAAGTATCAAAATGGACTGTTAATGATAAAGGGTTGTTACATGACCGAAAATGGATGTTGATAGATAACCACAACCAATTTCTCAGTCAACGTCGCCTACCTAAAATGGCCTTGATTAAAACTGAAATAAAAAATGACACTTTAATTCTCAGTACAGCAACTTCTGGCAGTATCTCATTACCGTTAAACCCTGAAAATGGTAATGATATAAACACCACCATCTGGAAAGATCAATGCCTGGCAAAAACAACTAGCTCAGAAGCAGGTCAATGGTTAAGTGATTTTTTAGAGATTGACTGTAACCTGGTCTATCAACCTGATAACATTATCCGCCCTGTTGACCCTGACTATGCAATAGACACAGACAAAGTTAATTTTCCTGATGGATTTCCTTTTTTAATCGTATCGGATGCATCATTAATAACACTTAATCAAGAAATGGAAATACCCTTACCTATGCAGCGTTTTCGCCCCAATCTGGTTATTTCTAATTGCGAAAGTTATGCTGAAGATAGTTGGCGAGAAATACAAATTAATAGCATTAATTTTAGATTACCTAAAGCCTGCTCAAGATGTTCCGTACCAACAATAGATACTGAAACAGCACAAACTAATAAAGAACCTTTGACGACACTTAGTCGTCTACGTCGCTGGAATAATAAAGTTTTTTTTGGACAAAATGCCTTGCATAACAATTCCGGGGAACTTTCTGTGGGCGATCCTGTAGAAATTATTAAGACAGGTTTAAAACAGCCACCCTTGTAAATTATTCAATAGTCCTAGAAACAGAACTCCACACAACCTAAATCTACTGGTTTTGGCTTTTCCTAACCCTTTAATTACAGTAGAATACAGAGTTTTTAATTGTCGGGTTACACTACCGCTGACCCAACCTACAAATTTCGCAATACCAACTAAATCAATGAGCTCAACCACAAAAAAACCATCATCAAATTTTATTCGCCACCTTATTACTAATGATTTGCGTAATAACAAAAATGATGGAAAAGTTATTACTCGCTTTCCACCTGAACCCAATGGTTATCTTCACGTTGGTCATGCAAAATCAATCTGCCTAAACTTCACCATGGCAGCAGAATTTAAGGGCCAATGTAATTTACGTTTTGATGATACTAATCCAGAAAAAGAAAGTGTTGAATTTATGGAGTCTATTGAACGCGACGTTCAATGGCTTGGTTTTACTTGGGCTGAAAAATACCACTCTTCAGATTATTTTGAACAACTCTACAATTATGCGGTTCAATTAATATCAAGTGGCGATGCTTATGTAGATAGCCTAGATGCAGAGCAAATTAGACAATACAGAGGATCATTAACAGAACCTGGTAAAAAAAGTCCAGACAGAAATCGTTCTATTGAAGATAACCTAGCCTTATTTTCTGGCATGAAGAATGGCGACTATGCCGATGGAGAATATATATTACGCGCAAAAATAGATATGGCATCCCCAAATATCAACATGCGAGACCCGGCAATATACAGAATTAAACGAGCACATCATTTTCGCACAGGTGATGCTTGGTGTTTGTATCCCATGTATGATTTTACTCATTGTCTTTCTGATGCCTTGGAAGGAATTACTCATTCATTATGTACGTTAGAATTTGAAGATCACCGCCCGTTATACGATTGGTTTTTAGATAAATTACAAACCCCCATTCATCCGCAACAGATTGAGTTTGCCAGATTACAACTTGAATATACCATTGTTAGTAAGCGTAAACTAGCCCAATTAGTTGATGGAAATTTTGTCACTGGCTGGGATGATCCCCGTATGCCCACCATTGCAGGAATGCGTCGCGCGGGTTATACACCAGAATCAATCCGTGATTTTTGCGAACGTATAGGAATCACTAAAAAGGATTCCTGGATTGAAATGGCTGTACTGGAAAATTGTATCAGAGAAGATTTAAATGAGAATGCTCCACGAGCAATGGCCGTATTAAAACCACTTCGCCTAGTGATTGACAATTACCCTGATGAACAGGTTGAAATACTAGAAGTGAGCAACCATCCACAAAAACCTGAATTAGGGACACGAAAAATTCCTTTTTCAAAGACAATTTTAATTGAACAAGGTGACTTTGCTGAAACGCCTCCCCTAAAATATAAACGATTAATTGAAGGAGGAGAAGTCCGTCTACGTAGTTCTTACGTGATTAAATGTACCAAAATTATTAAAGATGAGTCCGGTAATATTATTGAGTTACGATGTAGTTATGACTCAGATACTTTAGGTAAAAAACCCGAAGGCAGAAAAGTTAAAGGTGTCATTCATTGGGTCTCTGAACAACATGCAATAGATGCAGAAATACGATTGTACGATCGTTTATTTAAACTCGCTAACCCTGAATCAGAAGAAAATTTTCTTGATGCACTTAACCCTGACTCTCTTGAAACTTTAACAGGTTGTAAAGTTGAAGCTAGTTTGGCTGCGTCACAATCAGGTGATCGGTTTCAATTTGAACGCACAGGTTATTTTTGTATTGATTCCATAAATAGCAAGCCTGAAACATTGATTTTTAACAGAACAGTCACGTTACGAGATACCTGGCAAAACCTGTAGATTAGGCTAACAGCCCATCGTTAACCCAACACAGACTTGATAAATGTTGGGTTACCAAAGAGACGGCAGCCCAAGAGACTATAGATAATTCTGTGTAACTGCAATTTTAAATATGTTCTATTAATCGGTCTTCAAATTCGATCATAAATCTATTTAAGGCCGTTTTCCAGT
>VAPL010053857.1_pt1 | contig 10031 bp, 12 predicted proteins | sample 3395061 | NCBI WGS metagenome assembly VAPL01 (sample SAMN08290444, study PRJNA428436) | hydrothermal vent metagenome | isolation source: Deep-sea hydrothermal vent chimney 2 | place: Pacific Ocean: Juan De Fuca Ridge | depth 2182 m m | reverse complement strand
GCGGCAGGGCCTGCGGACCCTGGAAGACTGCATCGAGGGATAACTCCCGAGGCGCCCCCGATGCCATCATTTGGACAAGGCAGGAATTCTTCCTTTATCATATAAATGATGTTAACCGCGCAAGAAGACCGGGGTTTTCATTGTCTCGACCGCAACGGTTTCCGCCAGGAGCTTCATCAATGACCGACACCGGCCCCATCATCGATAACCTGCTCGCCACCTGCGAGGCGGCGCAGAAATCCGCCGACGCCATGCTTGGCCGGATCAAGGAGGCGGTTTCGGCCCGGGTCGCCCCTGCGGGCAAGGTCGATCCGGCGCTGATCGAGGCCGAGCAGTTCGCCGCCCATGGCCTGTCCTGGGCCGCGACATATGTCGCGGCGTTGCGCCAGATGCTGGGCTGGGGGCGGCGGCTCGATGCCGCCGGGCGGTTCGGCGAACTGGAACGGCTCTTGTTGCAGGCCGCCTTCGGTGAATATCTGGCGCAGTTGTCGGGCGGCATCGCGATCAGCCAGGTCGAAGTGGTCCGGCCCCATGACATGGGGCTGAACAATGCCGATACCGACGCCTTCCTGTCGCCGGAAGTCCGCACCCTGATCGAAAACGGCAACGATAACGGGGTGCGTATGGCGATCGCCAAACTGATTGGCGAGAACGCCGACAGCGGCTACTTCGGCGACCCGGGCCTGGATGATGAAACGCTGGAGATGGTCCGCGACCAGTTCCGCCGTTTCGTCAACGAACAAATCCTGCCCGACGCCCACGGCTGGCACTTGCGGGACCAGTTGATCCCCATCGAGATCGTCCATCATATGGCCGAACTGGGCGTGTTCGGGCTGACCGTGCCGGAGGAATTCGGCGGCCTGGGGCTTGGCAAGATGGCCATGTGCGTGGTCACCGAGGAATTATCGCGGGGCTATATCGGCGTCGGCTCGCTGGGCACCCGGTCGGAAATCGCCGCCGAACTGATTCGGCTCGGCGGCACCGATGAACAGAAATCCCACTACCTGCCGATGATCGCGTCGGGCGAAATACTGCCGACGGCGGTGTTCACCGAACCGGGCACCGGGTCCGACCTGGCAAGCCTGAAAACCCGCGCCGTGCTGGATGGCGATGTCTACAGGGTGACCGGCAACAAGACCTGGATCACCCATGCCGCGCGGTCCGATCTGATGACCCTGCTGGTCCGCACCGACCAGAACGAACCCGGCTACAAGGGCCTGTCCATGCTGCTTGCCGAAAAGCCGCGCGGCACGGAAAACGAGCCGTTTCCGGGCGACGGCATGAGCGGCGGCGAAATCGAGGTTCTGGGCTATCGCGGCATGAAGGAATACGAAATCGGCTTCGACGGTTTCGCGGTCAGGGCCGACGGCCTGCTCGGCGGCGCCGAAGGTCAGGGCTTCAAGCACCTGATGGCGACGTTTGAATCGGCCCGCATCCAGACCGCCGCCCGCGCCGTCGGCGTCGCCCAGTCGGCGATGGAACTGGGCCTGGCCTACGCCCACGAACGCATCCAGTTCGGCAAGCCGATTTATCAGTTCCCGCGGGTCGCCGGCAAGATCGCCTGGATGGCGGTGGAAACCATGATCGCCCGCCAGCTCGCATACTTCGCCGGTCGGGAAAAGGATTCCGACCGCCGCTGCGATATCGAGGCCGGCATGGCCAAGCTGCTGGCCGCCCGCGTCGCCTGGTGCAACGCCGACAACGCCCTGCAAGTGCACGGCGGCAACGGTTACGCCCTGGAATACCCGATCTCGCGGGTATTGTGCGACGCCCGCATCCTCAACATTTTCGAGGGCGCGGCGGAAATCCAGGCCCATGTTATCGCGCGCGGGTTATTGACCGGGCGCAATTGATCCTCTTCCATTTCGACCCAAGCCCATTTAAGGTCTGCTGATGATCGACATGGACCTGTACATAACCTTCGTGTTGGCCACGGCGTTGCTGATTTTGATGCCGGGGCCGATTGTCACCCTGACGATTGCCAACTCGCTGGCCTATGGCGCCCGCCATGGCCTGCGCACCGTCGTCGGCACGTCGAGCGCCACCGTCGTGTTGTTGCTGGTCGGCGGTTTCGGCATGGCCTCGGTCTTCCTGTTGCTGGCCGAATGGTTTAACTGGCTGCGCTGGATCGGCGCCGCCTATCTGGTGTTTCTGGGATTCCAGCAATGGCGGGCGAAACCGGTGGCGCTGGGCGACGACGGGGTCAACGCGGGACCCAAAAAAAGCATCTTCTGGCAGGGCTTCGTAGTTTCCATCACCAACCCCAAGACGATCCTGTTTTACGCCGCCTTCTTCCCCCAGTTTATGGATCCAGGCCGGCCGCCGGGGCTGCAACTGCTGGTCCTGAGCGTGACTTTTCTGGTCATCGCTACCCTGCTGGATAGCTGTTATGCGCTGCTGTGCGGGCGGCTGCGGCCTTATCTGGCCGATGCCGGACGCGGCCGCCTGCGCAACCGCATTACCGGCGGGCTGATGATTGGCGCCGGGCTGGCGGTGGCGCTGGTCCGTAAAACCTGATCCAATGGTCAAGCTGACAAAAATTTACACTCGCGGCGGCGATGCCGGCGAAACCTCGCTCGGCGACGGCCAGCGTACGCCCAAGCACAGCCTGCGCGTCGGTGCTTACGGCGCCGTCGATGAAGCCAATTCGGCCCTTGGCCTGGCCCGGTTGCACTGCGATGGCGAGGCCGCCGAAATGCTGGCGCGGATTCAGAATGACCTGTTCGATCTGGGCGCCGACCTGTGCCGTCCCATCGCCGATGACGAAGGCGAGGCGCTGCGCGTCGTCGGTGGGCAAATCGACCGTCTGGAAAGCGAAATCGACGCCATGAACGAACGGCTGGAAGCGCTTGCTTCGTTTATTCTGCCGGGCGGTTCGGCGGCCTCGGCGCATCTGCATATGGCCCGCGCCGTCACCCGGCGGGCCGAACGGCTGATATCGGAACTGATGACCCGTGAAACGGTCAATCCGGCGGTCCTGCGTTACCTGAACCGGCTGTCGGACCATTTGTTTCAACTGGCCCGCATGAGTAACGACGAGGGCCGGAACGATTTGTTATGGCGGCCCGGCGGCAACCGCTGATCGCGGCGCCTTGGGATAACCGGAGAGACCATGCCGAACGAGCCGACCCCGGAGCGGATACTGGACGCCGAACTGCACAAACTGTGGGGCCTTGGGCGAAATATCATCCTCGCCTGCACGGCTGTCCGGGGCGGCCTGGACGTACTGGTCGTGCCCCATTACGCGATTGCCGATTTTGCCCACGAACACGGGCCATCGGATGGCCAGGATTATGACCCGATCATCGATATCATCACCAAGGCCAAGGTGGTGCCATCACGCCGGATGGATCAAATTTGCGAACTGCTCGGCCAGACTCCGCAACGCCTGACGCTGCCGTTCGATCCGTTAAACGCCTTCACGACCGGCGCCCTGGAGGGAATCGTCAAGAAATACGGCATTTCCTATGTCGAGGACCGCGCCGTGGCGCTGTTTGATATTGTCGGATTTTCCCTGTACACGCCGCTCGAACAGGTGACGCAGTTGAACAGCCTGTCATTTTCGGCCAATTCCGCCTACGCCAAGTTACAGAACAAGAATATCAATGTGCAGTTCGCCCGCACCACCACCGGCGACGGCTTTTATATCTGGAATCGCGGCAGTTCGGTTCAGGACAATATAGTGCTGTATCACTTCATGCATCTGGTCCTGGCCGACAACGCCATCGCCAGAAGCAAGGCCAATACCAAGGCCCACACCACACCCGAATTACGGGCCTGCTATCATATCGGCGCCCACTATGAATTTTTCCAGTCCGAAGGCCTGAACCCGACCATTTACAGCTATATCGTCGGCGACGTCACCATCGAACTGGCCCGCATGATCGACGGGGCGAAAGCGGGTCAGGTGCTGCTTGGCGATTTCAATGTTCGAATGCCCGACGGCCAGTCCGGCGAGCTGCGCGAATTCAATACCCCTTCCTTTATCGAGGAAGCCCAGAAGTCATTGTCCAAATTTGAAGGGCTGGTGCTGTCCGGCGATCAGATCACCTCGATCAAATGTTACCTGACCGGCGAAAACAACGACCATGGCGGGTTTGATGTGGCCAAGTACCTGATTACCGACAAGCACGGTTTTTCCAGGTATGTATATAACGCCAAGGACAACATCTACCGCGACGATGCCGAACCGATCTTCCTTGGCATCCCGAATTCGGATTTACGGGATTTTGGCGATGCCCGCACCATCGGCTGAAACCGCCGGACAAGCCGCGCATGGCGGCGTTGACACGGCTGTTTATAGACCTTATTGTGCGACTGCGAAGTGTTTTTAAGGTTCATTTTCTACCCTTTTTTCAACACCTTAAACGGGGTTAAATTGTTTTCTTGCCGCCTCGCATCGTAATAATTTCTGTAGTCAGTATAGGTCCTCCATGAAAGTACTTGTCGCCGTTAAGCGGGTCATTGATTACAACGTCAAGATCAGGGTTAAATCGGATAACACCGGAATCGAGACGTCAAATGTCAAGATGTCGATGAATCCGTTCGATGAAATCGCCGTCGAGGAAGGTCTCCGCCTGAAGGAAGCCGGCACGGCGGCGGAACTGATCGCCGTGTCACTGGGAAGCGCCCAGTGTTCGGAAACCATTCGCACGGCGCTGGCCATGGGCGCCGATCGCGGTATTCTGGTCGAGACCGACACGGAATTGCAGCCGTTGGCGGTCGCCAAGCTGCTCGCGGCCATCGTCGCCAGGGAAAAACCCGACCTTGTGATAGTAGGCAAACAGGCGATTGATGACGACGCCAACCAGACCGGTCAGATGCTGGCCGCCCTGCTTGGCTGGTCGCAGGCGACATTCGCCTCGAAACTGGAAATCGCCGACGGCAAGGCGACCGTGATGCGAGAGGTCGATGGCGGGCTGGAAACCATTTCCGTCAACATGCCGACTGTGATGACCACCGACCTGCGCCTGAACGAACCGCGCTACGCCTCGTTGCCGAACATCATGAAGGCCAAGAAAAAGACCATCGACACGATGACGCCGGATGATCTGGGCGTCGATGCCAGCCCCCGGCTGACCACCCTTAAGGTGGTGGAGCCCTGCAAGCGCGAAGCCGGTGAAATAGTCGCCGATGCCGCCGCGCTGGTCGACAAACTGCGCAATGAAGCGAAGGTAATCTGATGAGCATTTTGGTCGTAGCCGAACACGATAATTCGGAATTGAAAGTCGCCACCCTGAATGCCGTCCAGGCGGCCCGGGAGATGGGCGACGTCAGCATCCTGGTGGCCGGACACGACTGCGCCGCCGTCGCCGATGCCGCCGCCAGGGTCGAGGGCGTCGGCAAGGTGCTGGTCGCCGATGACCCGGCCTTCGCGGCCGGCCTGGCCGAAAACGTCGCCGCCCTGCTGGTCGATCTGGCCCCCGGCTTCAGCCATCTGGTCGGCCCGGCCACCACCTCGTGCAAGAACATCCTGCCCCGCGTCGCCGCGCTGCTTGACGTGGCGCAGATTTCCGAAATTGTCGAGGTCGTAAGCGCCGATACCTTCGTCCGTCCGATCTATGCCGGCAATGCCCTGGCGACGGTACAGTCCGGCGACACGCCAAAGGTAATCACCGTTCGCGGCACGGCGTTTGAACCGGTTGCCGCCGAAGGCGGCAGCGCCACGACAGAAGCCGTGAGCGGCGGCGGCGATCAGGGTATGTCACAATTCATCGGCCAGGAACTGACCAAGTCGGAACGGCCCGAACTGACCAGCGCCAAGATTGTTATTTCCGGCGGTCGCGGTATGCAAAGCGGCGACAACTTCCATTTGCTGGAGGAAATTGCCGACAAGCTGAACGCCGCCGTCGGCGCCTCGCGCGCCGCCGTCGATGCCGGTTACGTCCCCAATGATTATCAGGTCGGCCAGACCGGCAAGGTGGTGGCGCCCGACCTGTATATCGCGGTCGGCATATCCGGCGCCATTCAGCATTTGGCCGGAATGAAGGACAGCAAGGTTATCGTCGCCATCAACAAGGACGAAGAGGCGCCGATTTTTCAGGTCGCCGATTACGGTCTGGTCGCCGATCTGTTTCAGGCGCTGCCCGACCTTTCAGCAGAACTCGATAAGTAAAAATTAAATGACCCAGACCACTACTAGCGACATAAAAAAAATCGGTATCGTCGGCGCCGGCCAAATGGGCAACGGCATCGCCCATGTCTGCGCGCTGGCGGGCCACGATGTCCACCTGCTCGATATCGACGACGAACGCTTGCAAGGCGGCATCGAGGCCATCGAGAAGGGCCTGCGCCGGCAACTCGACAAGGCGGTAATTTCCCAGTCCGACATGGACGCCGCATTGGGCCGGATCAGCACCGGCACATCTTACGATGGTTTCAAGGACTGCGATCTGGTGATCGAGGCCGCCACCGAAAATGAGGAACTTAAAAAAAATATCCTGAACAAGGTTTGCGAAGTCGTTCCGGAACACGTGATTATCGCGTCGAACACTTCTTCCATATCAATAACCCGTCTCGGCGCCCAGACCGACCGGCCGGGCAAGTTCGTCGGCATGCATTTTATGAATCCGGTGCCGCGCATGGACCTGGTCGAACTTATCCGCGGCATCGCGACGGATGAAGAAACCTATTCCACCATCCGCGAGTTGACCCTGGAACTGGGCAAGACGCCGGTCAACGCCGAAGATTTTCCGGCCTTCATTGTTAACCGTATCCTGCTGCCGATGATTAACGAGGCGGTCTACACCCTGTACGAAGGGGTCGGTTCGGTGCTGGCCATCGATACCTCCATGAAGCTGGGCACCCGGCATCCCATGGGGCCGCTGGAACTGGCCGATTTTATCGGCCTGGATACCTGTCTGGCGGTGATGAATGTGCTGCATGACGGCCTGGCCGATACCAAGTACCGGCCCTGCCCGCTGCTTGTCAAATACGTCGAGGCCGGATGGCTGGGCCGCAAGACCGGACGCGGTTTCTACGATTATTCCGGCGACCAGCCGGTGCCGACCCGATAGCCCGGCATCCGGACGGGGCCGCCGTATGCGGGCCTTTCTTCCGGTCGGTTTTTTCCCGGCGAATCATTTACGGTATAAATCACGGCCTCTCCCGGCTTGGCGTGCGGGGTTGCGTGTTTTCATCCGGGGTCATTTGCGATACCTTGCCCGGATCATTCTTCGAAAGATTTCCATGGCTGAATTTTGCGGCTCCGACCTGACCTGTATTCGCGGTGAACGACTGGTGTTTCAGGGGCTTGATTTCAGCCTCGGTTCCGGCGGCGCACTGGTGCTGACCGGGCCGAACGGCAGCGGTAAATCGAGCCTGCTCCGGTTAATGGCCGGGCTGCTGACCGCCGCCCGTGGAACGCTGACCTGGGATGGCCAGGCGACCGCTGAAGACCCCGAAGCCCACGGCGGACGTTTGCATTATGTCGGCCATCTGGATGCCGTCAAGGCGGTGCTCAGCGTGGCCGAGAATATCTCGTTCTGGGCCTCGTTGCGGGTTCCTGGCGGCGTCCTGGAAGACGGCGTGACGGAAGCCCTGGGGGCTTTCGGGATTCGCCATTTGGCCCAGGTGCCGGCCCGGTTCCTGTCGGCCGGGCAGAAACGCCGGGTTAATCTGGCGCGGATTATCGCGGCCCCGGCGCCGTTGTGGCTGCTCGACGAACCGACCACGGCGCTCGACCGGGCGACCATCGACGATCTGGAAGGGCTGATCGCCGGTCACCGGGCGAACGGCGGCATGGTGGTCGTTTCGACCCATTCGGAATTGAACCTGGGGGCCGCCGATGTCCTGAAACTGGACGCCTTCGCGGCGGCGACGCCATGAGTGGCTTTTTGCTGATCCTGCGGCGCGACCTGGCGCTGGCCCAGCGCCAGGGCATGGACAGCGTCATGGTGGTGATGTTCTTCGTGCTTGCCGTCGTGCTGTTCCCTTTCGGGGTCGGCCCGGAACCCAATATACTGGCGCGTATCGCCGCCGGCGTCATCTGGGTGGCCGCCTTGCTGTCGTCGATGCTGTCGCTGGAGCGGCTGTTTCAGACCGATTACGAGGACGGCAGCCTGGAACTGCTGGCGCTGTCGCCGATTACCCTGGAAATCGCCGTGCTGGCGAAAGTCGCCGCCCACTGGCTGACCACCGGCCTGCCGCTGATTGTCGCCGCGCCGTTGCTGGGCGTATTGCTGAACATGCCGCTGGAAGGATTTCCCATGCTTGTTCTGGCCCTGGCGCTGGGGACGCCGTCCCTTAGTCTGATCGGGGCTGTCGGCGCCGCCCTGATACTCGGTTCCCGGCGCGGCGGCGTGCTGTTATCGCTGCTGATTTTGCCGCTTTATATCCCGGTATTGATTTTCGGGGTCAGCGCCGTCGATGCGGTGATCGGCGGTTTCGAAGCCGGCGCCCAGTTGCTGATTCTGGCCGGGTTATTGTTGGCCGCCCTGCCGTTGTGTCCGTGGGCGGCGGCGGCAGGGGTGCGCCAGGCGGTCGAATGAGCGTACTTTTAGTGACATTCGGGCAATCTGCCCTTAAAAAGACACTTTCCCGGAATTAGATTTCGCACAACATGTTTCATCGCTTCGCCAATCCGACCCGGTTTCTGCGCCTCGCGGCTGTTATCCAGCCCTGGATGGCCGGACTGACCCTGGTGCTTGGGGGGACCGGGCTTTATCTGGGGCTATTCGCCTCGCCGGCCGATTATCAGCAAGGCGAAAGCGTGCGGATGATGTATGTGCATGTGCCGGCGGCCTGGATGTCGCTGTTCGTTTACACCGGGATGGCCGTCGCGGCGGCGGTCGGGCTGATCTGGAAACATCCGCTGGCCGATCTGATCGCCAAATCCAGCGCCCCGATCGGCGCCTGTTTTACCTTTCTGGCGCTGGTCACCGGATCCCTTTGGGGCAAGCCCATGTGGGGCGCCTGGTGGGTTTGGGACGCCCGCCTGACATCGATGCTGGTGCTGTTCTTTTTGTATCTGGGCTATATGGCCCTGATCGAGGCGTTCGATGATCCCAGCCGCGGGCTCAAGGCTTCTTCGATTCTGGTTCTGGTCGGCGTCGTCAATGTGCCGATCATCAAGTTCTCCGTCGATTGGTGGAATACCCTGCACCAGCCGGCCAGCGTTTTAAAACTGGGCGGGCCGTCTATCGCGCCCAGCATGTTGTGGCCGCTGTTGTTAATGGCGGTGGCCTTTACTACATACTATTTTTGGGTCCTGCTGATCCGGGTGCGGGCGGAAATCATCGCCAACCGTGTCCGTGTACTGCGTTTGAAACAGGTTCACGGTTAATTTGCATGGCGGCGATACGGGAATATTTAAGCATGGGTGGTTATGCGGGCTACATCTGGTCCGCTTACGGCATCACGGCGATCTTGCTGATCGTCCTGATGGTGGCCAGCCGGCGCATGCTGCGCGGCAATCAGAAAACCCTTGCGGCGTTGACAGCGGCCCAGGCAGAAAACAACAGGAATGAAACCGTTGAAGAGAAAACATAAGCGGCTAACTTTTTTAGGCGTCGCCCTGCTTTTGCTGGCCGCCGCCGTCGGGCTGGTGCTTAACGCCTACGAAGAAAGCATCGTGTTTTTCCACAGTCCGACCGATCTTACGGAAAAACCGGTTTTGGCGGACCGCCGGCTGCGTCTTGGCGGCCTGGTCGAAGAAGGCAGCGTCGAGAAGAAGGGCGACGCCGTGGTCATTTTCAAGATTACCGATATGGATAATTCGATCCGGGTAAGCTATCGCGGCATTCTTCCGGACCTGTTCCGCGAGGGTCAGGGCGTGGTCGCCGAGGGGACCTTCGCCAATGGCCTGTTCACCGCCGACGAAGTGCTGGCCAAGCACGACGAGACCTATATGCCGCCGGAAGTCGCCGATGCGCTCAAGAAATCCGGCAAATGGAATGAGATAAGCGAACAAATGAAGCGTCAGGGAATGGCTAATACCAAGTTGCAGAAAGAATGACCCATAGAGATCGTCACAGCAGTCCTTCGGGTAGGAGAGAAGCCGCCGGCGATGCCATCGCATCGTCAAGGCTTTT
>VAPL010002881.1_pt1 | contig 10033 bp, 9 predicted proteins | sample 3395061 | NCBI WGS metagenome assembly VAPL01 (sample SAMN08290444, study PRJNA428436) | hydrothermal vent metagenome | isolation source: Deep-sea hydrothermal vent chimney 2 | place: Pacific Ocean: Juan De Fuca Ridge | depth 2182 m m | reverse complement strand
TCAGGCCCCACTGAAACAATAACCGGCGCAATTCCTGAAATATCTTCAATGCGTCTGACATAATCTTTGGCCTTCTGCGGAAGTTCGTTAAAATCACGAACACCGGAAATATCCTCATCCCAGCCGGCCACCTCTTCATATACCGGCTTAGCGAGCGCGGTTTTGCGGATATTGCACGGCATACAGTCGTATTCCTCGCCTTCAACCGTATATTTGCGGCCGATTTTGAGGGTAGGCTGGCCGGAAAGGACATCAAGCTTGGTGATTGCCAGTCCGGTCAAGCCATTTAACCGCACGGCATCGTTTGCAACCACCATGTCCAGCCAGCCGCAACGACGGCGGCGTCCGGTGGTGGCACCGAATTCTCCACCTTTTTTCTGCAGCCCGTCACCAACGATGTCCCCTTCAGGAAGTTCGGAGGGGAAAGGTCCTTCTCCAACCCTTGTCGTATAGGCCTTGAGGATCCCGATAACTTCATCAATATGGGCCGGACCAAAACCGGAGCCGATACAGGCATTACCGGCAATAGTATTGGAGGAGGTTACAAAGGGATAGGTGCCGTGATCAATATCAAGCTGTGTTCCCTGGGCACCCTCGAAAAGAATATTGCGGCCATCGCGCCGGGCTCGATCGAGTTCCATGGAAACATTGCCGATATAGGGTGCAAGTTGTTCGGCAAAGCCTTCAAACTGTTTTTTGATATCATCAAAGGAAGCGGCTGCCGCCCCATACTGTTTGGTCAGATAAAAATTCTTTTCTTCAATATTGACCTGCAGCTTATCAAAAAACAGATCGGGATCAAGGAGATCACCGGCCTTGATGCCGACCCGGCCGACCTTGTCCATGTAACAGGGGCCGATTCCGCGCCCGGTGGTGCCGATCTTGTTTCCCTTGGACAGGGCGGCCTCACGGGCCTGATCAAGCATCTGGTGGTACGGCATGATAAGGTGGGCATTTTCACTGATAATCAGACGATCGGGCGTGACCGGCAGTCCCTTGGTCTTTAACTCAACCATCTCGCCGAGCAGAACACCGGGATCAATGATCACGCCGTTTCCAATCATACATCTCTTATCTTCATAGAGAATGCCTGAAGGGATTATATGAAAAACGAATTTTTTTCCGTCGACCACCAGGGTATGGCCGGCATTGTTACCGCCCTGGAAACGAACAATACAATCTGCATACCGGGTCAAAAGGTCAACTATCTTCCCCTTGCCTTCGTCACCCCACTGGGTGCCGACCACTACCACACTGGCCATGAATAACTCCTGATTAAAGGTAATTATAAAAGAAAAGGCTGACCTCTTTCCGAGACGGAAGACAACAGCCTATAAAACCGGAGAAATATAGCCGAGTGTGAGGAAAAAGTCAAACCCTGGAAAATAGAATCGACAACTCCCCTTGATTCTACGATGATATTACTGCCTGGCAGCCATAAATTCCTTCACCAGGGGATCGGAGGTAACAATAAAGTAGATGGTTCCGGTTGTGGGGGGATTTTTCTCTGCCGCTGCTTTTTCTTCTTCCACCGGGTCAGGCGTGATTTCCATCTCGGAGTTGAGCTTTACAGTAGCAATAATACCGAGTCCCGGGGTCTGCTTTGCCTCTTTAGCCCGGTTAAAATCTTCTTCCGAGACTGCACCGTGCCTGTTAAAGGCCCAGTAGAGTATCTTGTCATGGGCCATGGTCGTCGGGGCGCCGAAAAGCCCCATGAGTTCAACAACCATCGCTTTCAACTGCTTTTTATCCGCCTTCTTATTCCGCTTATACAGAGCCAGCACCCTGTCGGTCGTAGTATCGACAACAATATAAAGGTCATTATCGACAAATTTATAGGTTCCCTCATAAGCCCCTTCCACAGGGTGCTGGAGGGCGATCTTTTTTTGAACCGCATTAAGCTGTTCTCCTATCACGTAATTCCCGATGCCCAGTTTTAAGGAGATCACGTCGGCAAGGAGGGTGTCACTTGCTTTCGCCCCGGCAGAAAAAGGAACAATAATAACCAGCATGACCGTGGCAACAAGCAATATCAACCTGTGTTGTAACCCCATTTTTTCACACTCCATGTGTATACGTTCTCTATAAAAAAAAGGCCCCGATTTCCACAAAGGAAACCGGGGCGCTGTTTCGCTTTAAATAACGGTCCGAAAAGCTGTTACTTCTTATCTCCGTAACGTTCAGCCGCCTCAGCCTTAATGGCCTTCATGGTCTCGGCATCAAAGCCTTTTTTATACCACTGATGTTCAGGTCTGGCAAGAATCTCATTCACAGCCTTCTCGTACTTGGCCTTCATGTTTTTCTCCTCGGCAAGCCGCATCAGCTCCGGTATAAACTTGAAGTAGAAATGTTTGGCAACTTCGTACATTCCATGCCAATGGGTATAATCAGGACCATTCATCGCTGCACCGTGCCGGGCACGACGTCCTTCATGATGCCAGATCTCCCACCAGATCCAACCCAGTTCGGTATGAAAGGTAGATCCGTAAATCAGGCCGTCCTTCATAGCCATCTTGTACAGGCTCTGGGCAGGTTTGGCAAATTTTTCATTATAGGTAACTACCAGGGAATCAAACTGGGTATAAAAGTTATCAATCTGCTGCATGCTGTGACAGGATTTGCAGACACCCTTCATGTTATTACGCCGATCTTCCCAGGACAGAACCTTGGCCACCTGTTTTTCCGCCTTGACCTTCTTAAACTTACCATCTTTGACAATAAAGGTTTTATAGGTCGCCTTCTGGCCGACCTGCGGAGCGATATCACCGGGAATATCAGCCACGGTTCCATCGGTGAAGATGGCGCGATTCAGCTTGACGGAAACCTTTGGACGCAGGGTCCAGGAAATACGATCACCAACGTTATGGGTGTTCGGAGCAATTCCCCCGTCAAGCTTGACATAGGCACCCATATGACAGGTGGAACAGGTGGGCGCGGTATAATAATCTTTGCCCAGTACCCAGGTCCCGTTTTTAAGGATATTCATACCGTTGGCACCAGCTACCCGAACAGCCGAAGCATAGGCGATACCATGCTTAGACTCATTGTAAATTTCAATTTGTGGATGATCCGGTCCAAGATGACACTTACCGCAGTTTTCCGGCTGACGGGCCACCGATGCCCGGAAGGAATGCTTCGAATGACAGGCCATACAGGATCCCTTGGAGCCATCAGGGTTGATCCGGCCAATCCCGGTGTTGGGCCAGGTCATATAGTCGATCATGACGGCTTTGGCCTCATTCTTGAGCGGCTTGCCGTCCTTATCCCGTTTTATTTTAATAATCCCGCCGTGGCACTGCCAGCATCCGTTGACAACGTCGGCCTTAGTCGGTTCCATGGAACAGATAACCTCACCGACCACGTTATCAAGAGAGGCCATAATCTCGCCTGCGGTTGCATGGTGCGAGTTGACCATTTCCTTTACTTCACGCTCATGGCAGTAATTACAGTCCAGGGGAGAAAGGATGGTCTTTATAAAAGCACCTTCATGGTCATAGCCGATCTCTTCACCCTTATTGGCGGCATGACAGTTATAACAGCCGATCTGGCCGTCTTTGGCGGCGGCATGGGGCGAATGCTGCCATTGTTTCACCAGTGAAGAGTTTTCTTTTAAATGGCAGTTCACACATTTTACGTTAATCGCCTTTACAGTCTCGTCCTGGGTATTTTTTGACTGCTCAGTCGTTGCAAATGCTGAACCGGCAAAAAAAAGTCCAAGAACCGCAATACAAAATGTTTTTTTCAAATGTTTCATTCAGTTTCCTCCTGATATGAGCCTCTTAATAATGCAATTCACTCATGGAATTACCAGCAGACAAATCGTATCTGCAATCTTACCTCCTTGTATTCAACGCGTTACCCTCCTTTTATCTTGTATTGTTCTTGGATTTTTTTTGTTCTGTGCAAAGCAACCATTGTTGAGCAGGGCGGCCTTCAGACAGGCTGCCTCTTTGCTGCCGGTTCATCATCAAGCCAGAAAGGAAAAACCTTGCTGAGAATATAGAGAAAGATGATGGGCAGAAGCATGATAACGATAGAGACCATAATCCCCTCCTTCTCAAACCATTCCGGTCGAAAAATCGTATGACCGCGCTCGCTTTTGGACATTAGCTGACCGCCGATAACGACATTCCAGCGCATGAGCAACACCTGAACAAGAATCATCAGCGACACCAGTGAACCGAAAAACTTCACGACTCCGTCGGGCAGTTTCACCAGCGAAAGAATCCCAAGCGCTACAAACGGGATCACTGAAAAAATACCAACCTGGGCTATCCAGAATGTATCGTAAAGCGGCCCGAAATAGAGATCGCGCAGGGCCTCCCAGTGGTGAGTTGCCATGTAGGCATGAGAAAAAAGCTCGAGCATCTCAAAGACAAAGTCGAGAATAAAACAACCCCAGAGAAACTTGATCAGGGTTCGGACACAGTCCATATCAATAAATCTGCCGGTGAAAGTCTTGATCAGGACATAGGAAAAGATGATGCCGGCAATCCCTGACACACTGGCCGACAGGAGAAATATGACCGGCATCAGCGGGGTGGCCCACATGGGGTTGGCCTTGACGCCGCCGAATATAAAACCGACATAGCCATGCAGGGTACAGGCCATGGGAATACCAATGGCGGCCAGAAAGGCGATGATTTTGTGATCCAGGGCCAGGGATTTTTCCGACACATTATCGCTTCCCAATGTCAGAGCCACGTACAGTTTACGCTTAAATCCGGTGGCCGTCTGTTTCAGGGCAACCAGGGTCGGACGATAAATAAAGAGAATTTCCAGTATAAGAACAATGGTATACGCTGAATAAATGTAGCCGAAACCAGCCATAGCCGAAGTCGGGTTCGGAGTCAGCATCATACTCATTGCCCGTTCCGGATGGCCGAGATGATTTAAAAGCGGCGCGGTTGCAAAGGCGACAAAGGCCAGGGCAAAAACCAGCGCATAACGGGAAACCGGCTTCAAGGACTCAATATGGAAGACATGATAGAGTGAAGAGACGATAAACGCGCCGGCCACAATCCCGGTAATATACGGGTAGAGGACAATCATCAGGCTCCAGTGTACATGGATATCGTTAGGAAAAACATAATTGGTCAAAGCAGCTGCTGCTGCAACTCCATGTTCAGGACTCATTAGACCACCTCCCTGCGCAGGCCCACATAATGGAGCGCCGGTTTATTACCCATACCCGGTTTCAGAACCGAAACCACATGCGGCTGGTGCAAGATTTTGTATACTTCGGAATTTCTGTCGTTCAAGTCACCGAATTTCCGGGCCTGCACCGGACAGACATTGACACAGGCGGGCAGGAGTCCCTTGCGGACCCGGTGGTAACACCAGGTACATTTATCTGCGGTCTTGGTTTCGGGGTTGATGAAACGAACGGAATAGGGGCAGGCCTGCACACAATACCCACAAGCCACACAACGCTTGGAGTCGATCAGGACAAAGCCGTCTTCGGTCTGATAGGTGGCACCGACCGGACAGACCTGGACGCAGGACGGGTGCTCACACATATTGCAGAGTTTGGGCACAAAAAAGGTGTCGCGGGTTGGATGGGGAATATCCTCACGGGGCTCCTGGTAGCCGTCCAGTCCGCCGTTGGGGCTGTCAACGTACACGTTGTCTTCATCATCAATCACGTAGCGCTCCACCCAGGTCCGGTACATACCGTCGGGCACCTGGTATTCATTTTTATCGGCCACGCAACAGGAACCACAACCGATACAGCGGGTGATATCAACGATAAAGGCGAACTTTTTGTTGGTAATAAAAGGAGCGGTATCACCACGCATACCGGGAATCTGCTCTGGAATATTTGTCAGATCCATAGCACCGGCGGGAATAACCAGTAATAAGGAGCCGGCTATGGTTCCGCCAAGGACCTTTTTTATAAATGCCCGGCGGTCCTGGGAGATCTCTTGTTCAATTCCTTTCATCATTTGCTGTCCTCCTCTACGCCGACAATGGCTCGGGCCTCTTTAACCCACATCAGCGGTGCGTGGACATTATGGCATTGGTTGCAATTATGATCTACCCGCACATGCTTCTGTTCAAGATGCTGGGGCATGGAGATCATTTTGATCGACTCCTTGGGCCGTGCCCTGATTATCCGGTTATGGCAGCGCAGGCAGAGTCTTTTGATTTCCTTGCCCTGTTTTTTGGGCAGTTTGGCGATAACCTTGCCGTCTTTGACATGATCGGCAACAGGACCGTGGCAAAACTCGCAGGAAACGGTTTTATGGACACCTTCCATATGCATTTCCCGGATATACGGATGACAGGCCAGGCAAGAGGCATTGGTACCGTTGCGAATGGGCCGCTTCATCTCATCTTCGATAGCCGTTCCCCTGTAGTGACCGTATTCGCCAAATGATTTCGGCAGAACCATGGCCCTGACGGCAACCCCAACCACTCCAACGATAATCAGGATCAAAAGAATCCTGACAACATGGCTGTACGGTTTTGACTTGTATTCCGGCACGTAATCCTCCTCAACAACAAGTGGAACTGATGGTGTATTTGTATTGCTCATAAACACTGCAAACGCCATTCCACTTTTAAACACTTGACAATTCAACAAGATAGACAAAGGCTGAATAGGGATGTTACGGGGAAGTAACAGGTCTTCACATCATAGCGCTACCCTTTGGTAACACCAAAAAATATCTCCGGCCTTGACCGGAATCAATGAATGACGTACAGAATTAAGGTATGATGTGAGGATGGAGGTACTCTTCAATCCATCTACAGGAGGAGCCGTGGGAAAAAACTCTCGAATGCGGCGGGAAGCAGAGACCGTTGAAGTTATGATCCGCCATTATTGTCACGACAAACATGGGCAAACCCAGGATCTCTGTCCGGAGTGCAGCGAGTTGTTGCGCTATGCGCATAAACGGCTTAAACACTGTCCTTTCCAGGAGGGAAAGACCACCTGCGGCAACTGCGGGGTTCATTGCTACAAGCCGGAAATGCGTGATAAAATACGAAAAATTATGCGCTATGTCGGCCCGCGTATGCTCCTGAGCAAACCTATCTTGAGTCTCAGGCATGCCATCGACGGTCTGCGAAAAAAACCGCAGCGAAAAAAATAGTGGCAGCGCCGCTCTCCGAAAATCAGCCTGCTTGACAGGGAATATTTAATACCGTACATTGCCAACCGATTGATCAGCCCTTCAAACGTAAGCGTTCACGGGCACCGCATCTTTGCACGATCGCTCCCTGCCGCATAGATAGAGGGGCTAAGCGACAAGAAGCTCTCAGAGTCTATGCTTACCTGCGCAAATCTACGGCACTTGTGAAGCTTACAAGTTTGGAGTAAATGAAAGGCGTGGTTATCACCCCTGTGATCGGTTACATTCAACCCCCTCAACTCAAAAACCGGAAACCTGACCATGTTTGGAATCGGCCTTCCTGAAATGATTGTTATTCTGGCAGTGGCGCTTATCGTCGTCGGCCCGGATAAACTTCCCGAACTTGCCCGTTCCCTGGCCAAAGGAGTAGCGGAACTGAAAAAAACCGTCAATCAGGTCAAGGCAAGTCTCAACGAGGAGGGCAATGTTCTGGGTGAAGTTCAGGGTGAGTTGAAAAAAACCGCCGATGATCTCCAGAGCCATCTGCTGGATCCGGACCCGAAGACCTGGGAAGCAGCAACTGATAATGAAAAAGATTCCAAAAATGATATCGACCTGATTGACCTGCAGCCCCTTGAAGAACGGCCCTGGGAAAGAGATCGCAGGAAAGAACCCGAATCCGACGGCCCGGAAACTGCTGAGAAAACAGGATCCTCTGTTGAACAGGAGCAGGTGACGAATGCGTCGCAAGCCGACAAAGCGGATAAACAGCCACCCGCACCGGAATGATCACTTCCATGCCAAAGGGAGGTAGAGCGCAGCATTACAAACCCGGTAATGGCTTATCATGATTGCAGCCCTTGAACAATTTGCGCCTCATCACCAGGAACTCCGCAAACGGCTGATCCGCAGCTTTCTGGTTATCCTCGTCACCACGTCTCTGGCCTACGTGTTCATCGACCCGATAGCCGGTTTCTGCATGCGGCCGCTGTTCCTGGCCTACCCTGCTCTTGATCATCTGGTGTACACCAAGTTGACCGAAGCCTTTATCAGCTATATCAAGCTCTCCCTGCTGGTCGGGATCACGGTTAGTTTTCCGGTACTTCTTTACCAGCTCTGGATGTTTATTTCCCCAGGCCTGCTTGACAACGAACGACGGATTGCCAAACGAATAGTCCTCTGGGCTACCCTTCTTTTTGCCGCCGGGGTACTGTTTTCCTTTTTTATCGTCCTGCCCAGGACCATGATGTTCTTCATGAGTTATGCCGGGGACAACCTGCAGCCCATGCCCAAGCTCGGCCTCTATCTCACCTTTGTCGCCCGCATGGTGCTGGCCTTTGGCATTGCCTTTGAAATCCCTTTCCTCATGGTCATGACCGTCAAAACCGGACTTATCAGCCGGCAACACTTCAAGGCCAAAAGAAAATATTTCTACATGGCCATTGTCGTGCTCTCCTTTCTCCTCACAGCCGGTGAAATAACCGCAACGGCCCTGCTCTCCCTTCCGCTTTTTGGGCTCTATGAAGCAGGCATCATCGCCGGCAGGGTCTTTGCCGGAAAAGCAGCCTCTGCAAAAAAGTAAATTCCAGGTAGTTATTTTCTCCAAGCACAACGCCGAGATCAGACGAAACAACCGTTTACAGGCAGGCAGCGGTCAACGCCCAAGCTCACAACCATATATCCCTAAGCACCAACTCTTTCCTGATTTCTTTTTTATAGCTATTACATTTCATCATGCAATATGCGTTATTTCTAGAAAATTTGAAAATTTCATTGAAATATCCACCTTTGATAATTTCTGCTAAAGGATGCGTTTTAAAATTAATATCAAGATGATACGACTTGGTCAGGGGCACAATATAATCAAATGCTGCATTGTGTTCCGTGATATACATGCAATGGGCAAGGCAACATGGATACACAGTTCCATCGGCGGCGATATATAATGACCCGTTATGCAGCGGTTTGCATCTGGCAAACTCCTGTCTATCCATGGCCTTTTCCTTAAAGGAATGTAAAACCTCCCGTTTCACCGACACATCGACGGTTTCCGGCTGCCGACACGTCTCATTATAATCTCTGGAAGTCAGCACAAAAAAACGCTTGCACCCGGATTTTCGAGCGATTCCCTCTGCTGCATCCACTTGATGCTCATTGTGTTTAAAGAGAATAAACTGCCAATAAGCAATGCCGCCGGCACTCGTAAATGCAGTCATGTTTCTGATAATCCGATGAAAATCCGTTCCCCTCCTGTGAATAGCATTGGTGTCTTCAAGACCATCAACACTAAAGACCATAGTGCCGTCCCTGAGCAGGTTTCCAAGAGACGCCCACCAGTCCTTGCTTTGTAAAGTACCATTGGAATTCCCCTGGATGGTGACTCCGGGGTTTATGGATTTAAGATATAAAACTATATCCACCGTCTCACAATTCGTGGACAGATCTCCAAAATTTCCGGCAAAAGTGATCCATTGCAGATTTTTCAATACAGTCCGGGGTAATTTTTTAAAATCCGCAAGCGTGATCAGGTGAGCCCCATATGGCCGAACTTTCTGGTTACGACTGCAAAAAGGGCATGACGCCCCACATTTTGAAGAAAGCTCAATGTTGAGCCCCCGAATATCATCTAATGTCAGCATACAACCATCACGGAGAGAAGGCGGAAACAAAAGCGAACTTCCTCGTCCACTCTTTTACATAGGAAATTTATACAGCTTTATATATCATAGCCATCAGGCAAACAACAGTTTTAGAACTCCACGCGGGGGGCCATCCCCGCGGGGGTCAGATCTTTACCCTTGACACCGCATGGCCTGCACTCTTGAAAAAATCCTCGGTTTTCCGGCAGCAGGTGTTGAAAAGCAGAGGCTGATTTCCGGTATGGTTCCATTTTCGGCACCCCGAGGGATACCATCGCTATTGTCGATCAGTGTCCTCTGCATCCTCTGTGTCCTCTG
>VAPL011230653.1_pt1 | contig 10037 bp, 7 predicted proteins | sample 3395061 | NCBI WGS metagenome assembly VAPL01 (sample SAMN08290444, study PRJNA428436) | hydrothermal vent metagenome | isolation source: Deep-sea hydrothermal vent chimney 2 | place: Pacific Ocean: Juan De Fuca Ridge | depth 2182 m m | reverse complement strand
AGGTGATGTTCTTGAGATATCTCTCGAAGTTTTAGAGCTACTTCGGTAGAAGTAATAGCCTCCTGAAGTTTTGGTGGAAGTTTCTCGAACCTCTCTTTTATCATTTCATGTATATTTGTATCTTTCATGTTATTTCTTCACAATCCCTATTTTATTTCAGCGATAAGATTTTTAATACTCACAGAGCCTTTATTATCTCGTATAGTTTGCTTTATGATGCTTAAATCTTCTGTAGATTGATCCTCTTTCACGTCACCACTTTCAAGTACATCCATTTTCGAGAATATAGATGTAGTCAATTCTTCAGCAATAATCTTTGCATCTATGTGTTCCATATCAAATACCTCTTCTATATCCTTCGCAAAGGTAGTTTGATCTTCCACACCAAGTAACACAAGGCCGACTTCGTTTAGAAGCATATTTATATCTACTACATCCATATTATGCTTTTTACCAATACGTTCTACTTCTTTCGCAGTTTCTGCGGATGAGAGCACATTTTGTATGTGTTTGGACAGTTTATCGTATAATTCTTTTAATTCTTTTTCTGTTGGCATATTTTTATATATTACTCGTCTTTTTTGTCTTCATCATTTTTTTTACCACCACCTTTGCTTTCAAAGGCGTCATCTATTTTCTTAGCACCCTTGTCTTTTTGTTGCAATTCTCGTTCTCTGTCTTCAGACATCCCCTTTGTTGTTGCTTTTTTGTCACTATACCTATTTTTAATTTCCCGAATATCGTTTTTTTGGTTTATTTGATTGGTTTCGGCTAAGTTTAATCTTCTTTCTAGGTTGACCCTCTCTTTCGCGTCAGTCAGAGAAGGGTCTTGTAATTTTCTTTTAAAGCTACCCATGTCTCTATTGTTTTCGTCGACCATATTGTTAACAATATCTAATTCGTCACGCATAGACTCTTCAAGTTTTTGCACAGCGTCCCTCAGGGTCTTTTTTATTGTTTTGAGTTCTGTTTTTATCTCAATAGTATCTCTTTTCTTGCTCATATTTTCAGCAGCTTTTAGGTTAGCGTCATATGCTGTGGGGAAGACTGTGTTACTAGCTATAAAACCAGGAGTACCTTTCAGTGCTCTCCATGCTGCACGAACGGCTCGTTTGGATGTTTTTCCTGCACCGTCTTTTCTTACTGTTTCAACTGTATTTTTAATGCCAGTAATGGCTGCCTTACCTACTTCCACCACATCTTTTGCGTCTGCGACAGCACCTTGTCTAAGCTTATTTTCAAAGTCCTTTCGTATAGCAAGTTTTTCTTTGTCAGACTTATCTTTACCAAGTACTTCCATAACATGATCCCCAGTTTTCTTTCTATTCTCAGATATTTTTCGAAGAGTCTCTTCATAGCCACCTTTCTGTGACTTCCCTACATATCCGGCAACATCTTTATTGATTTTACCAAGCGGTTGACGCACATCGAAGCTTGATTTAGCGGTTTTTTCAAACCCTGTTCGTACAACACCGCCGAGCTTAGGTGAGAGGGCTTCTAATTTCGCTACAAATTTACTATCTTTATATTTTGATGCAGCTCTTCCTATTGTTCCACGTCCAACTGCACCAGCGAGTCCGAGAGGGGCTTTTAGTGCTGTACGACTTGCAAATTTACCAAGACTCTTACCCATTTCCGTCATACCTTTGGAGCCGGCAAGCGAAAGTTTGTTTGAAATAATAATAGACGCGAGCATGAGTGTTATCAAGATTAAGAAGTTCATTATAAGTCCAATAGCTCCTGATCTATCATTGGAATCGTTTGAAAAAACACTAAGGAAGCCATTTTGTAGACTAACCGAATCTGCAATGTCTGGCATAACGGTTACAGTCACCCAAAACAACATAAATAATATAGGCGCAAAAAGCGCATATTTAAATAGATTACTCCACCAATCTTTAGCTAGATTCTCTGTTTTTGGTAGTGCCATTGCTGCAAATGCAAGAGGAGAAAGTATCGCAAGTAGAATGAATCCAACAGCGCGTGTTACGAGCATTATTGCAGCAAACATAAACACAAATGCAGTAATCATAAAGAATATTGATGTGAGTACAGCGTATGTGAATACCAGACTTATTCCTCCTTCTATACTCGCCAAGGACTTTAATGACTCTAGTACAGGTATGGTGTCATAAAGTGATGTGACGCCAAGTTGATCCATAAATACAGATGAAATAGTTCCATCACTGCCAAGTCCTATAATACCGTCATAGAATTGCAGAGCGAATAGATTTGAAATATCTATTATAAATTTTGTGAAAAATAAACTAAAGTTTATGAAAAGAGCCATGATAATTATCATGGGTAGATGTTTTATAGACCCATATTTATCTAAACCTAAGATAGTTGATATAGCTATGGTTAATAGTCCAAATATAAAGAAGATATTTGCTAGGTCTCGTAGAGTGCTCCATGTCCCTATTATGCCTGCGTTCGCTGCATCAAACTTATCTGGGAAATTTACGACCAACTCAAGGACAACAGAGTCTAAAACATTGCCAGATACATATACAAAGAAGCTTGTAATACCAATCGGTATAACTGCGATTAAGGCCAAAGCCCATTCGCCAAAAGCAACTAGTGCACAGTAGATTGGAATCAAGGAGTCGCAAGTTGCTTTTTCAGCCTGTAATTTTGTTGCATTTGCTTCTGCACGCTGTTTATTTTCAGCATTTACTTTTTCTTTTAGTCGCGCTAATTCTTTTTTTGCAACGGCTATTTTTTCTGGATCAGTTTCTGTTTTAATAATTTCTTCTTGTGCTTTTATTCGTTTTTGATCGAATTTTTGATTTGCAGTTAATTCTGTTTTAGTCTCCTGTGCCACCACACGAGGTACCTGCTGCATTAATGGGAAAACACCAGAGAAGAGAATGGTTATTATTAGAATCGTTAGTAGTATCTTTTTCATATTAATTTCCAAAAGATATAAAAGGTCGTTGCGTTAATACAAGACTTTGGCAGATTTCTAGACTTGCGCTCGTTTGATTATTGAGTGTCGCCATATCACGTACAATACCCTTAGCTAATCCATGCTGTTCTCCTGGGTATCCGTCTCGCTCGAGTTCTGCATCGTAGATTCCTTTTATTGTTTTAAGCTTTCCGCCCTGCTGTAGTGTCTGATACTCGTCGATATTTTTTGTTAGGTCTTCTGGTGAGGTGGTATTTTTTATTGCTACCTTTAAGATGATTAATTTACTTGTAATGTCATCTACGTCTAATATGTCTTTATATAATTTGTCACGAAGTGGTACTAGCGTACTGGATATCGTAGATGATGCACTATTTGCATTAGATATAAGTTCTGCAGAGGTGAATGATACAACACTTCTTTTGTCTCCTTCCCCTACTATTCCCCACAGCGTTCGCTTTTGCGCTGCTTTTCCTATATAGCATTGGTAAAGCTCCTCAACATTTTCTGCTGCAGATTTTACAGCATCAAGTGATGTTTGTTTCGCGCTTCTGTATTTGTTGTTATCTGCTAGATTATTGTCGATAACTTCAAGTGATTTCCCGGTTATTCCGGAGGTATTTATATTCTCTTGTAAAATTTGGTCTATATACGACGGTCGTCCGTAACTACTTTTACTAACTCCAGAAAGTCCACCTTCAGAGCCACCAAAGATTTGTGTTGTCAGTTGTCCAAGGAGAGCTCCAAGTATTTCATTAATCTCATCGGCAAGCTCTAGTCTGGTTTGTCCAGCTTTGAGGGCATTATTAAGTTGGTTATTGATGACAGTTCCTGGTGTGGAAATACGACAATTAAACTTTGTATTATTGATGGTCCCTGAGAGGACAGGAGCAGTAGGATCCGACTCACTTGTACCTGCATCGTCACAAATTTCATATGATTGAAAGCCGTCACCCCAGCCTAGTACTCGGTCGAGAACATCTTGTTTATTTGCCTGTTCTAGTCGTACAGAATTACGTGAACTTAAGAATGAGCCGGCTGCGTTATTGTGTGGATTTATTGAGAGTTCATACCATTGATCCCACGCACTTCTTGAAGAAAGATTTCCAAACGCGTCATCTATATTTCCAAGCATATCGGTTAATGTACAAACTTCCTTATCGCTAGCATAATAATCAAGAGCAATAGCTATACGCACGTCAACACTAAATGCACTACATAACTTTTTGGCAAGACTGCCACCCTCTTTTAAAATAAATTCACCCAATACTTCGTCACCTACGTTAGTCATAAACCCTCCAAGGTTTGTAATAAAGGCGGGTTCCCCTTCGAATCCACCATTAATCCAGTTAACTATACTAGTGGTCATTTTTCTTATAAGTATCTCCCCAGCCATTGATGTAAGGGCGTCAAGTACAAACTCCTTAAATGTTAAACTTCCAGTAGATACAGCAATTACACTGTCGGCAGTAGCACTTATTGCTGCTGAGCCAGCTGCAATAACATTTGCAAAACCACCTATAAGGTCAAGTGCTTGTGCTTTTTGTGGCGTTGCTAGGAACGCCACAGGAACAATAAACGATAATACGAGTATGAGTGTTACTATTTTTTTATATAAAAAATTTTTCCGCATATTATTTATCAGAATTTCTGTGTGTGTTTAGGTAGGAACCGATTGTAGATAGATTTTGTATAAAAATACGTTCATTGTCTATATATTCTTTTACTCCAACGAGTGCACTTAGTGGGTCAACAAACACAGCTTTCATACTTTCTATATTTTCTGTTACTCGCGAGAGGGCATTCACAGCTTTTATATGTTCTGTGGAAATAGGCTTTGGTACAGAGAGTAAAAGCATTTCCGCCACAATTTCTCTATAATATTTCATTGATGTATCAAATGTTGTTAGTTCATCAGCGTTTTTTGTCTCAAGTATTTGTTTAAGTATTATTAAGTCGTTTTTCATACTTGGATCTGGTCTTAAAATCCTAGTAAGCCCTGCGTCGTACAGGCTAACAACTTCTTCATTAGGATTTTCAACAACATCTACATCTCTAATATTATAAGATATTGCGTTGGTCCTCCTTACTGTCCTGCTAATCACTTCTGATACAAGCTCATCGCTATTTATTGTGTTTAAACCGTCACCCGGTTTAAGTTTCATGTAGCTAGTAAATAGTTTGATAGCAAGATCTTCCGTAACTGTACGGTCTTTGGTTATTGAGTCGGTCTCGTTTATTAACGATGCGCTACTTAACAGAATAGAATCATCAGGTCCGACTACAAGAGGGTCTCTATTCTGGTCTACTTCGTCTTTATCTGTCGTGCCATCACCATCGGTATCTTGGTTTTTTACATCGGTTCCTAATAACACTTCTTCCCAGTCCTTTAGGCCATCGCCATCGGTATCCAAAGAGACTGTATCATTAACGATTCTTTGGATTTCTTCAGAATTTACAGTTATTGTGGGTTTTATGGTGTTGCCTTGTTGGAGTTGAGTATAAGATATAAAGGCTAAAACAATACCGACTAAGACAACGGTAATAAGCACTACGTTTTTCTTTAAGAAACGCCCATTCACACTAATAGTATAGCAATATTTAACCATTGTTCTATATAAGAAGTGTGAATAGATAACTCCAATAATCTACAACAAAATGAAGGACGTCTGATGTCTTGTGAGACATCAGACGTCCTTCATTTTTATATATTAAGCTTCTGTATGTAATTTGTCTACAACACCTCTCCACACCTCAAGCGATATGTCCTCTGCGCGTATTTTGGGGTCTAGGTTTAGTTCATCAAAAACTTTAACAATTACCTCTTTGTCTGCGACTTTCTCTAGATTATTGCGGACTTGCTTACGTTTACTAGAAAAACCAGCTTTCAAAGCCTTAAAAAAAGATTCTTCACTAATGTCAGTGAAGAAATCTCGCGATATATCTTCAATAAGCAGTATTGCAGAGTCTACTTTAGGCGCAGGATTGAATGCACCACGTTTGATAGTGCCTATGTATTTTGGAGTTCCATACGCTTTCACACTAAGCGACAACAAGCTTTCTTTTTTCTCTCTTGCTATACGCTCAGCTATTTCTTTTTGCACGATAAGCACGACTGTGTTTGGCTGGACTGCACTCGTTAACATAGTTCTGATAAGTATTCCTGTTATGTAGTATGGAATATTTGCAACGACTTTATATTGACCATCAATTAATCCAAGAGTACCAAAGTTACATTTGAGAATATCATCATGAACAACCTCCAATATTCCATCTTTAATTTCTTTTTCAAATACCTTGTGTAGTTTTTCCACAAGCTCTCCATCTTTCTCGACAGCAATAATTTTTCCAGCGTGTAAAAGTAGTTCACGAGTGAGGGCTCCATTACCTGGGCCAATTTCAAGAACAGTGTCGTCTTTTGATATCTGTGCAGAGTTCACAGTCTTTGTAATAATTTGTGGAGCAATAAGGAAATGCTGTCCTAATGATTTTTTGGCAAACATATTTGTATAATTATTCTATAACAAGTAACTCCTCTCTTTTTCTAGTAGGTTCTTCATCTCCCTCTAAAAATTCATCAGGGATGTCTGTAATAAAATCAGACGATAGACGAGCCTCCTTAGAACCAAAAATAGTTCTCATTGATGCAAAAGTCAAGAACACTTTCTTGCGAGCTCGTGTGAGTGCAACATAAAAAAGCCTACGCTCTTCCTCATTGTCTCTTCCGTCGGAAGAATGCTGAGGGAACATGCCGTCCTCAAGTCCAGACACAAACACATAATCAAATTCTAGACCTTTTGAAGCGTGCACGGTCATAAGTTTTACTGCATCCATTTTTTTATCTAGAGAATCTTGGTCAGTTGCAAGCGCAGCGTTTTCAAGGAGTTCCTCAACACCAGCTTCTGGAGATAAGTGGTCGTACTTTGTCGATAGTGTAACTAATTCGTAGATGTTTTGTAGCCGTTCTAGGTTTTCATCTTTTTGACTTTCCTTTCCTTGTTTCAAATGTTTTTCAATACCACTTTCTTTTAAAATATATTTGATAGTTAGAGAAAGTTTATTTTCCATTGCATAGTTTTCGATATTTCTAAGTAAAGATCTAAACTCTTCAACACGTCGCCTCATAGCGGGAGATAGTTCATGGTCAAGGTTCTCAATCATTTTAAGTAGTGTCACTTTACCAATACCGCGAGGTGGTGCGTCGATAATACGCTTAATATCCGCTGTATTTTCATGGTTAATGGCTGCCCGTAGATACGAGAGGATATCTTTAACTTCTTTTCTTTCAAAGAATCTTGTGCCGAGAACTTGATAAGGAATGTCATAATATATAAATACTTCCTCGAGTACTCTCGATTGAAAGTTGGTTCGATAGAGTACAGCAATTTCTTCTTTTTGAACACCTATTTTTATAATTTCCTCTGTTTTTTGTGCTATGTAATGAGCTTCTGCTTCTTCATCGTATGCCGAAGATACTGTAATTTTCTCACCTTCTTTTTGTTTAGTGAAAAGCTTTTTTTCTATTCTATTTTTATTCTTTTCGATGATTGCATTTGATGCCGCAAGAATATTTTGAGTCGATCGGTAGTTTTCTTCAAGCAAAACAGTGGTCGTGTTTGCATATGTATTTTCAAAATCAAGCAGGTTTTGTATGTCGGCACCTCTCCAACTATAAATATTTTGATCGATGTCACCGACTACACAGATATTTTGCGTAGTACCTGCAAGAAGCTCAGATATTCTGTACTGTACCTTATTTGTATCTTGGTATTCATCGATAAGAATATATTTCCACACATTGTTGTATTTATTTCGAACAGTCTCATTGTTTTCAAGTAAAATCATTGTCTTTAGAAGCAGGTCATCAAAGTCGAGGGCATGTTCTTTCCTGAGAATACTTTCATATTTTTCCCATACAACAGAAGCTGTGCGTTTCATATAATCATTACCAGCGCTCTCTTGAAACATTGCCAAAGTAATACCGTCTCCCTTTGCTCTTGAGATTATTCCAAGAATCTTTTTGGGTTCAAATTGTTTTTGGTCGATATCACTGCGCTTCATTGCCTCTTTGATAGCACGGATAGAATCAGAGCGATCGAAAATACTAAAGTGCCGTTTAAGCTCGAGGAATGATGCGTTCTCTTTTATAATATGCACACCAAGTGAATGAAAAGTAGAAACAAATGGAGATGGTCCTTGTAGAGCAGATTGTGAGATAGGCAGATTTAAATCTCGGTCGTTTTTAATATATTCATGCACACGCTCCCTCATTTCTTTTGCAGATTTGTTTGTAAAAGTGACTGCCAGTATTTCTTCAGGAAGAATTCCGCGCTTTAATAGGTGAAGTATCCTGCATGCGAGCACCCGCGTCTTTCCAGCACCAGCACCAGCAATAATAAGTAGCGGACCGTTTTTATGGACGACCGCAGTGCGTTGTTTTTCATTGAGATTATCTAAGTAGCTCACCAAAAAACTATAACATATAATCAAGATAAAATACCATTAAACGGCTCTAAAGAAGGCTGTAAGGTGCAGTATAATAACATGTGTATAGCCCGTTGACTTTTAATTAATAGAGGATATAGTGGATGCATACAGAGGCATAAATTGTCTTACGTGGCTTAAGTAAGCCGTTTCAGATTTGGCGTGAAGATATTTTGTTTTAACATTTAGCTTATCAACTCAAATACACAAGACTCCGACCCCTCAAATAGTAAGGGAAATGGGCGGATGACATATACATCTCATATTCGGTTCAATTCCGTTGTTTTACTTGTTGCCATACTATTCACTGTATCTCCAATGTCAGCGCATGCGGGGTTTATTTCATTCATTGGTAGTCTTCTACCGGACTTTTTATATTCAATAGAAGAAAACCTAGAGCAAATAGACAGCTCACAAAGCGCGCTCGTATTAAGGGCGGCGCTCAATGTAGATCCAAACCCGTCAAAGGGGGGTGGAGATATTACCATTGTGGATGACTCAGCTCTTCTTTCTGAGACAGGACCTCAAGGGACGCTTGCTGATATAGAAGAACATACTCAAAACGGAGGAAGTATAAGTATATATGTAGTAAGAGAAGGAGATTCTATTTCTCAAATCGCTAAAATGTTTAATGTTTCAACCGGAACAATAATTTGGGCAAATGATATTAAAAGAGGTTCTATTATTCACGAAGGACAGACACTTGTTATCCTACCTATTTCTGGAGTACAACACACAGTGAAAGAAGGCGACACGCTTAGAAGCATCGCTAAGAAATACAAAGGTAATGTTGATGAGATAATCCAATACAATGAAATATCAGAAGACGTAGTGCTTGCTGTTGGAGATATTGTAACAGTTCCAGGTGGAGAAATAGCAACACCGGTTTATAGTAGTTCAGGAACAATAGTACGTGGGTCTGGAGGTCCAACATATTCAGGATATTATCTTCGCCCAATTGTTGGTGGACGAAAGTCACAAGGACTTCATGGATATAACGGAATTGATATAGCCGCTCCTGTTGGTACCCCAATACTTGCATCAGCATCGGGTAGCGTCATAATTTCTCGTGGTTCAGGATGGAATGGTGGTTACGGAACATATATTGTTATTCGACATGAAAATGGAACACAAACATTATATGCTCACAACTCACAAAATATAGTTTATATAGGTCAGTATGTCGTTAGGGGACAGGTTATAGGATATGTGGGGAGTACGGGAAGGAGTACGGGACCGCATGTCCACTTTGAAGTTCGAGGCGCTCGTAATCCGTTTTAGACGAACTACTTCGTCGTGTTCATAAAAAACACGCTCACAATACTGATACGTATTGCTCGCGTGTTTTTTATTTCACTCCTCGTATTTCATTCTAAAACGGATTACTAACAGGAAATTGCTCGCAGTTTTTTTATTTTGTCTCCTCGCCCTGCATTTTAAACGGATTTTTGGTTTTGTTATGTATATTTTAATCCCTAAAACACAGGGTTTAATCTTTTGATATAATAATAAACATGGAAAAAGTAATTACATGGGAAGAGCACGGAAAGATTTTTGAAAAGGTGGCAAAAGATGTGAAGAAATATGCAGATGAAAACAGACTTGAGGTTGACGCTATTGTGCCAATCTTTCGTGGTGCAGGGTT
>VAPL010193403.1_pt1 | contig 10041 bp, 7 predicted proteins | sample 3395061 | NCBI WGS metagenome assembly VAPL01 (sample SAMN08290444, study PRJNA428436) | hydrothermal vent metagenome | isolation source: Deep-sea hydrothermal vent chimney 2 | place: Pacific Ocean: Juan De Fuca Ridge | depth 2182 m m | reverse complement strand
GGTGAAGAGCCTAGCGATTGATTGTTCACCTTGAAAGGGCTGGTTCTTCATGCCCTAAAAAAAGTGGTTTAATTATTTTTATTGGATGATCGTTTTTATATTCGACAAATGGAAAATTCCAATGATATTTTTCGTCACCGACTTGCGCCTTAATAAAACGATCGGCTATGTTTGCACTCGTTAACCATTTTCTTATGCCACGCGTCAACACAGTTTCTCTATATTCTTTTGTCACAAAACTGCGTCCTACATAATAAGCAAACAGCTCATCCAATTTTTTTTTTGGATTATCGGCTAATACCACACGCGTATCACTAAACTTAATAATTGTTTCGCGTGGTCGAACTATTTCGTGAAATAAGCCCTGAGCAAACGTCATATCGTTAGTTTGAAAACGTTTGCCATAACCATGAATCTTCAACATTATTTCAATTCGTTTTAACTCCACATCCAAATTTTTAATTGAATTGCGATAAATATTGGGTTCTAAATCATCAAAAAATCGGGTAATTCGTCCATATCGTTTAAGTTCGAGTTTATACCCATAGTAATCATGTTTTGGAGCCATTAGCAATAGGCCTACGTTCGCGAATTCCCCAGTTCCCACAAAGGGTGAAAAACGCACAATTGCATATTGGCAAGGTATTTTTTTCATGAGTGATCCCAAAAATCTTCTTCTGTGCAGCGAGCTAATATCCGATACAATCCATCGAGATCAAAAACAACCGGAACTGTCATTTATTGATCAATAAACTCCCATTCTTCTGGTATCGTAGAGCAAATATCTGACCAGCTTTTTAGTGCGGTATTAAATTTACCACGATAGCTTTCTCTTAACACTCGATTGCCAAATAAACTATTTGCCTGATCGCTAAACACATGATAGCTAAGAAAGTCTATTTCCGAAAATTGTAAATCAAACGCTTGATTGTGGTCAATAACCACAAGTTTTTCTGTTTCTGGCGCCCAAAAAAGGTTGGGATTTCCACCATCCTCAGAAAGCATTCGGTCCGCGTTTTGTATCCACCAGTCAAAGACCAACACATCTTTTTGAATGTCGACAGGTACTCTGGCAATTGTTGAATAAGGGAGTTCCACAAGGTTTAGCCGACATGAACCAAAAGCTGGACCCACTCCCAATTGGCTCAAAGAAGTAACTCCTGAGATTTCAAGCAATTCATCCGGTATAGTAACTATTTCAAATGGCGCTATGCCTATCCCTATTTTCTTGGCTAAATTTCCTGCCAGCCACTCATAAACTTGACTGGCTCTACCAGCTCCTATCCCTTTTACAAAGTAAATATTTTCATCATCACCTCTACAAATGAACGGTTTGGTCATGCCCTGGGTTGATCTGCCTATTACCTCAACAATCTCAATACTCATGCCACCCCTGCATTCTCATCAATAGGCCTGGCCAACTTTCAAAGGATCAAGAAGCTCAAAAAGCCTACTTTTCTCGGGCAGAGACTATCAGTAGCCGAACCAACAAATCTTAGGCCGGCGATAGTTTTGCATAGGACAATACCAACCATTTCACCCCTTCTTGATCAAAGTTAATTTGCACTCGCGGATTAGCGCAGGCAGCATCAATATCTAACAAAATACCATAGCCAAATTTATTATGTGACACGCGCTGTCCGACCTGAAATCCATTAATTGTCTCGGATGGGACCTTTTTCGGCTGCCAGCGACGATCAGGCCTGGAGATCTGGGTACGTGTCTTTATTTCAATAATATTCTCACCAGGAATCTCCGCGATAAAGCGTGAACGTGTTGCATGGTTTTCCTTGCCATACAAACGGCGTGTTATGACACTGGTCATATAGAGTTGTTTGCATGCTCGAGTAATTCCGACGTAACAAAGACGTCGCTCCTCTTCCAACCGATCCACATCATACAACGAACGTTCAGTGGGAAATAACCCTTCTTCCAGGCCAATCATAAAAACCGTTGGAAATTCTAAACCCTTGGCCGAATGTAGCGTCATCAGTTGTACATAATCCTCACTATCCTCGGATTGTTGTTCGCCAGACTCCAAGGCAGTATAGGCCAAAAACATGGCGAGGCGATCATCGTCTGAAGTAATATCAACCTCATCATAGCTTGAGACTTCGGCAGAAATTTTATCCAGTTCAAATACAAACTGCTCCGCCGCATTCACCAATTCCTGCATGTTTTCTACACGAGACAGTCCTTTATCACTTTTTTCTTGTTCATAATGGGATACCAAACCACTGTCCTTTAAAATCTGCTCAAAGGTATCACGCAACGACAAGGCTTGAGTCGCTTCACTCATGCTCTCCATTAACTGAAAAAAACATTGCAATGCATTGGCCGTTCGGGCAGTGAACTGTTTCTGCTGAAACATCACTTGAGCCGCCTCCCACATGGATACACCCTGTGACAAGGCCTGCTGGCGTATCAAAGCGATACTGCGTTCACCAATACCACGGGTTGGAAAGTTAATGATCCGCATCAATGCGGCATCATCCGTCCGACTCGACATCAAACGCGCATAGGCCAGTACATCTTTTACTTCCGCTCGATCAAAGAATCGCAAGCCACCATAAACGCGATAAGGAATCCCGGATAACACCAACGCCTCTTCCACCACCCGAGACTGGACATTGGAACGATACAATACTGCAAAATCGTTACGCACTGCACCTTGTTGTAATTGCGCCTTAATCGTTTCCACCACAAAATTGGCTTCGGTCTGCTCATTCATGGACTCGTGATACTGAACGGGACTCCCATCATCATCTGAGGTCCAGAGATTTTTCCCTAGCCGGCCAAAATTAAACGTAATGAGGTGATTGGCCGCCTTCAGGATATGCCCAGTAGATCGATAGTTACGCTCTAAACGCACCAATCGAACTTGCTTAAAATCTTCTTGAAACTGGTGAATATTCGCCACTTGCGCACCACGCCAACCATAGATTGACTGATCATCGTCGCCGACAATAAACGCCTTTCCTCGTGCGCCGGCTAATAACCGAATCCAGGCATATTGAATGGTATTAGTATCCTGAAATTCATCCACCAAAATATGCGAAAAACGCTGCTGATAATGGGCTAATAACGGTGGCTGTTGTAACCATAACTCATGTGCCCGTAACAGCAATTCAGCAAAATCCACAACCCCAGCATGACCGCAAGCTTCCTCATAAGCCTGGTAGATTCTGATACGGGTTTGCTCGTTTGCATCCTCATAACCATCAAGGCTTTGTGGACGCAAGCCTTCATCTTTTTTACTATTGATATACCATTGACTGATTTTCGCCGGCCAGGCTTTTTCATCAAGTGTTAAGTCTTTAAGCACCCGCCGGATCATTTTTAATTGATCATCGGCATCTAAAATTTGAAAATTTTTCGGCAAGGCCGCTTCTTGCCAATGGGCGCGCAATAAACGGTGAGCTAATCCATGAAAAGTTCCTACCCAAAGCCCGACGGGGGGGCGAGCTAACAAGCTACTGATCCGACCCTTCATTTCAGCCGCCGCTTTGTTGGTAAACGTCACCGCTAAAATATTATGTAGAGGAATCTGTTCAACTTGCACTAACCAGGCAATGCGATGCACTAACACTCGGGTTTTGCCACTGCCAGCGCCGGCAAGCACCAATAAATTATCCAAGGGCGCCGCCACCGCCTCACATTGCTCACTGTTTAAATCAGCTAATAATGTCGTTTTAAAATCCATATTCAGATATTATATTCAACCCTGTCATAAAACGAAAATTTTATATCCCTCCGTCAAGCGACCTTTGCGCCATCAAGAGCGAAGAAAACCAATGTCATTTAAAATGCTCTTGTTCATAAGTCTCGGTCAATTTGATCACCCTGCGATCCTTAAATCCTCCAAGCCATCGGAGCGTACCCCCCCCTCTTCGCCGACAGCTCAGGGCCAGAGGTTCATTTCAAGAGCTTCATTTTCAGGAATGAAAATGCAGAGCGTATAGGGACATATTCACCGCGTGTCTTGAAATAAATCTCTGGCTCTGAGCCGGTAGGATGGCCGAAACGATGAATAAGCCCTGAACCCATCCACCGAAGCACGTGATATTTGGGTATTGATCCGTCGATTATGACAGACCACTATCAAGGTGGCAACGATAAGCCTTATCCAATACTAAATGAGTCTAAATAGGTGAAATAAGCTCAATTCCTGCTCATGAGCCACGGATAAAAACAATCATAAATGTAGATAAGTTAGCCACAACAGAGTCCCTTGAGCATTTTCTAGAGGGCAACCAAGCCATTGCCTTTCGCGTTTTAGGTGAAAAATCCGATCGCTATCAATTTGTGGAAAAGATATTGGTGAAGTTTCGATATATCACTCGCTCGAAAAAGGAAAACGAAAAAGGGACGTTTATCTGTGATGGTGCTGGTTGGAGTTGGACCCGAGTGAAACCATTGTTTTCTGACTTAGGTTTAGCGATCACCAAGGTGGTCGAACTGTTGGTTTTTTATCACACCATGGAACATATTAATGCGCTGGCCAAACTGAAAAAAAGTGAGATCACCTGCTTTGACAAATTCATTAAAACACTCAATAAACATTGGCGAATCATTTTGAATTATTTCAATGATCGAGTCACCAGTGGCTTTGAAGGGGTGGGGTTTTATTCTTTCCCAGATGACGCTACACCCAGGCTGCAATGCGGCATAACAACCCGCGATTAGGCAAGTCTTCCTTGCCCAATCGCGGGTCAAGTTGTTACTTATTGCGTTCAGCAACTTCTTTAATCACTTCTTCAGCCACATTTTTTGGACAGGCCAGGTAGTGTGAAAACTCCATCGAGAACTGACCGCGTCCAGACGTCATGGTTCTTAAGTCACCAATGTAACCAAACATTTCACTGAGTGGACAATCGGCTTTAATCCGAACGCCAGTGGTGCCTGGCTCTTGCGACTTAATCATACCGCGACGACGATTCAGATCGCCAATCACATCACCGACATGACTTTCTGGTGTGAACACGTCCACTTTCATAATCGGCTCCATCAATTGTGGACCGGCTTTGGGCATGGACTGTCGATAAGCCGCCCGAGCCGCCAGTTCATAGGCCACCGCCGAAGAATCCACTGGGTGAAAACCACCATCGAGCAAAGTCACTTTAAAATCCAGGCAAGGATAGCCGGCCAAGACCCCTTTCTCAGTACTGTTCACAAATCCTTTTTGCACCGCTGGCCAGAACTCACGCGGCACATTACCACCAGTCACTTTCGATTCAAATACGAAGCCACTGCCCGTCTCACCCGGCTCGACACTATAGTCGATCTTGGCAAATTGCCCAGAACCCCCCGTTTGTTTCTTATGGATATAGCTGTCTTCAACACGTTTCGTGATGGTCTCACGGTAGGCCACTTGCGGCTTTCCTACATTGACCTCAACCCCATGAGTACGCTTGAGAATATCGATCTTAATATCCAGATGCAGCTCACCCATGCCTTTTAGAATGGTTTCACCACTGTCGATATCCGTCTCCACACGGAAAGAGGGATCTTCCTGAATCATCTTGCCAATGGCAATCCCCAGTTTCTCAGAAGCACCTTTGTCTTTCGGCGCCACCGCAATGGAAATCACCGGATCAGGGAACACCATGGGCTCCAAAGTGGCCGGCTCTTTCGGATCACACAAGGTATGCCCGGTTTGGACATTTTTCATACCAATAACGGCGACGATGTCACCCGCCTGAGCACCTGACAATTCTTCACGTGAATCGGCATGCATTTCCACGATACGACCAATACGCTCGGTTTTTCCTGTAAAGGTATTGAGCACATTGGTGCCCTTCTCTAATTTACCTGAATAGATACGAATGAAGGTTAATGCGCCAAATCGATCATCCATGATTTTGAAAGCCAAAGCACGTAACGGCTTATTCACATCGACGATCGCAAAATTACCCGTCTCATGGCCTTCTAAGTCCACTTCCGGTTGCGGTTTGACTTCCGTTGGACTCGGTAAATAATCCACCACCGCATCCAGCACTAACTGCACGCCTTTATTTTTAAATGACGAACCGCAATAGGTCGGGAAGAAATCAAGCGCAATGGCACCTTTGCGAATGCAGCGTTTAATCTCATCCAATGCCGGCTCATTGCCATCAAGATACTGTTCCATTAACGCATCGTCTTGCTCAACCGCGGTTTCGATTAATTTTTCCCGCCATTCCTCAATCACATCCGCCATATCAGCCGGTGGCTCTTGAATTTCATAATTCATCGGATCGCCCGAGTCATCCCATACCCAAGCTTTACGTGTCAGCAAATCCACCACACCGATGAAATTTTCCTCGATACCGACCGGCAAGGTCATCACTAAAGGGTTGGCACCAAGCACTTCCTCGACTTGCTTGACCACGCGATAAAAATCAGCGCCCATGCGATCCATTTTATTAACGTAAATCACTCGGGCCACTTCAGAGTCATTGGCATAACGCCAATTGGTTTCTGATTGCGGTTCCACACCACCCGAGCCACAGAAAACACCAATGCCACCATCGAGTACTTTCAAGGAACGATACACCTCAATGGTAAAATCCACGTGGCCTGGCGTATCAATGATATTGAAGCGATAATCTTTCCAAAAACAGGTGGTCGCCGCGGACTGAATGGTAATACCCCGCTCCTGCTCTTGCTCCATAAAATCGGTGGTCGCGGCCCCATCATGCACTTCACCCACTTTGTGAATCTTTCCGGTCAGCTTGAGTATGCGTTCGGTGGTGGTAGTTTTACCGGCATCTACGTGAGCGAATATACCAATATTTCTATACTTTTCTAAATCAGTCATGTTCTTACTCTAAAAGTTAATAAATTATCTATTGCTGCTCTTTGAGCATGCGTCAGGCCTACGGTAAAAAGTAAATATCCGAACACATAACCAAAATCCATACCAACCACAGCCACAACGGTTAAACCTACGGAACCTCAATTGAATATTAAAGTACCAAATATTGATTTAAATCACTAAATCAATAATAATCAATCGGTTATTTATTTCCCCGCAGATCAACGGATGTTTTAGGTTAACGCAACGGAGGCCAGGCATGCACATCGTCGACACGCCAACGGCGCATTATAGCCAAAAATAGCATGACATGCGCATTACATTACATCACTCGACAAGATTGTTTGATTGTTTTTTATCCGAAATGCCGATTAACCATCGCCATTGACGATGACTACGACCTCACCCACCTCCCATTTCGACCCGCAATGACTGCTAATTAATCACCAAGGGCACTCGGAGAATTGATCAAATAAAACACTTTAATTTGATGACAGACAGGGAAGTTACATAAATGCAGCGAGATCGATATTATACTTTGCGGGTGGAACGGCTGACTGAATGAAGTCGCATTTTTCTTTAACAAGATCGACTTGCTTGACAGGAAGGTAGCAACGCTTTTTACTGTGATAAAATATCCGTAAAACGGGCTTTAACAGGTCTTGTTCATTTTGTTCGATGACTAAACCCACCTTACCGGAATCTAATTCCACCAAGGTACCGACGGGATAAATGCCAAGACAACGAATAAACTCATGCACTAATTTGGGCTCAAAATGATTACTGCTCCATTCCAGCAGCTTTTTCAATGCATCAGACGGCTCCCAGGCGTTTTTATAACAACGAATCGAAGTTAAAGCATCATAGACATCAACAATCGTTGACATCTTTCCCACCAGGGAGATTTCGTCACCTTTCAAACCATCGGGATAACCGCTGCCATCCACTCGCTCGTGATGTAGCGCTGCGACGTCCAACGCATTTTGGGTGATACCAGGCGTCTGTGACAGAATGACTCGGCTTTGCACCACGTGGTCGCGCATAACAACAAATTCCTGATCATTCAATTTTCCGGGTTTATTGAGGATCTCATTAGGCGTCGTCATTTTTCCGATGTCATGCAACATCCCGCCGACGGCGATTTCTTTTATCGACTCATGGCTGAAATTCAGAACCCGCGCAAAAGTAATCATTAAACCAGCCACTCCCACAGAATGCATGAAAGTATACTGGTCTTTATTTTTAATGCGGCACAAGCTCACCAGCGCATCCTTGTTGCGAAATACCGAATCCACCATTTTATCAGTAATCGGCTCGATGGCTTCGACTTCGACTTGCTTTCCTAGGCGAAAATCTGTCATTAACGTTTGCATCGCCGTATGCGCTTCTTTGAATACGGATTTAGCCTGCTTGATTTCTTGGGCAACAGGCACTTGCTTTTCCAAACCAAGCTTTGTTTCTGCTAACTGCTGCGCTTCGCTGGCTAACTCCTGTTGCACTTCCTCTACCGTGGCAGCCGTATCAATATTAGTGCCTTTATCTGTATCAATATAAACATGCTTGAGATTCGTTTTATTAATTTTTTCTAGAACTTTATCGGTTTTGACAGCAAAGCGACTCCTGATGAAATTATGGTCCACCCAGTCCGCATCGAGATCGTGAATATACATCCCGACTTGTAATTCATTAATAGCAATTTTCTTAATCATAATTCAAGCGCTTAGATAATAGTGTATTACCGTTGCCCAACATGGCGATCTTGTCACATCATTGTCGACCGTCATTGGGTAAAATTAACACTGTTCTTTATGTGTATTTATTTTTAAGCGACGAACTAGACAAAATCACGCTGCTTGAGTATAGCCATTAATTTTTTTGCTTGGACTCGTTCAGTGTACTTCAATGCCGTTATCGAATTTATTTGACCTAACTGCTCACGCAGTGTTTTATTTTCCACCAGCAAACTCAATGATGAAATTAACGTCTCAATATGGCTCAAGCTAATAATAAAATTCCTAGCGTTTCCTTCAAGTATTTCAGCACTACCCACCTCTTGTGAAACAACCACGGGCAAACCCGAAGCCATGGCCTCTAACACAACCCGGCCAAATTCTTCCCATTTGGCGGGTAATACAGCGATATCTAAGACTTTATAAATTTCATTGACAAACGGTTTAGGCGGTAAAAATGTGATATTATCTGCAACGCCGAGAGAGGCCGCCAACGTCGCATAGGGTTTTAAACGCGACTCACTGCCTACGATCAGTGCATGCACATCATCATGTTTATTTTTTTTCAATTGCGCAAAGGCTTGAATAAAAAAATCCACATTGCGTTTTTTAAAATCCCCCGAAGTCACCAAACCAATGAGTATCGTATCAGGGGAAATCGCTAGGAATTGGCGACGTTGTTGACGTAGGTTTGCTTTATTATCCGTATTAAATTGCTTTGGATCGTAACCTGGATAGACTACTTCAATGTTGTTTGCATCAATCGCAAAACGATGTTCTATATCTCGCTGCATCAAATGCGAGTTAGCAATCAACAAACGAAAATGTTTTTTGCTTAACAACTCACCATGTAATTTTGCCATTTCATCGGTATCGGCCAAAAGACTGTCAAATATTTTCTCATGGGCCGCATGCACACAATTATGCAAAAACAACACATCTTGGACTATAATATCGCCATGTCCAATCACCAAGTCATAATTTTTCTTGGCAATTTTTGTAAGCACCCGATCATTAAAATATTTGCGATGTGGGTAACCTTTTAAGAACCACCCCTTCACCGCAAAAGGATTACCTCCGCTATTTTTCACTTTCCTTTTATCGATCAATTCGGCATACACATCGATCTCTGCACCTAAAGCCCGAAATAAACGAATATGCTCATGGGTATTACGTGCGGCCCCCGTGTTTTTGGCGAGCTGCCGAGTCACCATGGCGACCCGCGTTAGCTGACCCATCTGTCATACCACCTCGCTAAGCTATACATCATCCAGATACGAGGCGCTTCATCTCTGATACCGCGCACATGTCCGTTTAAAATAGCCAAACAATAGTCACGATTTAACCAACCTTCCGAAAAAATTCGACTGGTTTCAAATTGATGCCTCACCAATTTACCCATATCCTGATGCAACCATTGTTTAAATGGAAAAGAAAAACCCATTTTCGGTCGATCGATGATATCTTTAGGTAAATATCCATAGGCAAAATCTTTCAATAACGCCTTCTTAGATT
>VAPL010928589.1_pt1 | contig 10043 bp, 9 predicted proteins | sample 3395061 | NCBI WGS metagenome assembly VAPL01 (sample SAMN08290444, study PRJNA428436) | hydrothermal vent metagenome | isolation source: Deep-sea hydrothermal vent chimney 2 | place: Pacific Ocean: Juan De Fuca Ridge | depth 2182 m m | reverse complement strand
CGCACCTACATCGCAGATGGCCTTGGGATAGAAAGATTTTTTCTTCAACACAGTATGGACTTGTTTGGCTTTGTTCCGGAACAGCTTTTCGCGCCTTATTTCTGCTACTGCGGGGAAGAACACTTCTGACCAGTATTTAGCCGACTCACTCATTTTGTAAAAATTTTCCAAATCGTCCTCACTGGGACGAGGCGAGCAATAAAGTGAGCCACAATTCAGACATCGAACATACTGAAAGCCGTTTTTTTCAAAGCGATCTTCTGAGTTATTCCCTCCACAGCCAGGGCAGGAAACTTTCTTAAAATTACTTGCATTAAACTTTCGGGCATCTTGCTGACTCAACTCCAAATAATGTTGATTTTTTTTCGGTCTAATTTCTTCTTCTTTCACATCTTTTCCCTTTGATTATTTCTCAATCACATACTCACCAACTTTTATATAATTCGCTATATGTACTATTTCTTGTAATAATAGCCCCATAAAACCCTTCGAAATCATTTTTTCTCCAAAAACTCTTTGTTGCTCTCAACCAACTACGTTTAGGGTATTGCAAATAAACCTGATCGTACTCTACAGTCCATCCAGAATGTTGAAAAATCAACCTCCAATCATCAGGAGACAACTCAAAGATATGTGTGTTTTCTGCAAAAATGTCCTTCCTGCTTTTTTGTCTAATATGGTGCAAACCGACTCTGCTTTGTGCAAGATAAGGAACGGTCACCACAAATCCTTTGCAAGATGTATTTTCTGATAGACTGTGCAGAAACTCTATCGGATTGGATAGATGCTCAAGCATTTCAAACGACAAAAAAAGATCTGCCTGAACATCATGTTCGTCTAAATCTTCTGCACGAGAACAAATTGCTTTGAGTCCTTTATTTTTAATTTTTTTTATCGCTTTTTCATCCAAATTTACACTCAACGCGTTAAATTCTCCAAACATCCCCTGTAAATATTGAATATGTGTGCCTGAAGAGTCACCAATATCTACAATAGTTACGTCTTCTTGCAATGCCAAATCAAGAATATCAAGCGCCTTCGCAACAAGTGAAATCTGGAACGAATGCTGAGCCCTGACCTTTTTTTCAAGATATGGGGTATTGATTTCAAAAGTGCTATATTGTGCAGTTATATCTGGAACAATTTTCGATAATCTGGCATAAATATCCTGCATTTTCTGTTCTTGCACGGACTTTGTTAAAGAAGCTACTTGGACACTCTCATAATATTTTTTCAATTTATTTAAAATACTAGGTGCAAATACAGCTTTAGCAAATGCTTTTAACATCACGAAGTCCTCTCCAACAATATTGTTTCATCAATTCATCTTTATCCATATAATCTTGTACCTTTACCAAATCTTCAGGGGTGTCCACACTCAAGGTTTCGGCATCTGTCATAGCCATGTGTACCTGTTCTCCGTTTTCCAAGATTCGCATCATATCTACCGATTCAATACGCTCAAGGGGTGTTTCAGGCATGGAATTAAATTTTAAAAGATAATCCCTGCGAAACGGAATAATGCAGACTTGTTTAAGCATGGGGACATCCGTCACTCCTTTTTTGCGGGAAGGAACAGGCTCTCTTGAAAAATACAGAGCATTACCATCCAACCCCACAACAACTTTGACCTCATTTGGGTCTTCAAATTCCGCAATTGTTTTCATCCGAGCCATGAGGTTAACAGCGTTAATTGATGAATCCTGCAAAATTGGTGTTATCGACTGTTTTATCATCTCTGGAGTTACCATTGGCTCATCCCCCTGCACCATAACCACAATATCGATTTTTTTACCCGTTTCCTCCTCAATCTTGAGCATGGCCTCAGCGGTGCGGTCAGTACAACGTTCATGGGTATTGGCAGTCATAACCGCATTGCCGCCAATACTGGTAATATAATTAAAGATTTCAGCATCACATGTAGCAACATAGGTTTCTGACACCTGCTCACACATCTTTGTTCGTTGATATACATGCCCAATCATGGGGATACCATGAATTAAGGCCATGGGCTTGCCAGGAAACCTGGTGCTGCCCATACGGGCTGGAATAACGGCAATAATGTTCATCAAGGGTTCTCCTTCCTACTTTTTTTCATTAACAAGCACGCCATTCAAATCATGCAGTTCCGGGTGCAACTTCTGGTGTATCTCCTCAATGACTTTTAATACCCCCTGCCCCAAATCCACATGAAGCGGAGGCGCAAGTTTTTTGCCAATCATGGGGCTGAAAGAATAGGGGGTAATTTCATAATGAGCGCTCTTGTTGCCGTGTTCAAACTCGAACTCAATATCATTTCCTATCATTTCGGCGATCATTTTCAAAACATTTCCTACCTTCATAGGTTGATGGCCAGTCAGTATAATATTGCGATTAACATACTCTGATTTAAGAATTTCAACGCTGCAAAGTGCGGCATCTTCCACATGAATATATTCCCGCAACGCCTCAGGGCTACCCAAATAGCTTATCTTGTTTTCCCGGAAAGCCTGCCAAACAAACCGATAAATAGCATTACGTTCATCTGATCTGGAACCGTATAAGGAGCCGTAACGTAAAATGGTGTATTCCAAGCCATAATTTTCATAATAAGTCTCAATATACAGCTCCGAGGCCTGCTTACTGCAACGATAAAATCCACCGGACTTACTGTAAACATATACTGAACTGGCAAAAACATAGCGCTTTATGGCAGCTTGACGGCAGGCCTCCAAAATATTTGTGTTGCCAAGAATATTGAAGCGCACGGTGTCAATAGGACGGTCGTTAGCCTGACCAATATCCGCTATTCCGGCAAAATTGAAAACTACATCAGCTCCATTTATTGCATTCTGAACCTCATCAAGATTAAGTATATCACCAACAATCTCATACTGATCAGGCCTTAACCAAGGAGATGGGCGCATATCAAAATTGGTTACCTCATGCCCCGCATCACTTAGTTTGTCACAAACATGGGAGCCTAGGAACCCGGAACCGCCGAATACGATTATCTTCATAATAATTATTCTCTGTCTTTGCCCGGGTTATCAGAGGCATTGTATAAAAAAACCGCGTCAATACCATAGGCAATAAACTGATAACCCTGTTTTATTTTATCTTGTAGAAGCATTTTGTCTGGTTGGACAATATGCAGCCCCATTGGGATTTTATGTTTTCGAGATTTTTGGGAAATTTCATCCAGTATCCTAATAAAGTCTGGATGTTCAAATTGTGCCGTAATTCCCATTGATCCGGATAAATCATATGGACCAACCATAATCGCATCCAGGTTATTTACGGACAAGATTTCATCCAAATTTTTAACTGCGTTTATATGCTCTATTTGAGCAACAATGAAGACCTTGGAAGTGAATTTTTCGATATATTCATCAAAATTTTTACCAAATAAATTTGCTCTTGAATAACCTACTCCCCTGGTTCCTTCAGGCGGGTAATACGCCCATGATATGCCTTTCTCCAACTGGGCTCTATTTTCTATCATGGGCAGGATAATGCCATGCGCTCCGGCATCAAGCGCCTCCTTTATGTTTTGTTGGGAACACTGGGCAACGCGAGCCAAAGGCACAGTATTTTTAAGTTCCAAGGCCCGAAAAATATCCTTTAGGACTGACCGGGCAAATCCACCATGTTCCAAGTCTACTGCCACCCAGTCATATCCGGCATCACCCAATATTTCGGCGACATCCGGGCTGGAGATCTGCATCCAGGTGCCAATGGCAGGCGCTCCTTCTTGCAACTTTGCTAATATAGTGGTTATCATTATTTTCATCCCCGCCTATATGCACTCATCCACATCCCATAAGTTTTCCAAATCCAACCTTTCAAAATCACAAGCCCAGCAAATATCCGGGGCAATCTGCAGTAGTGGCGCTTGTTCATTAGGCACAATGCCCATGAACTTCACGTTGAAACCAGTCGCGGCCCTGTAATCGCTTTCGGCGTCACCGAAGAAGAGGCACTGCCCAGGTGAAAAGCCATATTTTTCAAGCAGATAATCTATATTAGCGCTCTTGGAGCGCGCGGAGCCCAATATCTCCTCAAAATACACATCTATGGAGCGACTCTTCATAATCTCGATTATCTCGTCATCAGGGGTGGCCGAAACTACAAACAATTTAACAATACCGTACATTTTCTTGAGACATTCTCCCGCGCCGGCAATTTCCGGCGCTGATACCACCTCGTCCACAACCAAACGGGAAAACTTGTTACAGAGGCGCTTTAATTCAACCTCGGTCAATGGTTTTTTTAAAAAATTCTGGTAGTAATGGTGAAATTTATCAATTCTGGTCATCCCACCATTTTTTCGATGATGGTCAACAACTTTTTCCTCAACATCCGGGCCATAGCACTCAAATAATTTCGCAAATGCCCTTGTCTTTACCTCCACTGAATCAGCCAAAACCCCGTCAAAATCAAAAAAAACTGCCGATAAATTACATAAATTAGATTCCATCTTGCCCCTCCACTAATAATGAATCTAAAGCCCCAGCGCATCTATAAGATTCTTTATTGTATCTATTTCCATTTTAATCCGACTTTCTTTGGCATAGGAGCCAATGTGTGGGGTAAGAATAATATTATCCAGGTCCGTCAACGAACCAGAGTAGGGTTCCTGGGTAAAGACATCAATAGCCGCTCCGGCCAGATGCCCTGATTGTAACAGTTTATACAAGGCGTCCTCATCAACAAGGCCATCACGAGATGCGTTAATAAGCCAGCTTCCGGGCTTCATCGTAAGTAATTGCTCCTCGCCGAGCAGACAAGGCTCTCCGGCAACGCGAGTACAATTAAGACTCAATATATCCGCCCAAGTCAAAAGGGCTTTTAATGATTTCTTGGGATATTTCTTCGACTCAGCAACACGATCACTAAACGCTACCTCCACCCCAAGGGGAGTGAAAATATCCGCAATCATGCTGCCAATACGGCCAAGGCCGACAATGCCGAGTTTTTTCCCCTGCAAGGTATTGCCCATGCGCTTTTTCCATACCCCTGAACGGAGCTCACGATCCATGCGGGTTACCTGACGCATTAAATCCAGGGTATAGCCCAAAACTAATTCAGCAACGGCGAGCGTGGGGCCATAGGGAGTACTACGGACTATTATGCCACGTTCCTCGGCCGCTTTTATATCCACATTATCCATCCCAGTCCCGCAGCGGGAAATGACCTTTAACTTAGGTAAAGCGGCCATTACATCTGATGATAGTGGTTCGGTGCCTGCCGCCACACCAATACAACCCTGCAACAATTCAATGGCCTCCTCCTTTATAAGTTTGCGGCCATGGGGGTTGAGTACATATGATATGCCTTTATCATTAAGCAATTGAAGTGGTTCATCGCTGAATTTGGCAAATGAAGATGTGGTGATAGCTATTTTCATTGATTTTTCCTCACACAAGAAAATTATAGTTGGCAAGAACTATCGGAGAGATTTCCCATCCAATTTATTTTGTTTACAAACTTGAAGTTATATTCAAAAACATTTCTTTCCATTCGGTTAACCAGTTATCTGAAGTTCGTGCAAACTTGGAACAAAATTGATCTTTTGCCCTTTGAATCTCTGGTTGCTGCCACCACGATACAGGATCACGGGCGACTTCATTAACCTTTGCGGCAGCGGATTCCGGTGTATCGTGAAATATACCGGCATTACGTAACTCATCAAAATATGGTTGCGCTGCTGCCCGCAGCTCCCACTGACTGGGATTCCAGAAAATAATCGTCGGGAAATTAGCGGCAAATGTTTCCAGATAAGTTGTGGCATTATATGTTCCGATAAATAAACGGCTCTCTCTGAGCTGGTCAAGCATTGACTTATTCCCCATATAGCATTCTACTTCCGGGAATTTACCCCCCCAGCGCTCTTTCTGGCTCCAGCCTAAATCTTGTTGATACAAACGAACAAGCAGTCGTTTTTGATTATCTTTCAGAAGTGCTCCGACAAATTTATATTGCTCGTCAAAATATGCCATGGTGCCTGTTGCGGCAATGGGCACACTATACAGATGGTACGAATAACGAGGCATAGTTGATAATACCAACAATATTCTACCATCCTTTTTGGGCCCAACACTCTTTACCTTGTTAAGCTTGGCCGCCGCAAGATGTCTTGTATTTTTATAAACATCGGACTCCCATCCCCATGTATAATAAAAGTCATCAATCTTGATTTCGTGCTCCTCCGTGGATAACCATAGACCTGTGCCATAATGCCCGCCATGTTGAGTTCCCAAAAGTTTTGCGCCTCGATCAACACAATAAGCAGCCCAAAATTTAAAGGCTTCATTGGAGGAATGAGCATTAGCAGTAAATATAACCCTGGGCTTATGGGGATAAGCTCTTAGTGAACGCTCGGCCATTTGAGCATAACCCTCCAAATAAATTAAAGGAATTTGCTCGGCAATCATCACGCCAAGTAATTGTTCGAACTCCTTACACTCTCTATTGAATAATTCAGAAAGCAACTCATCCCTTACTCCCAGATCAATGTCTGCCCTCGGACTTGTAACGTCAGGCGGAGACAGATACGGTAGCTGCTTCAATGAAAGCTGTAGCTTAATCGTATCTAAGGTGCTCAAATAACTGGTTATAAGGAGAATTTGATTTAAACGATCAGGAATAAGTTTTTCATAAAGCCCAATAATTTTTTTAAAAACATTTTTTGGAGAATAGGGCGACTTTATACGACCAACCTGTTCCTCTATGTTATTCTCGTCCTTAACATCAATAGTTTCAAACGGCAGTTTATCCGTAAATTCAATTATCCGGTCATAGATATAGTGGTTATAATCGTCATTGACAAACCAATTTAAATAACAGGGGAAGTCCAGTGGAAGCCACTTTCTCCTTTCATATCTTCCAATCAAAGTATTAGTAACCTTCCTTGACGCTACAGCCGTCATAATGGACAGATAGCGATCATAAAGTATCTGGATGAAATAAAACAACCACGGCCCTATAATGATTCTCCAATATCGCAGTGAATGATCTACGCCATGTATCTTATTCAAGATATCTTTCATCCGGAAAAGAGTTTGCTCATACAACTTATCCAGATAAAGATAATCATGATATAATTTTTGGCGGTTGTCCCAGTGGTATGGCTGAACCTTGTAAGAGAGTTTTTCCCAAACAGATTTTTGCGAGAAAAGTTTGCACCATTCCCCCAAAAAAAGAATTTTCTCTTCCGTTTTCCAGAAACGTTGGTCAGCGGTTGTTATTAGAAACATTTTATCCTTATATAGCCATCAGGCCGGATTAATTCGCGCTCTAAGCCAGGAAAAACCATGGTTGATCTGATCCCTGTTCAGGCCCGCAATTGCGGGGAAATAACATACCAAAAAGCTTACAATTACAAGATAAAAAATACCTGAAATAGCCATTACCAAAATTATATATCCATCAAAAGATGCCAGAGAAAGTATGCCCTTAGAAAAAAATTTGCTTAAAAACCCAATTGGCAGTAACAGGAGCAAGACATTAATTTGATGAGTCCAATTAAAAGCTGCTTTTATATATCTAGCGACAAAAAAAGCCATTAGGTTTACCGTAATTAATTGACAAGCTACCATTTTTAATGCTAAGCCTACCGCTCCAAGTTGAAGACCAGGTATCATCGCAGACTTTGGAGCTAAAAGGATATATACTGTTGGAATACTTATAGCCATATTAATTAAACCAGCAGTACTTCTTGCATGTGTCTTTCCCATGGAATAAAGCATAGTTCCGTTAATCTGGCCCAGTGCTTGATGCATAGGATAAAGAAGCATAAGGCCTAAAGGCAGCCATGCATCTTGATATGAAGGGCCGAGAAGCAAGGCAAGAATGTCACGAGTGAACGGTATCATAAGACAGCTTATAACAGCGCTGACAAAATAGAGGCTTCGAGAAACCTGATTATAGAGTAGCCGAACCCTTTCCATATTCCCAAAAGAATTGGCTTCGGCAATCTCTTTCCAAAATACTCGGAGCATTGAGGTTGTTGCAACCAGTGAAATGGCTGAAAATCTGGCTCCAATGGCATAATAACCTTGCTGAACAGATCCACCGAATTTCTGCAAAAGCCAATAATCGGCAAAGGAATATAGGAATCCGACCCAAGTAAAAATCACTAACGGCAAACAGTAAATTTTGAATTCTTTAAAAACACCTCTTAAATCCTCTCTATCTCCTTTTAACAGGATGCCCGACTGATAGATTCGTTGAGCATACAAAGCGGAAAAAAAAAGATAAAGTATAACATTTAAAATAAATAGATTCTTAACGCTTACGAAATGGAATCCGGCCAGAACCGCCACGCCGGCCAGATACGCTACCGCCAGGGCCAGGTTCTGAATCTGCACGCCAACTGTATCCCTGGTCGATTCACCAATTTGAGTAGCGAGTCTCCAGAGTTGATTCATGGCAAAGTTGGCAAACAGGGCGAGCAAAACCAGGCCGAACGGGTTTTCAAACCATATTTTTTGCCTGATCGAATCCGGCAGAAACAAAACAAGAAGCAAAAGAATCAGCAACTGAAACAGTACCCAGCCACCATAATAGAGAAAAAATTCCCTACCCCGCTGTCTTTGAGAAATAAAGGTATAAAATGCAGAAGACGAGGCCATATCCACGAGAGAAGCAAGAGATATAAAAATTCCCAATAAAAAACTGAAATTGCCGTATTCGTCAGGCCCCAAGGTACGCGCAATGATCAGGCCGGTAATAAAGGAAAAACCAACCCGTAGAATATTGACAACAAAGGTTGCCAGAAATCTGACTTTGATACTTTTTTTATTCATCGGTTTTGATAATAATTGCTTAGGCGTATTTTCGGATCCACGCCATATTCAAAAATTACCCTTAATTTAGATCCTTAAGCAGTTCATACTCTCTCTTATATATTTCATTATCAAGTAACTTTTCTACTAAAAATTCGTTAACATGTATATTTTTTGGCTTGAAATTAGACTTCAAGCGAGGCATATTCAATTTCTGTTTTAAAATATCCTGTAACACATCTACAAGTTCTTCCATTCGTTTATATGAAAAAACCTTATCTACAATTACTTTCCCATTAATTGTATATCGCCCTATATTTTGAGCAAATGCAGCATATCGATCAATCCTCAACCAAGTATCCAAACCGCAAGTTTTTGCGATTAGCGGACTCCTTATGATCTTTGAACGTTCAATATCTGTTTTACCGATCATATTTAAACTTTTCACCATTGGTCTCACATAACTTACCCCATGTCTAATAAAGCCCAACCCTCTCTTTTCATTTCTATAATGAAAATAATTTGATACCGACTTTTCACGAGGATCTCTTTCAATAGTAAAAGTATAATAATCTTTCCATATTTCATCACCAACTATTCCTTTTATTTCATAAGCCCACGAATGTTCATTAAATCCTCCTCTGCCACCAAATCTTTCTGTTATCAACTCATATTTAAAAAAATTTTCATAATTTTGGGGACATGGGATACCATTTCTTTTTGCGAATTCTTCATCATAACTAACAACAGGTGTTGAGATGTCATTTTGACCAAGGAAAGGTCTTAACGCCATTTCCAGTGAAGTACCTGCCACCTTTGCAGTCTTTACAAAAATAAAACGATACTTATGAGATATAATCATATTTAATATCCTATCTTATTTTAACTTTACGACTATGCACATCTCTGGCAATTTGATTTCCACTATTTGAAAGCTTTGCATAACTATTATAAAGCTTCATTAAAATATTTATATTATGCCAATTTTGATGGACTCGTAAAAAGTCCGATTTTAGCAATTTTACCCTATGTAACCTATTGAAATCATTATGGCCGAATTTACCGGTTTTGACTTTTTACGAGACCATCAATTTTCGGCTATTTTTTTCAAGACTGTGGAGGTAACCATGACAAGAACGGTGTTTGTCAAGCAAGTTGTCGCCTGAATCAAATTCATTTATCCAATAATTAGTCTTTCAAAGCTTCGCTAATTGGAGGTGGGTTTTAAAAGGCATGGGCAGGATAGTTAGCAAAATTTGATTGGGAAGCCACCTG
>VAPL011063328.1_pt1 | contig 10046 bp, 10 predicted proteins | sample 3395061 | NCBI WGS metagenome assembly VAPL01 (sample SAMN08290444, study PRJNA428436) | hydrothermal vent metagenome | isolation source: Deep-sea hydrothermal vent chimney 2 | place: Pacific Ocean: Juan De Fuca Ridge | depth 2182 m m | reverse complement strand
ATAACTACCACCCTCTGAAGGTGGCCTTATAGGACCAACCTCAAAGATATAGGTGTCTAATCTCTTTAAAATAGATTCTATAGTCATAAGTTAAGTATAGGATTAAAAAATCAACTAATTGATTAATATTAAACTTGAAATTAATATTAAACTTGAAATTTCAAAATATGCTTAATGTAAGTTAATATAATTTATTTTTTGTGTATAGCAGCATTTTGGTGAAGCATGATCAAATTTTGTCCAATCCCTTGATTTATTATATTAAGTCGTTTAGATACTGCAATTAGATGAGATGCAGGAACAACATTAAGTCGAAATGGAAATAACGTTGTGGAATCAAAAATGGTCTCAAGAACTATGAAATTGTTAGTTTTAGTATATAAAAAACACTCTATTAGCCATGCTATAAGCCTAACATGATCTATATTAAGTAAAAGTCCAGAAGTATAAAGTCCTCTCTTTGACGTTTCTGTTAGGACCTGCCAATCAACAAAACTCCGAATCACTCTCTGTACTGCCCTAGATACTGTATCACGTTCTCCATATTGTTCCCATATACGCCTTTGTACTTGTCTAACACTAACAGTCCCCTGAAGTCTTAAAAGTCGTCCTACATAAGCTGCTACAGCAGCCCAAAAAGGATAAACTGCCATAGTCATACCCCAATGAACTACAATATGTCTTTCCTTAGACAAACAAGAAACAAGCCTTAGGCCTTCCTGCTTAAGAGGATTAAGATAATGTGGTGGACGAACCCAGATCTTCATTAAAATGGTAATCGTTTTATTTAATGACCCACGTATCTTGGTATTATTAGACCTAAATGCTCCTCTGATATCTTCTTGTAATGCTATTTTTATGGCATTTACATCATTTCCTGCTAATAGAAGATTAGTAGTCCTCTCCAGCCAATTTAGGCGAATACGACGATCGATTCCAATCTGTTTACATCGTCTAATAGATGGAAATATCATAATCACACCTTATCAATTTTTATAAAGGGAACTATTAGTTCTTCGATACTAATCCCTCCATGGCTTACAATAGTCTCTCCTGTATGTACAAAAGCAGCTTGGTTAGGAGCAATAAGTGCTAGATATTTTTCTGGTAGCCCAACCGGAGGCCACTCTAAAGAATCTGGAAATTGAGCCTTAATCTTAGCCCTAAGCCTTGGGTCTGAAAAGACCCGTACGCGTTCACCACGTAGGTCAGCTACCGCTCCTTCTCTTGGTTGTCCTATACCTTTAGCCTCAATATTACCATGATCTGAAGCTAGATATATCTGAAAATTGTGTTCATGAAGTAAATTAAAAATGTCCTTTATAAATCCCTGTCTAGTCCATTGCTGAATCTGATTGTGCATACCTGCAGAACCCAGTTTCATACCATGCATAATCCGATCCACCTTATCAACTACTAACCCAATGACACGTAGTTTAGGCTGACTAAGTAGCTCATAAATACTATCTAGATCTCCATCTTCTATTCCCTTAGCATAACCTACTTCATTTACATTAATCCCCTGATCACTCCAAAACTGCATCCAAAGAACAGATTCTTTATTTGTAGTATGGATACTTGCTGGGAAGTAAAGGGCAGAAATGCTACGAATTGTCAAGCATACCCACCGAGTTTTCTATAGTAGCTTGCCGTAGCAAGAAATGGTCTTTTGATAACGATCAACAGCGGCTAGCATATATGTTTAATATACTATTGGGGAGGGAGGACTGCTTTTTTCTTTTCTGATTATTGTTCTACTTATGCGCGCCCGGAGGGAGTCGAACCCCCAACACCCGGATCCGAAGTCCGGTGCTCTATCCAATTGAGCTACGGGCGCAATATCTAATCCATATATCTATTTAAAATTAGAGATAATCCCTAACTAATACCTCAGCTATTTGTACAGCATTTGTTGCAGCACCTTTTCTTATATTGTCTGCCACAATCCATAGATCAAGCCCATGTTCTACTGAGGTGTCCTTTCTAATCCTTCCTACAAATGTAAGATCTTGTCCCTCAGCATCTATTGCTAATGGATAAACATTATTAGCTGGGTCATCAACCACCTTTACTCCATCAGCCTTAGACAATATCTGCCTTGCCCTTTCTGGTTCTATAGGATTTTCAAACTCTATGTTTACAGCTTCAGAATGTCCATAAAAGACAGGTACTCTAACAGTAGTTGCAGAAACCCTGATATCTGGTGCTTCCATTATCTTTCTGGTCTCATTGACCATCTTCATTTCTTCTTTTGTATAGCCATTGTCTAAAAAGACATCTATGTGAGGAAGACAATTAAATGCTATTTGATGAGGATAAACCTTGTGCTCAAGCTCCCTTCCTTCACACCATGCATGAACCTGAGATTTTAACTCCTCTATTGCCTTTTGCCCTGAACCAGATACTGCTTGATATGTAGAAACAACTATGCGTCTTATCTTTGCCTCTTTATGAAGAGGATTTAATACCACTACCATCTGAATAGTAGAACAATTCGGATTAGCAATAATACCCTTATTCTTATATTGAGAGATTGCATGAGGATTGACCTCTGGAACAACAAGAGGAATATCTGGATCCATACGCCATGCACTTGAGTTATCTACTACCACTGCACCTGAATCAGCCGCTATAGGTCCAAACTCTAAACTTCTTGATGCACCTGCTGAAAAAAGGGCTATTTCAATCCCTTTAAAAGAATCCTTAGTTAACTCTTCAACCGCTATCTCCTCACCCTTAAATGAAATCTTTTTACCAACGGATCTATGTGAAGCCAGAAGCTTGATGTTCTTTACAGGAAAATCCCTCTCTTCAAGGACCTTTATCATAGTCCTTCCGACTGCACCCGTTGCCCCAACTACTGCAACGTTATATTCCTTTGCCATAGCCCCACCTCTCCTTGTTTAAACATCAACCTCTTTTACATAGTTTGCAACCAAATCTCCTACCTCTGTGGTAGAATAACCCATCTTACCAGCAGAAAGACTCTTTAGATGTTTACTTACTACGATTTTAACAGCCTCTTCTATAGCCTTAGCTGCCTTCTCCTCTCCAATCCAGTCTAACATCATTTGCCCTGCACATATTGCAGCAAGAGGATTTATTACATTTTTACCTGTATATTTTGGAGCTGAGCCCCCTATTGGCTCAAACATAGAAACCCCTTCAGGATTTATATTACCTCCAGCAGCTATGCCCATCCCACCTTGAATCATAGCACCAAGGTCAGTGATAATATCACCAAACATATTATCTGTTACTATTACATCAAACCACTCGGGATTTTTAACCATCCACATACAAGTTGCATCAACATGTGCATAATCTGTTTTAATATCTGGATACTCTTTGGCTACCTCATAAAAAGTACGTTCCCAAAGATCAAATGCATAGGTTAAAACATTTGTCTTTCCACAAAGAGTTAACTTCTTCTCCTTATTTCTCTTTCTGCAAAACTCAAAGGCAAATCTTATGCAACGCTCTACCCCTTTCCTAGTATTAATAGACTCTTGAACAGCAACTTCATCTGCTGTGCCCTTTTTTAATACACCACCTGCTCCTGCATAAAGTCCTTCTGTATTTTCTCTTACTACTACAAAATCAATATCTTCAGGTTTTTTGTCCTTAAGTGGAGTATCAACTCCTGGATATAATATAACAGGACGCAAGTTTATATATTGATCTAATGCAAAACGAAGTGCTAATAAGATCCCCTTTTCAAGTATTCCAGGCTTTACATCTGGATGTCCAATTGCCCCAAGATATATAGCCTTGTACTGTTTTAAATCTTCAATAGCACCCTCAGGCAGTACTTCTCCTGTACGTAAATATCTATCTCCACCATAGTCATACCAAGTCTTTTCTAACTTAAAACCAAACCTCTCCTCTGCTGCTTCAAGTACCTTAACCCCTTCTCTTATTACCTCTGGGCCAGTCCCGTCTCCAGGAATTACAGCAATTTTATAGGTATTCATAGATAACTCATCTCCTTTCTAAAAAGTATTAAAAAATATTTAAGAGTTAAGCAGCACTTTGTCTTTGTTTTAAGATATGGGCAATAAGGCCACCGTCTTTTATAAGGTTTTGCATAAATTCTGGAATAGGCTGTGCCTTAAATGTCTTACCTTTAGTAATATCAATAATCTCTCCTGTATCAAGATTTACCTCTACTTCATCACCTTCTTCTATGAGCTTGGCAGCTTCATCACACTCTAATATAGGAAGTCCCATATTAAAAGAATTCCTGTAAAAAATACGGGCAAAACTAGGAGCAATTACACAACCAACTCCTGCTGCCTTAAGCGCAATAGGAGCATGCTCTCTTGATGAACCACAGCCAAAGTTTTTACCTGCAACTATTATATCTCCCTTTTTTACCTTTGATGCAAACTCTGGGTCAGCATCTTCCATACAATGTTTGGCAAGTTCTTTGGGATCTGAGGTATTTAGATACCTTGCAGGAATTATTACATCTGTATCTATATTGTCACCAAATTTCCATGCCCTTCCTTTTATCTTCATTAATCCCTCCTAAAAGCTTTTTAATCCATAAAAACAGGAAAAGATTAAAGTTCATCTGGACTTGCTATACGTCCAACAATAGCACTAGCTGCAGCAACTGCTGGGTTAGATAAATAAACCTCGCTTTCAGGATGTCCCATACGACCTACAAAATTACGATTTGTGGTTGCAATAGCCCTTTCTCCTTTTGCTAAAATTCCCATGTGTCCACCAAGACATGGCCCACATGTTGGAGGTCCAATCACAGCTCCTGCCTCAAGAAACAGCTCTATATAACCTCTTTTAAGAGCCTCTTTATATACAAGCGGAGTAGCTGGAAGAATAATAAGACGAACACCCTTTGCTACCTTCTTACCTGAAAGCACCTTTGCTGCAAGCTCAAGGTCTTCTATCCTACCATTTGTACAAGAACCAATAACTGCTTGGTCTATCTTAATATTGCCAACCTCAGATATTGGATGACAATTAGATGGCAAGTGTGGAAAGGCAACCTGTGGCTCTATTTTAGAACAATCAAATTCTATCACCTCTTCATAACTTGCATCTGGATCAGAACAAAATACCTTAAACTCTCTACTTGCTCTATTCTTTACATATTCTAGTGTAGTTTCATCAGGATTTATAAGCCCTGCCTTGCCTCCTGCCTCTATTGCCATGTTGGACATTGTAAAACGTTCTGCCATTGACAGCTCTTCAATAACAGGACCTGTAAACTCCATTGCCTTATAAAGGGCACCATCTACACCAATATGAGAAATGGTATACAAAATGAGATCCTTTCCTGTAACCCAAGGATTTAATTTACCTTTATAGATAAACTTTATAGACTCTGGCACCTTAAACCATGTACGACCTGTAATCATAGTAGCAGCAAGGTCTGTACTTCCTACACCTGTTGCAAATGCTCCAAGAGCTCCATAAGTACAAGTATGGCTATCTGCCCCAATTACTACATCTCCGGGTAAAACTATACCTTTTTCTGGTAAAAGTACGTGTTCAACCCCCATTTCACCACCATCATAGTGGTGTATGATCCCCTGCTCTTTTGAAAAATCACGTAACACCTTTGCTTGTTCAGCACTTTTTATGTCTTTGTTAGGAACAAAATGGTCTGCAACAAGTACTACTTTTGCAGGATCAAAAACCTTCTCTATCCCTGTATCTTTAAATATCTTTATTGCAATTGGAGCAGTAATGTCATTACCAAGTGCAATATCAACACTTACTTCAATCAACTCACCTGGTGTTACTTTATCCTTGCCTGCATGAGCAGCTAATATCTTTTCACAAATTGTCATACCCATATCTCAAAAAATCCCCCTCTTTGATAAGCTTGACAGTTTCTTATTTTTTAAAGTTTTTGGTATTAAGCTATTAAAGCTTTTATAACTTAAGAGTGGAAAACTTCTGTAAGTTTATACCTTTTTCTTTAGATGTTCTAGTCTATTAAGGGCGTTTAAATAGGCCTTAACGCTTGCAGTAATAATATCAGGATCTGCACCCTTGCCTGTTACAACCTTACCATCTTCTTCTAAACGCACACTTACCTCTCCTTGAGCATCTGTACCACCAGTAATAGAATTCACTGTATATTTTAAAAGCGTACTTTTGGTATTTGTAAGCCTCTTTACTGCATTAAAAGCAGCATCTACTGGACCAACCCCTGCACTGGTCTCAAATTTCTTCTGCCCATCTATCTCTATGCCCACTGCTGCAACAGGTTTTATACGACAGCCTGCTGCTACATGAAGATATGAAAGTGTGTATCTGTCTGGAGCATCTGTTATGCGCCATATTTCTTCTGCAACAATTGCAGCTAAATCCTCATCAAAAATCTCTTTTTTCTTATCTGCAAGCTCTTTAAACCTTTTAAAGACCCTATCTAAGTCCTCAGGACTTAGTTCATAACCGAGCTCTTCAAGCTTTGCTTTAAGGGCATGTCTTCCTGAATGCTTACCAAGCACAATAGCACTCTTTGAAAGCCCAACATCTTTTGGATCCATAATCTCATAGGTAGTGCGCTCCTTTAAAACTCCATCTTGATGTATACCAGATTCATGTGCAAAGGCATTGGCTCCAACAATTGCTTTATTGGGCTGCACTACCATGCCAGTAAGCATACTTACAAGCCTACTAGTAGCAGTAATCTGAGTGGTATCTATTTTGGTATAGTATGGAAGAATGTCATGACGTGTCTTTATTGCCATAACAACTTCTTCCATAGCTGTATTGCCTGCCCTTTCTCCTATACCATTTATAGTACATTCTACCTGACGTGCCCCTGCAGATATAGCAGCTAATGCATTTGCAGTTGCAAGTCCTAAGTCATTATGACAATGAACACTCAATATAGCCTTATCTATGTTGGCAGTATGCTCCATAACATATTTTATCATTCGAGCAAAATCCCATGGTATTGCATACCCTACAGTATCTGGGAAATTTAAAGTTGTAGCTCCAGCCTCTATCACTGCCTCAAATACCTTACACAAAAAGTCAAGATCACTTCTTGTTGCATCTTCAGCAGAAAACTCAACATTACTTGTAAACTTAGAAGCATATCTTACTGCCTCAACTGCCATTTCCAGCACTTGCTCTCTAGTCTTTTTGAGCTTGTATTTCATGTGTATATCTGAAGTAGCAATAAATGTATGAATCCTTGGATTACTACCCCCTTTTATTGCATCCCATGCTACATCAATATCCCTTTTGTTTGCCCTTGCAAGTGCTGCAACTTGTATTTCTTTAAGCTCTTCAGAAAGCCGTTTTACACCTTCAAAATCACCAGGAGATGCTACAGGAAATCCTGCCTCTAAGACATCAATACCAAGCTTTTGAAGTTGTCTTCCTATTTGGAGTTTTTCCTCCATGTTTAAGGATACACCTGGAGATTGCTCACCATCTCGAAGGGTAGTATCAAATATAATAATACGATTTTTGTCTTTATCAGTGCTCATCTTTTTGATCCTCCCTATTTGAAACAACAGCCTTTGGAGATCTAGTAGTTGTAGATACCTTAGACTTTATAGGAGAAAATAATCGAATTGTAAGTAGTACAGGTCCTGTAGCAACATAAATAGCACTTACCCAAAAAAGTGTAACCTTGGGTTGAATTGCAAGAATCATAAATGCCAAAATAAAACCTACCATACTTGTAAAAGGCCTACGCTGAAGCCACTTTGAATCTTTAAAACTAGGATAACGAACTGAACTTACCATTAAAAACGATAAGACATATATCATGATCAACACACTAAAGTGTCGTACTGGCCCTACTATTCCCAAATGCTGTGCCATAAGCACTGTTGTTGCAACCATTGCTGCAGCAGCAGGACATGGAAGTCCTAAGAAGTAGCTCTTTGAACTTACACCAGAATGACTTAACACATTAAAACGCGCAAGTCTTAAAGCAGTTGTTGCTACATATAAAAAGGCTGCTAGCCAGCCAAGTCTTCCAAAACCAGAAAGTCCCCATGTAAATGCCAAAATTGCAGGTGCAACTCCAAAGGCAACAAGATCGGCAAGAGAATCATATTCTACACCAAATTTAGAAGTGGTTCCTGTAAGGCGTGCAACCCTTCCATCCATACCATCAAATATAAAAGATATAAGGATTGCTATTGCAGCAGACAGAAATCTACCCTGAAAAGATGCAACAACAGCATAAAAACCACAAAATAAACTTGCAGAAGTAAATAGATTAGGAAGTATGTAAATGCCTCTTTTTTGTCTGCCATCTATACTATCTTTTTTGTACATTATGTTACTCCCTTAGGATTAAAAACCCTTAAAAACTACTGCGTTGATGATGGCAATATAGCAAGAACGCTTTCACCTGCCCTAACCTTCTGCCCTTCCTTTACAAGGATATTAGAACGTTTTGATATATATACATCTAATCTTGAACCAAAACGTATCATACCATAGCGCTCACCACGTTTAACAATGTCTCCAACTTGTGCTCTACATACTATTCTTCTTGCAACAAGTCCTGCAACTTGTACAACTGTAAGTAATCTTCCAGCCTCATCTTCTATTAACATCGCACTTTTTTCATTCTGAATCAAAGCCTTTTTCTTATCTGCTGCAAAAAACCTGCCTGGTTTGTAGGAAATCTTAAGTACTTTTCCCCCAATAGGAGCTCTATTTACATGACAATTAAAAAGATTCATAAATATGCTTATGCGCCATAAAGGAGCTTCATCTTGAAGTGCTCCTTCACTTCCTTCAACTATCTCTATAACCTTACCATCTGCAGGAGATACTACAAGATCAGGCTCTGTAGGGATAATCCTTTCTGGATCACGAAAAAAATATAGGACAAAGGCCGTGACTAAGATTGTTATCACGGCCCATAAATCCCAACCTAGTACTGCAAAAACTAGGGATAAAAAGGCACAAAAGCCTATAAAGGGCACCCCTTCTAAGGTCACTGGAATACGCTCAGGGAGCATGAAGTAGCTTTATTCTCCTTTTTTTAAATTAGTATTAAAATCAGTCCTTATTCTTTGAAAGCCAACCCATCATATTTCTAAGTTTTGCTCCAACTTCTTCCATTGGGTGCTCTTTTTCTCTTCTTCTTAGGGCATTAAACACTGGCCTATTGACCCTATTTTCTAACATCCATTCTCTGGCAAATTCACCAGATTGGATCTCTTCGAGTATCTTTTTCATATTGCGGCGGGTCTCTTCTGTAATAATCCTCTTACCCCGTGTAAGATCTCCATATTCTGCAGTATCACTAATAGAATACCTCATACGAGAAAGCCCACCTTCATAGATAAGATCAACAATCAACTTAAGCTCATGACAACATTCAAAGTATGCAATCTCTGGTTGATATCCAGCCTCAACCAATGTCTCAAAACCTGCTTTTATAAGCTCACTTACCCCACCACAAAGTACACACTGCTCACCAAAAAGATCTGTCTCTGTCTCTTCTAAAAACGTTGTCTCTATAACACCAGCACGAGTTGCACCAATACCTTTTGCATAGGCTAAAGCACGCTGTAAAGCCTCACCACTTGCATCTTGCTCAACCGCAACTAATGAAGGAACTCCTGCACCTCTTTCATATTCACGACGTACTAAATGCCCTGGTCCTTTAGGGGCAACCATAGCAACATCTACATCCTTAGGGGCTACAATCTGACCAAAATGTATATTAAATCCATGTGAGAACAAAATCATCTTACCAGCTTTAAGATTTGGCTCAATTGCCTCTTTATAAAGCTCTGGCTGCACATGATCTGGTACCAAGATCATAATAATATCTGCTTGTTTTGCAGCCTCAAATGCACTTACAGGACTAAATCCATGACTTACAGCTAAGTCATAATTTGCAGAACCGGGTCTTTGCCCTACTATGACATTTAAACCACTGTCTCTTAAGTTCTGTGCATGAGCATGGCCTTGACTTCCATAACCAATTACTGCAATGGTCTTATCTTTTAAAATATCTAAAGATGCATCGTCATCATAGTAAATCTTCATCTTCAAAAACTCCTTTCATCCCCCAATTTATT
>VAPL011180833.1_pt1 | contig 10052 bp, 8 predicted proteins | sample 3395061 | NCBI WGS metagenome assembly VAPL01 (sample SAMN08290444, study PRJNA428436) | hydrothermal vent metagenome | isolation source: Deep-sea hydrothermal vent chimney 2 | place: Pacific Ocean: Juan De Fuca Ridge | depth 2182 m m | reverse complement strand
GCCTAATCGTGAATATGGCCATCGCTTGGTGATCGACCTTGTTGGTAAACAGGCGGTTAAAAAAAGAAAATCCACGAATAGATTAAAATACAAGAATCGCCAACGTGACATTATTGTTGCGATTGATGCGGGGCATGGTGGAGATGATCCTGGCGCCATTGGCCGACATGGTACGCGTGAAAAAACAGTGGTCATGGCGATTGCCCGACGCTTGGAAAAATTAGTGAAACGTGAACGTGGTATGCGCCCGGTCATGATCCGCAAGGGTGACTATTATGTAGGCTTGAAGAAGCGGGTTAAGTTAGCACGTCGTCAACAGGCCGATATTTTTATTTCTATTCATGCCGATGCCTTTAGAAATGCGAAGGCAAGAGGCACTTCTGTTTTTGTGGTATCCGATCGGGGAGCCAGTAGTGAGGCGGCACGTTTTCTGGCTGAAAAAGAAAACCAGTCTGATCTGATTGGTGGCATTGATTTTGAAGAAATTGATGACGCCTTATTAAAACTGGTGCTAGTGGACATGGTTAAAAATTCTACTATGGAAAGCAGTCATCAGATTGCCAGTTCTGTACTGAGTAATTTAGGTAAAGTCGCGCATTTACATAAAAAGAATGTTGAGCAGGCAGGTTTTCGGGTTTTAAAAGCACCGGATATCCCTTCTATATTAGTTGAAACGGCTTTTATATCGAATCCGGCAGAAGAACGTAAATTGCGTAGTGGTAAGCATCAACAACGTATTGCCGTAGCAATTTTAAAAGGCGTACGTAATTACTTTCATGCAAATCCACCACCGGGTAGTTTGCTTGCCCTTAAAAATACAAAACAGCCCGATACGAAACATAGAGTTACACGCGGTGAAACCTTATCTGCCATTGCCAGCCGTTATCGTGTGAGCATTGCGACGATCCGAAGTGTAAATAAATTAGCCACTGATCGCATCCGCGTAGGTTCGGTTTTACGTATTCCTTATAGTAGTTAATATTCTCATTCAGTTCTTATCAAAAGATAAATAACCTGAACTCGGGATAAGAAAAATACTGTATAAAATTGCTCAGAGCAAGGAGTGCAACGCCAGAATCATTTAATAAAAACACGCAAAATACGCCATCCTTGGCCGCTCGATTGCCGCGTCCTTGCGGCAGACGGTTTTTATTAAATGATTCTGGCGTTACCTTCCAATGGTTAACGACTAATTCCCTTATCCCGAGTTCAGGTTAAATAATAATGGTCACCGTTAGCGGTAACGATCACGTTTACGGGTTCAGATAATACGACTGAATATGATAAGCTGTTTTTATGCAGTCAACAGAATTTATCCGTTTACCTATTCGTCAACTTTCTGCTCAATTAGCAAACCAGATTGCCGCTGGTGAAGTGGTTGAGCGTCCGGCCTCTATTGTTAAAGAACTGATAGAAAATTCATTGGATGCAGGTGCAACAACGATTGAAATTGAAATTCAAAAGGGTGGTTTGCAGCTAATAAAAATTCGTGACGATGGGCACGGTATTCCAAAACAGGAAATGATGCTTGCTGTGCAGGCACACTGTACCAGTAAAATATCCAGTTTTGATGACTTAAGCGCAATCGAAAGCATGGGCTTTCGTGGTGAAGCACTCGCGAGTATTGTGTCCATTAGTTATTTTGAAATTACATCGTGTACTGAATCACAAGAGATGGCGTGGCGATGGTCAAATATTCATACTCAGAGTAAATCAGACTCTAGTTTAGAGCCTGCCTCCCATCCGATTGGCACCAGTATTGTTGTTCGGGATATTTTTTATAATACGCTGGCAAGACGTAAATTTTTACACAGTGAACGGACTGAATTCCGGCATATCGAAGATGTTGTTAAACGTATTGCATTAAGCCGTTTTGATGTTGAAATAGTTTTAAAGCATAACCAGCGCGTAGTACACCGTTTACCATCGGCTACCACGGCAGATTTAAAACTAAAACGTATTGAGAAATTACTAGATAAAAAATTTATTCAACAAGCCTTGCAAGTTTCTTATCAGGCTTCGCAATTAAATATGACAGGCTGGCTGAGTAATGGAGATTATTCTCGCGGTCAAACAGACATGCAATATTTTTATGTCAATGGCAGAATAGTAAAAGACAAAGTTATCAGCCATGCTTTACGGCAGGTCTATCAAGCCATACTACCACCGGGACGTTTTCCTGCTTATGTTTTAAATTTACAGATTGCCCCGCAGCAAGTGGATGTTAATGTTCACCCAACAAAACATGAAGTACGTTTTCGACAAATGCGATTAGTTCATGACTTTGTAAACCATGTTATACAAGATTCAGTTAATAAAGCAGGCATTAATAATTTGTCTACTGATAACGCATTCGCCTTTGATAAAACAGAACAACCTGTCAATAAACATTCTGCGACTGAACAGAACATAGCCGACTCGTCCTTATCTTATAATGGTATCGCGTATGCTCGGCCATCTTCTGTTCAACATCAGGTAGATTCATCCCAACAGGGTTTGTTAGGGATGGTGGTAGGTTTTTGTAAGCCTTATTATTTAATCAGTCAGTCACAGCAGGGGATGGTTATTATTCATCTTTTAAGGGCGGCTCAACATCAGGTTGAACAACAATGGTCACAACAATTTAATGCACAAAATAGAGATAAAAGTAAAATAGAAACAAAGCCATTTATATTTCCACTCAGTATCGAAATAGATGAGCAGCTTTGTGAAAATCTGGATGATTATCAGGATAATATTCAGGCATTGGGTTTTGATTTAAGTTTACAGACAAAAAACAGTTTATTATTGCGTGCAGCACCTACGGTATTACAACATTGCCAGCATGAAATACTAATAAGGCAATTATTAACCAGTTTGAAGATGGAAAAAAAAATAGATGGCATAGCGTTAATCCAGTTACTCAGTCGCTTTATTGAGTTAGATAAACAAATAGAGTCCAAAAGCTTACCTGAATGGCAGCAATATTTACATCATCTTGAAAATACATTTACAGACTTATGCACTGAGTTGCCGTATAAAAATAAACTTTGGCGTGTGTTGAGTATTGCTGAGGTCAATAAATTGTTTCAGGCAAATGTGTCTATAAAGTTGACTGACGAATAATGACAATGAACAAAATTAATCATTACCCCCCTGCTATCTGTTTAATGGGGCCAACGGCTTCGGGTAAAACAGATATTGCGGTGCATCTTATTCAACATTTACCTGTTGAAATTATCAGTGTGGATTCTGTTTTAATTTATAAAGATATGAATATCGGTTCTGCCAAACCGGATGCCGCCACATTAAGCATCGCTCCCCATTGTTTAATCGACTTTCTGGATCCGGCTCAAGCCTATTCTGTTGCCGAATTTCGACATGATGCGCTTCAGGCAATGGAGGACATTACTCGACGTGGGAAAATACCTTTATTGGTTGGTGGTACCATGTTGTATTTTCGGGCCTTGCTAGATGGTTTATCCGAACTACCTGCTGCTGATGAAGTGGTACGTAAAAAACTTGAGGCACAAGCCACCGAAGTGGGTTGGCCGGTTATGCACGACCGGTTAAAACAAGTGGATCCGATTGCAGCCAGCAAAATACACCCCAATGATCCGCAGCGCATTCAACGAGCATTGGAAGTGTATGAAATTAGTGGTAAACCCCTATCGGTATTACAGAAAAAGAATACGCTTAAAAATAAATTAGCCTATAAGGTGACAAAATTAATTGTAAATCCAAAGGATCGGGCGGTACTCCATCAGCGTATTGAAAAGCGTTTTCATCAAATGCTTGAAGCTGGTTTTATCGACGAGGTGAAGTCCTTATATAATAGAGGGGATTTAAATGCGGACATGCCCTCGATGCGAGCCGTTGGTTATCGGCAGGTTTGGGAATATCTGGACAATAAGCGTGACTATGACAGCATGGTTGAACGGGGTATTGTGGTGACACGGCAGTTAGCAAAAAGGCAGTTAACCTGGCTACGCAATGAAAAGGATGCCATATGGTTAGATAGCGGGCAAATGGATATAAATCCGACAAATATTAAGGAATTGGCCTTGAAATCACTCACTCACATCCCTATTTAAATTCATAGAAGATTTAAATTTTACCCTTGTTTAATTTTTTGGGGCTTGTGCTACTATTATTTGAGTTGCTTGGGTCATTATCTATCTTTTAATATTTTTACGTAAAAATTAATCTAGGGTTTTTACATACACACAGTCTTAGCTTGCTGAATCGTCTGCAAAATAAGAATAACAACAAGGAGAATTCACGATGAGCAAAGGTCAATCACTACAAGATCCTTTTTTAAATGCCCTTCGTAAAGATCGTATACCTGTATCTATATTTTTAGTAAATGGAATTAAACTACAGGGACAAATTGAGTCATTTGACAATTTTGTAGTATTACTCAAAAACACCGTCAGCCAAATGGTTTATAAACATGCTATTTCTACCGTCGTACCTTCGCGCAGTGTTAAATTGCCAATGGCTGATGAAAACGGTGCTAGTGGCGCTAACGGAACATCAAAGGGCAACATTTAAATTGAATGCGGGTTTTTACCGAATTGGGCTTTGTTACAGGAAGTTCCCTAAGCTAATCATTGGATTAGGGAGCAACGCGGTTGTTTGAGCGTCCTGAGGGTGGCGAACGTGCCATCCTTGTCCATTTAACACTCCAGTCTGAACAGCAACGTGAAGCCGCCAGTGAATTTACTGAGCTGGCAACGTCGGCGGGTGCTGAACCACTTATGACGATTACCGGGTCGCGCCATGCGCCGCATCCGCGTTTTTTTGTGGGCTCAGGTAAAGCAGATGAAATCAAGCAGGCAGTTATCGACAATGATGCTGACCTTATTCTATTTAATCATGTGTTAACGCCCGTGCAGGAGCGTAACTTGGAAGCGCACTGTGAATGCCGTGTTTTAGACAGAACTGGACTCATTTTAGATATTTTTGCCCAGCGTGCGCGCACCCATGAAGGCAATCTGCAAGTTGAACTGGCGCAGCTAAAGCATTTATCCACCCGATTAGTGCGTGGTTGGACGCATCTGGAACGGCAAAAAGGTGGTATTGGCCTGCGTGGGCCGGGTGAAACCCAACTAGAAACCGATCGGCGTTTAATTGGCGACCGGATCCGCCAACTGAATAAAAAACTCAAAAAAGTACAAAAACAGCGTGATCAGGGCCGACGTTCCCGAAAACGTGCTGATATTCCCACTGTTTCGCTCGTCGGTTATACCAATGCGGGCAAGTCCACCCTGTTTAATCGGCTGACAGATGCCAATGTCTATGTGGCCGATAAGCTCTTTGCGACCCTCGATCCCACTCTTAGACGGGTTGCCTTGCCAAATACGCAAGTGATGGTTTTAGCCGATACGGTGGGTTTTATTCGCCATTTACCGCATGATTTAGTGGCTGCTTTTCGTTCAACGTTACAAGAAACTAACGATGCCGACTTATTACTGCATGTGGTCGATATTACCGCCGAAGAACGTGATGACACCATCGAGCAAGTGAATCAGGTGTTAGAAGAAATAGGTGCGAGTGAAGTACCGCAGCTAATGGTTTTTAATAAACTTGACCGATTAGGCAATATTGAAGCGCGTGTCGATATGCGCGAAGACGAAGCTGGGCAACAAATTCCTGCTCGAGTCTGGTGTTCTGCGAAAACCGGTGAGGGTATCGAAGGGTTAATGGAGGCCATTCAGAGCCGTTTGCAACCCACCTCTGCACACGTTGAACTGCTTATTCCTTATAAAGAGGGGCGTTTAAACGCGTTATTACATGAGCATGGCCGCATTAACAACGAAAATTACGATGAACGGGGTAACTGGTGCGTGGATGTCGACATGCCGTTGGCCGATTGGTATATGTTGTGTAAAAAATACCAAATTGAGCGCTATTTAGTTCAGTCAAACTTGTTAAAAACGGACTGTGAAGAGTTGGTTTAGGAAATAGCTTTAACCACGGTGACATAGTGAACACGGTGGTGACAAAATAAATCTTCACAATTGAAAGATAGGCCGCTTCTAGTCAGTCGCCTGGATTTTTCAGGTTTTGCCATGTTCATTGCCCCTCCAGAATAGAAAAATTCTACTCCCATTAGAGATAAATGACACCTGCAAGCAAAGCATTGCTTGCAGCCATTGAAGAAGCACCATAGAATCCCCATTATAAGAAATTACACAACTAATTTAATAAGATTTGGAGCAAATTATGGCGTGGAATGAACCGGGAGGTTCTGGGAATAAAGATCCTTGGGGAAATCGTAATGATAACCAAGGGCCACCAGATTTAGACGAAGTTTTTAAGAAACTGCAAGATAAGGTGACCAGTATATTTGGAGGCGGTAAAGGTGGCTCCAATAAAAAATCGAGTGGTGGCGGCGGCCTTGGTGCCAGTTTTATAGCCATTGTTTTAATCAGTATTTGGGCATTATCTGGCATCTACATTGTTGATGAAGGCAAAGAAGGTGTTGTGCTTCAGTTTGGCAAATATGAAAACACGGCAGAACCGGGTCCGCATTGGTTCCCACGGTTTATACAATCGGTTACGGTGGTGAATGTCGAAAATGTACGGGAAGTTGTTTTAGGCCGGAAATCATCAGAAGCCTTGATGCTGACAAAAGATGAAAATATTGTCGATGTTGAGTTTACGGTTCAATACAAAATTAAAAATGCAAAAAATTACTTATTTAATGTAAAAGATCCCAATACCACGGTTGTTCAAGCCACAGAAAGTGCGATGCGTGAAAATGTGGGTCAGGCAACGATGGATTCGGTTATTAAAGATGGTCGTTTGGAAATTGCAGCTGATACCGAAAAGCTTATTCAAAAAATTCTAGATCGCTACAAGACGGGTATCATGATTACCAATTTGAATATGCAAAATGCACAGCCACCCGAACAGGTACAATATGCTTTTGACGATGCCATTAAAGCGCGCGAAGATAAACAGCGAAAAATTAATGAAGCAGAAGCCTATTCAAACGACATATTACCAAGAGCACGTGGTAAAGGTGCACGGATTGAGCAAGACGCCCTGGCTTATCGTGATCAAGTCATTGCAAGAGCAGAAGGTGATGCGAAACGATTTACTAAATTATTAGGTGCATATAAAAAAGCACCCAAAGTAACTCGTGAACGTTTGTATCTGGAAACAATGGAAGAAGTGTATCAACGCAGCAATAAGGTGTTGATCGATGTTAAAAAGGGAAATAGTTTAATGTATTTACCGATTGATAAAATTATTAGTCAACGGCGTTCAAAGCCGACAGCGGTAGAATCAACTATAGACATTAATGATGGAGCAACATCTAACCCTTTACCATCATCACGTTCTGGTAGTCGTTCACGTAGTCGGGAGGTGCGCTAATGAGTCCACGTTCAATTTTAGTTGCTGTATTTATCGGGATTAGTTTATTTATTGCATCCGGTTCTTTATTTGTTGTTTCAGAAACAGAACTGGCGATTAAATTTCGTCTGGGTGAAATTGTAAAATCAGATTATAAGCCTGGTTTACATTTTAAAGTTCCGTTTGTGAATAACGTACGTATATATGATAAGCGTATTTTAACTCTGGATGCGCGTCCAGCTCGGTACTTAACCAAAGAAAAGAAAAATGTTCTGGTTGATTTTTTTGTAAAATGGCGTATCAGCAATGTTGAAATATTTTACAAGTCAATGAATGGCAGTGTAAGTACAGCGCGTAATCGTATTTATACCATCGCAAATGACGGCCTACGTTCAGAAATAAGCAGTCGCACGGTTAAAGAAGTCATTTCCGGCGAACGTAGTGCATTAATGAATAAAACCAAGGAACTTGCCAACATTAGTGTTAATAAATTTGGTATTGACATTATTGATGTACGGGTAAAACGAATCGACTATGAGCAATCAATCAGTGCTTCAATCTATCGCCGAATGGTTGCTGAAAGAACACGAGTGGCTAAGGAATTTCGTTCAAAAGGTGCGGAAGCTGCTGAACGTATTAAAGCCAATGCCGATCGTCAACGGACAGTTTTATTAGCAGAAGCTTATCGAACTGCTCAGAATGCACGTGGTGATGGTGATGCGAAGTCTGCGAATATTTATGCTAAAGCATATACTAAAGATAAAGAGTTCTATTCCTTTTATCGTAGCTTAAAGGCCTATCGTGATTCATTTACTAATAGTAATGATTTATTGGTTATACAGCCTGACTCCGAGTTCTTTAAGTATTTTAATAAAGCAAAATAAATATTCGCTGCGTGGGTGTCTGTTAACTAAACAGGCATCCACATATTAAATAAATTGTTTTCTGTGTAGGATTCATTATGTGGCAAGATTTTCTTGTAGCGATTTCACTTGTGTTGGTTATAGAAGGGTTATTGCCAACTGTAAATCCGAATGGCTATAAAAAAGCATTGTCTATGCTTTTGCAAATGGATAACCGGCATGTGCGAACATGGGGTTTATTCAGCATGGTGTTAGGTACATTTTTGTTGTACCTTCTTAAAAATTAAAATTAATGTAATAGATTTAGAAAAATAAAATGACACTAAATAATCGTTGGGTCTTACCTGAAGGTATCGAAGAAGTTCTTCCTGCACAAGCAAGATTGCTTGAAGACATCCGACGTAACCTGATCGACATGTTTACCTCTTGGGGATATGATTTGGTTATGCCCCCACTGGTCGAATATCTGGAATCGTTACTCAGCGGTACGGGCCACGATCTGGATTTACAAACCTTTAAAATAACCGATCAACTCACTGGTCGGATGATGGGTATTCGTGCGGACATGACTCCACAAGTTGCGCGTATTGAAGCGCATCATTTAAAACAAAATACCCCAACACGTTTATGTTATTTAGGAACCGTTTTACATACGCGTCCACAAGGGTTTTCTGCTTCACGTAGCCCTTTACAAATTGGTGCGGAGTTGTATGGGCATAAAGGCGAGCAAAGCGATGTTGAAATTCTGGGTTTAATGGTTGAAACACTCAAATTAATTGGAATGGATACTTTTTATATTGATCTTGGCCATGCCGGTATTTTCAGAGCGTTAGTTAATCAGGCTGGGTTGTCCAGTGAACAGGAAAATCAATTATTTGATGTTTTACAACGTAAAGCAAAGCCTGAATTAGCTGCGTTAATGGTGGAATGGAAGCTCAATAAAACAATTGCAGATATGTTAACCAGTTTACCCGATTTAAACGGTGGCGAAGAAGTTTTTCAACATGCCGCCAGCATTTTTGCGAAAGCAGATAAAGATGTTTTAAGCGCAATTAAAAACTTGCAAGAAATTGCTACACAGTTTAAAGCGAGAGTTTCGGACATTAAGTTACATTACGATTTGTCAGAATTACGCGGTTATAATTATCATACCGGTGTTATTTTTGCAGCGTATACGCCGGGGCAAGGTCAGGCAATTGCACAAGGTGGTCGTTATGATGACATTGGTAAAGATTTTGGTGTCGCACGTCCAGCAACCGGATTCAGTGCGGATTTAAAAACACTGGTTTCCTTAAGTGGTCTTCGTGGTAAGCAACAACAAGGTATATTTTCTGCTGAAAGTCACGAACCTACACTCTTTGAATTTATTGCTAAATTACGCGCACACGGTGAACGTGTTGTGATGGCCTTGCCCGAACAACAAGGGGATGCAAAAGCCATGCAGTGTGACAGGATTATTGTTAAAGACGGTAATAATTGGGCAGTAAAAGAAATTTAATACTTTATAACTTTTATATAATTTAAATACAGGTTGGATAGTCATGGGTAAGAATGTTGTAGTCGTCGGTACACAATGGGGCGACGAAGGTAAGGGCAAAGTTGTTGATCTGTTAACAGAAACAGCCGATGCGGTTGTGCGTTTTCAGGGTGGCCACAATGCAGGTCATACCCTGGTTATTGATGGTAAAAAGACAGTCTTACACCTTATTCCATCCGGTATCTTGCGCGATAATGTAAAATGTATGATTGGTAATGGAGTGGTATTAGCTCCTGATGCACTCATAACTGAACTTGATATGCTAGAAAAAAGTGGTGTGAGTACAGATGGCCGTTTATTTATCAGTG
>VAPL010329663.1_pt1 | contig 10060 bp, 6 predicted proteins | sample 3395061 | NCBI WGS metagenome assembly VAPL01 (sample SAMN08290444, study PRJNA428436) | hydrothermal vent metagenome | isolation source: Deep-sea hydrothermal vent chimney 2 | place: Pacific Ocean: Juan De Fuca Ridge | depth 2182 m m | reverse complement strand
TCCCAACACCCCTTTTCGAGCATCTTTAATAGGCTGGTGGGTGATTTTTGGTTATATCAGCACCATAGCCCTCTATGCTTACACCTTTTCTTCATACGCTATTTCCAGCTCATCATTTGCTGACAATGAATGGGCACGCAAGATAGTTGCCGGGCTGATCATTGCTCTGTTTACAATCATAAATATTTGGAGCGTAAAGGGAATGGGTCGCCTTGAGGACCTAATGGTTTATAGCAAACTGATCATTCTGATCGTTATTTCTGTGGTTTTAATCAGCGCCGGAGAAACCAGCTTGCCAAACCTTATGGGGGACAATCCACTTCCCGGCTTTATGGATGTACTGATTGTGGCCTCCGTAACATTCGTAGCTTATGAAGGGTTTCAGCTGGTAATCAACGGCGTCAACGAAATGGAACAGCCTGAAAAAAATATCCCGCGGGCAATTTATGGAGCTATTACAATTGCTATTGCTCTTTACGTAGTCATTTCAATTGGCGCAATAATGGCAATTCCATTTGATGATATAATAAACAATCAGGAATATGCGTTGGCCGCCGGAGCTGGTGATGTGCTGGGACCATTGGGAGCCAAAATTGTTATATTGGGAGCATTGCTTGCAACCAGCAGCGCCATCAGCGGTACAGTATTTGGCGCATCAAGACAGATGGCGGTAATTGCAGAGGATGGATATTTTCCAAAAATTCTCTCACGCCGCCATCGCAACATCCCCACCTACGCTATTCTGACCATGTCTTGCACCGCTTTTTTGCTGGTACTTGCGGGGAATCTTCGGATAATTCTAGAATTTGGCAGCGTAACTTTTTTGCTGGTTTCTTTCCTGATTACCTTCACAAATTTCAAAATCCGCAAGAAAACCAATTCATCTGCAATCATCACCCTTTTGGCGCTGGCTGGTCTGGCAACAGGCACTGCCCTGATACTTTATTACAAGGCGATCACCAATCCTGAGCAACTGCTTTTTATCGGTGGTTTATATATCGTTCTGACCATTGGGGCGTTGATATATTCAAAAGCCTCAAACAAGCGCTAGCGTAGCTAAAAAATATTTTAACCGGCTTAGAATCTAAACCTGAATTACCAAAGCCGTGACATACATAAATACAATGCCAAAAGTCAGGCCCGCCAATCCATAGCGATCAATTACTAAACGTCCACCTTTTTCAGAACGCATGGAGTAAGAGCCAACCTCGAATAAAACCTGAAGAATTGCCCCGGTGGCAATTGCCAGCGCCAGCGCTGCCCATTGGGGTTCAATAGCAAAAGAGCCGAGCCAAATGCCGGGGATTGCCGGAGCGCCAGCCAAAATCACCAGTCCGGCAAATACCCACATTGGTGGTTTTTTCTTCACCAATGGCGCAGCAATCGCTATGCCCTCGGTAAGATTATGCACCGTAAATCCGATAACCAGAAATGCTCCAAGCCCGGCAGCGCCTGCTGCCAACGCGGTACCAATTGCCAACCCTTCGCCAAAATTGTGCAGACCTATGCCAAGGGAAACAAATATCGCCAACTCTAAACCAGATGGAACTCCCTTTCGCCGCCCAATAGCCACCAATCCCAAAAATGTCATACCTGCGACCAGATAAACAAGCGAGGCGCCTTGAAAGGCCGGAGCTGCCGCACGACCAAATTCCAGAGCGGCCTCAAGTGTGTCCAATAACAAAAATATCAGCATGCCAACCGTGAGCGCCATGAAAAAGCGCATACCCTCGCGGCCCATTGTGCGCATCAGGGGGAAAAACATCAGGCCAATGGCAACTGGCACAAGACCAACAAATGCACCGATTATTGCCTGAGCGCGCAGACTTCCTGCCTGCCCTGTGGGAATTTCAATTGCAACTTCAATCAGATAGTCAAATGTCACACCGGTATTGGTGACCAGGCGCACCAGATGCACCTCTCCCAACACCCAGGGGTAAGGCACGTTGATCCAGGCAGAGGCGACCCTGGTTAACGGGCCCGATGGGGATTGGGTAAATTGCCAATATGCATCATCCACCTGCACCTGGGCGATAATCATCGGTTGATCACCACCAGCGCGTACCTTTAGATTAATCCCTGTTTCGTCCAGATAAACCCTCTCGAAAGTCAGTTTTTCAATCGGTGGAGCGCCGCTGGTATCGAACAGGTCCAAAGGGTCGCTGGAAATCAGCCATGCTCCGGCTGCCACCAAAAGCAATATCGGAACGGCAATTGAGAGAACAATCCATAAGAAACTTTTTTTATCCGGAACCCGTTCGTGATCAATGTCGGTTTTATCCAATTCGGATTGCACAGAATTGTCAGCGTTGCTCATGATTGAGCCCCTTTAACATTAAACATTCCCATCCATCCCAATTCGGTAAATTCAGCCTGATGGGCGTGGAACATATACAAACCGTCTTCATGATCCTTGAACGAAAATTCAATGATACCGCGCTGGGCCTGACATTGCATTATGGTGTCTACAATACGGCTGGTGGGGGTCAGAGTTGTGCCATGATCGTAATAGTCAAAAAAGTTTCCATGCAGGTGAAAAGAATTGATGGGGTCAAATTCAGTGACATTAACAAGATATATGCGCACCGGACGTGATTTATCCAATGGAATTGGATGCTTCATGAAATGATGAGAAACGGTATTAACCGCATAAAATTCATTTGCACCGTCAAAATTGGTATCAAATGCATTCATGACCATAACCAGCTCCTGCCATTGCTGATTTTGCGGAGAACCAAGCAGACGGGATTGGGCAACATCTCCAAATTCAGTTTGTTTATTGGGATCAGGATCAATGATAAACGCCCCATACATACCCTTGTGCATGTGTCGAACCAGTGGCAAAACATGACAATGATAAAGATGGCACCCAAAGGGGTAGGCGTTAAATTCATAGGTAAATTCACCACCCGGATCAACTACTCCCGGAGTGCCCGGAATTCCATCCATACGGGCTGAATGGATGCCATGGAAGTGAATTGAATGGGGCATGGAGCCAAGATTTTTAAAAACAACCCGGATTTTTTCTCCTTCTGTGGCACGTAGTGCCGGGCCGGGCACCCGACCATTATAGGTCCATGCGGGAAAGAAAACCCCGGGGGCTATCTCAATGTCCCTATCAATGGCTTCAATCTCAAACGTGCGCACAGTTTGCCCGTTTTCATCAATAAAAAGAGTACCGGTTTCCCAATCGGTAAGCATTTCTGCTGCGTCAAATCCGTTAAATTCTTTGCCCACATCGCCAATTGTGCTCATGTTTCCACGCACTTGAGCATGAACGGTTTGCAACGGCTTATCAGTATCTGGCTGGTTTTGTGCTGCTGAAGCCGCTCCCCCACTCAAGCTAACAAGGCCACTTCCACCGGCAATCGCCACGCCAACTGTCAAAAGGCTTCGTCGGGCCAAGTTTGGTTTTTCTGCAGGTGTTTTTTGGCGCCTGACTTGAGCGCCCTCGCCTGCCGCGATTGCCTTTTTATCATTAGACTTGGCAGCTTTTGACTTTGAGACCTGTGTTTTTGGGATTTTCGTCACCGAATAATTCTCCAGATAGGTTTAGTAATGCAGAAATCAAATTGATGTCGATAATGTCCATCAACACTCAGTTGCACTATCGCAATTGCAAATCATTTGCAACAGCGAGTGCCGTCATAGACTTTTCTTTTATCAAATGTTTCCAGCCAAAGCACTGCGGCTAAGCAATGGCAAATTGAAATTGTTGGTGACAAGATGAATGCTGTATTGATCTTGTTGTTTTGTGACCGGCAATAACAAAGACAGTTATTAATCACAGGAAATCGTTTAGCTAAAAATTGATCGCCAAAAAAAAGATTTCCAAGAAAATCTATTGCTTTTGCAATCGGTTAAAATTGTTTATACAGGAGCATGATTTTGAAATTGCGCGATATAATTATTGGCCTTTCCCGCCCGTCAAAACGCATCATAATGCTGGTTTTTGATTTTTTGGCCTTGAGTTTTGCCGTATGGGCTGCCTATTCGTTACGGCTGAACGTGTTGCTTGTGCCAGATAACCTTCAGCTTTCAGTGATACTTTTGGCCCCGGTTGCCGCAATTCCGGTATTTATCAGGCTTGGGCTTTATCGTTCGGTCATCCGGTATTTACCGGGCCGGGCATTGTGGACAATTGTTCAGGCAATTGGTCTGGCGACGCTTATCTGGATCGGAGGATTATTTGCCCTTGAGGTTTCGCGCTTGGGAACAGTGCCAAGATCTTTGCCGGTAATTTATGCAGTTCTTGTAATGATAATTGTTGGAGGCAGTAGGTTTTTGGCAAAATACCTGTTGTGGGCTCCGATTCAACAAGGATATTCAGGACAAGTACTGATTTATGGAGCCGGTGAAGCCGGTGCGCAACTTGCCGCAGCCCTTCGACAGGAAAAAAGTAAATTTGTTGCAGGTTTTGTTGATGACGACCCATCTTTGCACGGGGGCGAAGTGCAAGGTGTCAAAGTTCACTCTCCATCCAGATTGCCGCACTTGATTGATACGCTGGAGATAAACGAAATAATTATTTCAGCGCCCTCCATGAATGCTACTCAACAGCGAAAAATTATTTCTGAGCTAAGTCGGGAAAATCTGAAAATTCGCGCCCTGCCCGCTCTGGCTGATCTAGCCTCTGGCCGTTATCTGATTTCTCAGGTCCGTGAAATTGAAATTGGCGACATTTTGGGACGTTCCAGTGTTCCCGCTGATCCCGATCTTTTACAAAAAATGATTGAAGGCAGGTCAATTCTGGTTTCAGGTGCCGGGGGGTCAATCGGTTCTGAACTTTGCAGGCTGATAGTTAAGTGGTCACCGCGAAAACTGGTTCTTTTAGAAGCCAACGAGTTTGCACTCTATCAAATTGAACGTGAGTTGCGCAGAAACACAGATTTACCGCTGGTTCCTATTCTTGGATCGGTCACGGACCCCTCTCTGATCAAGCGAACTTTGAATAATGAAACCGTGCAGGTGGTATTTCATGCTGCTGCCCACAAACACGTGCCCCTGGTCGAAGCAAATGTACTTGAAGGGGTAAGAAATAATATATTTGGCACTCAAACAATCGCCAGCGAATCTTTTGATGCCGGCGTCGAGAGTTTCGTGCTCATTTCCACCGATAAAGCGGTTAGGCCGACTAATGTGATGGGGGCAACGAAGCGATGGGCGGAGCTGATCGTTACAGATTATGCCAACCGTGCGCAGAGCAGCAATAGCGGACAAAAATTTTGCGCTGTAAGATTTGGAAATGTTTTGGGCTCAAACGGCTCTGTTGTCCCCCTGTTCAAAGAGCAAATAACTCAGGGCGGCCCTGTAACCGTCACTGATGGAGAAATGACCCGTTATTTCATGTCGATACACGAAGCCGCCGAGCTGATTGTACAAGCGGGAGCACTGTCTCGTGGCGGAGATATTTTTATTCTGGAAATGGGTGAACCAATTCGCATTCGTGATCTGGCGGAGAATATGATCAGATTGGCGGGGGTGAGCATAAAGTCGGAACAAAATCCAGATGGCGACATTGAGATAATTACCGTTGGACGCAGACCGGGTGAAAAAATTCACGAAGAATTATTCTACGATCCGGCAAGCGCCAAGCCGACCAGAAAGCCTAAAATATTACGGGCTGTACAATCTCAACAACTTAGCCTGCCACTAAAAAATCAAATGAGCTTGCTCACCCGGGCCTTCGACGATCACAATGAAGCCGCAGTTCGCAAGGCATTGTTTGAACTGGCTGCCATGGGGGAAAATCAAAATACTCCAAATCCAGTTGTGATGTTGGAAGTTGTGAATAAGGCGAATACCTGATTTTCTAAACGCCGCGTGATTTCCACTTATATACCTTTTAAAAAATGGAGATTACCAGATCAGAACACCTGCACATTATGAAGGTTAAGACTTTTGAAAAAAGCGGCTGACTATTTTACTATGGCTATTCGCCAAATTTTGCCCATTCAACGAGCGATTATCGCCTCGTTTTTAGTAGTCTGGGGCATACTATTCACACTGGGTTTAAATCAATATCAAGGCTCAAGTTTGTACTATGTTACATTCTCATTTGTATTTCTTGCGCTATTTGTCAGTGGGTTTTTTAGACAGCTAACATACGGATATTTGTTTTTAGTTGTTTTTTTGTGGCTTGGTTTCTGGCTAAAAATAACAGTGCACCAGATATTTATTTATCCCTACGGGGAACCGGCGGGAGGGTTCGATAGCTCGCCTGAGGCGTGGGATCTGGTTTTGCAGGTTGCCATAAGTGGTGGTATTGGTGTTCTTGTCGCTCGCCTGATTTATGGAGCCTTTAACCTGAAATCAACGCTTGTTCTTAAAGACGTGCCCCCTGCCCCACCATGGTATCCAAAAATCTGGAAATATATATGGGTCACGTTAATTCTGGTCATTATTGCATTTGCCGTTTCAAATGTCATTTTTGGAATACAGCAAAGCGGTCTGGTCCCGCGCACAATATTGATTTGGCCGCTAAATGCTTCAATATACTGGATGCTATCCAAAGGTTTTGCGCTGTGTGTGCTAACTTTGCTTTGGTGGCATTTATCTATCTATGGCAGGATAATGCCTTTATCCTACGCAATTCTTTTTGAAGCAGCCGTTTCAACCGTTTCATTGCTAAGTCGTGGCGTTTATGTCTTTCATACAGTCCCTGCAATTGTATCGCTGTTTAAAATCAGGACACGAATTTCTGATCTGTCCGCTCTTCGGATCGCCATCTACATTTTAGCGCTAATTGTTCTCTTCCTTGCCTCATTGATGTTGGTTAGTTCGATGCGGCAATTTTATTTCTCTGGTGTACAGCCAACCTTCATTGGCATTGGCGAAGATATTTCACCATACTTTGATATAGCGCTTAAATTTAGCGTGGACCGCTGGATAGGCGCCGAAGGTGTGATGGCGATAAGTTCATATGACAGATCCGGGTTTGCGCTGTTTTGGCAGGCATTAATTGAAAGCTCCGAAATTGGTAAAGTAACTTTTTATCAGGAAGTTAGCTTGGCCCAATACGTCAATATGGATGCAACAAAATTTAATTTTGCCACCCTACCCGGCGCAATTGCATTTTTTTACTACAGTGGATCCATGTTGTTTGTAACAGCAGGTATGGCATTGTTTACTTTTTTACTGCTCTTCAGTGAAAAAATTATTTCAACCCTGATAAACAATCCACTTGTCAATTCTTTTTGGGGAATTACGATTGCCAATACAATTGCTCAATTCGGTGTCGCCCCTCAGGGAATTATTCCGTCTTTGATAATGTTTTTCGTAGCATTTTTGGGTATCTGGAGCGTGCAATCACACCATTTTACAACCCTTCTGCATCACATCGGGTTATTTCGCTCCAGTTCCAGCAAATGAATTACTTCAATTGACCTCACTTAATGCCAAAAAAAGAAAACTACATGTCTTAAAATGCTACATATAACATTAAACTCAATCTTCATAAGCTCATGTGAATGAGCCGGAGCGATCTCTAAATCAAACATATAAATTTGAAAATTGTCCAACGATGAACAAACGCAAGAAACTTTGATTATGGGAAATGATGCCAAACGAATTTTTATTCATGCCACAAATATTCACACCGGTGGTGGAGCTTCGCTGTTAACTGCAATGCTCCTTGAGACGAATTTGCATATGAAACAGGTGTTGTTAGTTGATCGTCGGTTCAAAATTCCTAAAAACTTGCCGGGAAACTTAGATGTCAGACGCTATAAAGCAAGTATCCTGCATCGCTTAAATGCTGAACGGTGGCTGGCAAAAAATGTGCAGGAAAATGATGTTGTGCTGTGTTTTGGCAATCTACCGCCAATTATGAAATTACGTGGGCAGGTTTTTGTATATTTACAGAACCGATATTTAATTGATGGCGCAAGTTTATCTGGTTTTAATATGAAATCACGGCTTCGCATAACTATTGAACGGTTCTGGTTGCGAAATAGATCTAAAAACTGCGACAAGTTTTTTGTTCAATCCTCAACAATGAAAACATTGCTTGAGGAGCAGAGTTTTTCAAAAAATATCGCTGTTAATGTAGCAGGCTTTATGGCTGCAAAAAACAATAATATCGCCCAAGAACCAGACGCTGTAAAACTTGAAACAAGTACCGCCCCCACTACCTCGTTTGTTTATTTGGCTTCAGGGGAGCCACACAAAAATCATAAAAACCTAGTTGATTCATGGTGCCTTTTAGCAGACGCTGGCATATTTCCTTCTCTATATCTTACAATAAACCCGGCTCACTTTCCTGAACTTTGCCAATGGATTAACGAGAAAAAGCATAAATATAAATTACAAATAGAAAATCTGGGAGAGTTGCAGCACGAAAAAATATTCTCTCTATTCGATCAGGTGGATGCACTTATCTACCCATCGAATTTTGAATCTTTTGGGTTGCCCTTAATCGAGGCGAAACAGGCTGGCTTGGCGATACTGGCAGGGGAATTGGATTTCGTAAGAGATGTTGTAATTCCTGCTGAAACATTTGATGCAGATTCAGCGACTTCAATTTCACGGGCGGTTAAACGCTATATGAAATGTTCGGATGAGCTGGCCGATGTTTTATCCGGCGGTCAGTTCATGCAACTTATTTCGAACGAGTGATAGTTATTCATGCGTATATTGATTGTCAGTCAGTACTTTTGGCCAGAAGAATTCCGAATTAATGATATTGCGGAAGGACTTGTTGAACGCGGTTATGAGGTTACTGTTCTAACAGGGTTTCCAAACTACCCCAAAGGGCAGTTGGAGCAAGGGTACTCTTGGCTTGGTCCCTATTCAGAAAGTTTTGGTGGGGTTAAAATTATTCGCGTGCCACTGATAACTCGCGGAAAAGGAAAAAGCCTTAGACTGGTATTCAACTACATATCATTTGTACTCACAGCTAGTCTGGCCGGACCAATTTTCTGCAAAGGGAAATTTGACGCTATTTTTGTCTACCAGCCATCGCCCGTTACCGTTGGAATCCCTGCGCGTATACTTGGCAAGATTAAAAAGGCACCGATATTGTTTTGGGTGCAGGACTTATGGCCGGAAAGTCTTACGGCAACCAACGCTATCAAAAGTGGATGGATAATTAAAAGAGTCGGGCATCTTGTGCGGTGGATCTATAAGGGATGCCATAAAATACTGGTGCAGTCGAAGGCGTTTGTGGAACCTGTTCAGAAAATGGGCGTTGCAAAAAATAATATTTATTATTTCCCCAATAGCGCTGAAGCTTTTTATCAACCGGAACCTGCAGAAACACAATGGAACGGACCAGAACTTCCTGAGGGTTTTCGTGTTATGTTCGCAGGAAATATTGGCAAAGCACAATCGTTTGAAACTATTTTGTCCGCAGCAGAAATACTTATGCCCCACAAGCACATCCAGTGGGTGATAGTTGGAGATGGACGGGAAATTCCCTGGCTTAGGCGGGAGATTGAACAACGCGGGCTGCATAAATCTTTTCATCTAATGGGTCGCCATCCGGTTGAGACCATGCCTTTATGGTTTTCTCAAGCTGATGTAATGCTTGCCTCACTTAGTAAGGACCCTATTTTTTCTATGACCATTCCTGCAAAGGTTCAGTCATATTTAGCTTGCGGCAGGCCAATAATTGCCTCAATTGATGGAGAAGGCTCCAGAATTGTTGAAGAATCTAATTCAGGGATCGGTGTTGGTGCTCAAGATTCCAAAGCACTTGCCGATGCTGTTTTGGCAATGTCAAGAATGACAAAAGCCGAACGGGAAGCGATGGGGAAAAATGCTCACCAGTATTTTCAAACCCACTTTTCCCGGGAACGGCTACTTGATAGACTAGAGGGCTGGTTTAAAGAAGTTAGCGAGGGGGGCAAATGACCAAGGTACTTATATTGGGTGCTAGCGGAACTCTTGGAAATACCATGATGCGTGTTTTTGCGGAGAACTCGGATTATGATGTTTGGGGAACCGTTCGTTCAGGGCGGGTGACATCGCATTTTCCAGACGCCACAGCAAAAAAAATCAAGACAGGCATAGATGTAGAGAATTTTGATGCGCTGGTGCGTGTTTTTACGGAATTGCGACC
>VAPL010447513.1_pt1 | contig 10061 bp, 4 predicted proteins | sample 3395061 | NCBI WGS metagenome assembly VAPL01 (sample SAMN08290444, study PRJNA428436) | hydrothermal vent metagenome | isolation source: Deep-sea hydrothermal vent chimney 2 | place: Pacific Ocean: Juan De Fuca Ridge | depth 2182 m m | reverse complement strand
TGATTCGATGAAGGCGGTATCTAAAGACGCGGAAGGCTCGGTGGATGTTGCACATAAATCACTGGAAATTGCGCAGAAAGGTGCGGGCATCGTACGTAAAAGTATCACCGGTATGGATACCATCCGTGAGCAAATTCAGGAAACCTCCAAACGAATTAAACGACTGGGTGAATCATCTCAGGAAATCGGTGATATCGTTGGGCTGATCACAGAAATCGCGGATCAAACTAACATCCTCGCATTAAACGCTGCGATTCAGGCGTCGACCGCCGGTGAAGCGGGTCGTGGTTTCGCGGTAGTTGCGGACGAAGTACAGCGACTGGCGGAACGTGCCAGTAACGCGACCAAACAGATTGAAGCACTGGTTAAAACTATCCAGTCCGATACCAATGAAGCGGTTAGCTCCATGGAAGCGAGTACCACCAACGTAGTAAGTGGTGCGAAAATGGCCGAGGATGCGGGTGACGCACTCATTGAAATTGAAACCGTATCTGATGAATTAGCTGTGCTAATCAACGGTATTTCAACTTCAGCAAATAAACAGGCATCGGTAGCGATGGATGTATCTAATACCATGAACGTTATTCAGGAAATTACCCTGCAAACGTCCGAAGGTACGGAAGAAACATCAGCCTCTATCGGTAACTTAAGTGTTCTGGCGAACGAATTACGTAAGTCAGTTGCCGGCTTCAAGCTGCCAGACAGCGACGAGCAGGTAGAAACAGTGATTTTAAACGGTTAAAGGCCAGAGTTTGTCAGAGATGAAAACAGAGGATACTGTTGAATACAACTCGTTACGATGGGTTAAGAAAGAGCTCGACCTGATTTTACAGGAAGCTCAGGCTTCCCTGTCTGCATATATTGACGACACGGGTGAGACTGATCGCCTGCGTGAATCAGTAGAACATTTGCATATGGTGCAGGGCACATTGCAAATGGTTGAGTTGTATGGAGCAGCACAACTTGCTGAGGAAATGGAAAAAGTTTCCGAGGCGTTACTCAATGGAAAAATTGATAAAGTCGATGACGCATACGATGTTCTGATGCGTTCGATGTTGCAGTTACCGGATTATCTGGAAAGCTTGCAGTCGGGTAGCAAAGATGTGCCAATGGTACTGCTACCCCTGCTTAACGATTTACGTGCTTCGCGTAATGCGCATTTATTATCTGAAAATGTTCTGTTTTTCCCGGATGTCGATACTGAAAGTGAGCAGGCTGAAATAACAGTTGCAGCGGGTCAGCTGGTTTCCAGTGCAAAAAAACTACGTCCACATTATCAAATTGGTTTACTCGGCTGGTTCAAGGGTCAGAAAGTTTCGGCAAGTTTAAAACGTATTCTGGCAGTATTAAATGAGCTAGAGAAAAATTCTGCACAAGCTTCAATTCGACGTATCTGGTCTATTAGTGCAGCATTAATTGAAGGTTTAAATAAAAATGGCATCGACAGTAATGTCAGTATAAAAATGCTGTTGGGTCAGGTTGACAGAAGTATTAAGCAGCTGATAGATACAGATGAACAAACCTTTGCTGAAAACACCCCCGGTGATTTACTCAAGAACCTGCTTTATTATGTCGCCAGAGTTAAAACTGATTCTCCCCGCGTTATCAGCACAAAATCAACATACCGTCTGGAAGAGTTATTGCCGGGTGATAGTGAGCTGGAAGACGCCCGATCAGGTATGGGTGGTCTGAATGCTGAGTTGCTGGCTACTGTCTCTTCCGGTATTCGGGAGGATTTATTAGAAGTTAAAGATGCACTGGAAATATTTGTGCATAGTGAAGTTCAGGATAAGGGCCGTTTAAATAGTTTACCGACACTACTGGCAAAAATTGCAGATACATTGTCCATGCTGGGCTTAGGTATGCCGCGTGAACAGGTACTTGAGCAGCAACAGGTAATCAGTAATATTATTTCAAGCTCTGAAAAAGCATCAGATGAAGTCATTATGAATGTGGCTGGTGTATTGCTTTCGGTTGAGTCACAGTTAAATAGCTTTATCGCCAATCGTTCAACAATGAATGGCGAAGACCAGACTGCACATCGTGTTGGTGATCTTGCGGATATGCCTGAAGCGGAATACCTTGAGGTGTTGTCTGCGGTTATTAGTGAAGCGCTGCAGGACTTTAATGATGCGCGTTCGGCTATTCTCAGCTATCTGGAAAATCCCACAGATAAAAGTTTACTTGAGCTTATACTTCAGCGTCTTGATGAAGTTGATGGCGCCATGTTTATGTTGCCTATTAAAAAGCTTAAACATCAAATATCTTCAATTCGTGAATATGTTTCAAAAGTTATGCTCAATACCGGACATATTCCTGAAGCAGAAGTGCAAAATGATTTAGCAGATGTCGTTACCAGTATTGAGTACTATCTGGAAGCGGTTCTAGAAGGCCGGCCTGATTTAGAACTTTCAATGAGCTCGGGTAATGCCGCTGCAGATCGATTGATTTCGCAGACCACTGCCGGTGGTGCTGAAAGTAAGCAACCCGCAACAGTTAAATCTGATAACGGTGTAGCTGAAGATGAAGCCGCTCTGGTATCTCTGGACCTGGAAGAAGATTTAGATTTCATCGAGCCGATAGAAATTGAAACTGATGATAAGCCGCTGAAAGAAACAACGCCAAAGCCTGTCATCTCCAACGAAACTCCTGAAGTTAAAGCGCAGGATGTATCGCCACAGGTAGCGCCCGAAAATATTATAGAAGAAGAACGATACATCATTCTCAGTGATGATGCTGACGAAGAAATTTTAGAAATATTTATTGAAGAAGCCATGGAAGAGATGGCGTCGTTAAATGAGCAAATTCCTCTGTGGGAAAAAGATCACGGTAACGAGGAAGCGTTAAGTACAATTAGGCGTTCATTTCATACACTAAAAGGTAGCGGTCGCTTAATCGGAGCAGAATTAATTGGCGAGTTTTCATGGAATTTTGAAAACATGCTGAATCGAGTGATAGATAAATCCCGACCATTAAATCAGGACGTATTTAATATCCTGGGCGAAGCACTTGGTGTATTGCCACAGCTAATTGAGCAACTTAAGGGTAACCAGGAGCCTATTCCGGGTATTTATCATTTAATGGATCGCTCCGATGCACTGGGCCAGTGGCAAAAACCAGTGGCAGCAGAAAGTGCGTCTGGTAATGATGTTGTTTCCAGTGATGCAAGCTCTGAAGAAGAAGCGGAACCTGAGCCGGAATCCGAACTGGAATTAAATTTAGAAGTCGAGGAACCGGTCGAGGATGTAGTTGAAGAAGCTGAATCGAAAATTGATGAGACATTTTCAATAGAAATTTCTGAAGATGAAATCATGGATGAGATTTCTGAAGATGAGCTTGAACTTGGAATAGATGAAGACGAGTTAGAGACGCAGGCATCAGAAAACAATACGGATACAGATCTGCTCGATGAATCAAATGGTGATGGTTCAGACGATGACTTTAATATCGATTTAACCCAGGAGCTGGAAGCGCTTCAAATAGCATCCGATGATGATAGCTTCGTTATGAGTGAATCATCACTGGATGATATTTCACTGGATGATATCTCTCTTAGCGATGATTCATTAGAGCCTGTTATTCTAGAAGACGATGTAACAAAAAGAGATGAATCTGAAGCATCAGAAGAGAGCTTTGCTGCAGAAGATACATTGCAGATTTATGTAGACCCGGTTCTATTTGATATATTTAAAGATGAATCTGAAGGGCATCTCAAGCAGATTAGTCTTATGGTTGATGCGCATCGTTCTGCACGTGAGCCGTTAACTGCAAATCCTGAATTACTCAGAGCTTTGCACACATTATTTGGTAGTGCGCGTACTGCAGAAGTAGATGAGATAGCTGAATTATGCGGTGGTCTGGAAAAATATGTTCGACTCTATCTGGGTGCAGATGATTTAAGTATCTCTGAATCCGGAGTGAAGTTAATTGATAATGTGACAACAAAAGTTTCCAGTATGCTAAAAGCGCTGGAACAAAAAAATTATCAACTTGAAACCGATGAAATTCTACTTAAACGAATTAAAGATTTAAGCGAAGAAAAACAAAATGCGCTACTGATAGATTCAGCCGCGGAGACGACAAAAAAACCAGCAAAGACGGAGACGGTAGCAGTGAAACCTGCTTCCGTTGAAGAGTCACTGGTTAGTTATTCTGATGTTGATGATGAGTTAGTTGAAATATTTCTGGAAGAAGCTGAAGAGCTGCTGGATAACTGTGAAAATAGTTTACAGCGATGGAATGTAAATAATGAGGACGAAGAAAGTGTACTGGATTTACAGCGCCATCTGCATACACTGAAAGGTGGTGCCAGGATGGCGGATTTAAGTCCTGTCGGCGACCTGACCCATGCACTGGAATCTCTAATCCTTGCGATTAATAGTCAGCAACTGCCATTTAATAAAGGTGTAGCGAAATTACTTCATGAAGCATTAGACCAGTTATCTGATATGCTGAATAAAGTAAAAACTAGAGAGCCGATGTCATCTGCAAATACTCTTATTGCGCATATAGATGACGTAAGAGAGGGAAAAAAAACTTTAAATAATGAGGATTTCGCAGATTTAGAGGAAAACACGGACGTAACACTTGAACAAATCGAGGACGATTCGTTTTCACTTGAGCTATCCGAAGAGTCCGTCTTATCAGATGATTTTGAAATTGAATTACATGAGTCTGAAGCTAATCAGGAAGATATAGATGGTAGTGGTGACTCAAAGAAAGTTGATTCTGAAGAATTGATTTTTGATGAAGATGCTAACTATGAAGTTGAGTTGAGTTCTGAGTCACTATTAGATGATAGTGAGGAGTCTCATGAGCATATTAAAGTTAGTCTGGCGGATGAAGAGCATTTAGAGACACTGCCTTCAGAAGAGCCTGCAGTCGAATTAGAAGCAAAATCAACCGCTGAGGAACCGTTAGCCTCAAATCTGGTTCTTGAAAAAGCGGATGCACAGCAGGAACAAATACAACCTGAGCAAAAAGACAGTATTGCTACAGAGCAGGTACGTGTACGTTCTGATCTACTCAACGATTTAGTTAATCATGCTGGTGAAGTCAGTGTTTATCATGCCCGCATGGGTCAGCAAATAACCAATTTCTCTTTTAACTTATCTGAAATGAATCAAACGGTAATACGTTTGCGCGAACAGTTGCGTCAGCTTTCAATTGAAACTGAAGCGCAGATTCTATCGCGCTATGAAAAAGAGTCAGACCAGTATGATGAGGATTTTGATCCGTTAGAAATGGATCGATTCTCAACGATGCAACAGATTTCCCGAAGTCTGCAAGAAACGGTAGGTGATATTGAAAGCATTAAAGAACTGCTTTCAGAAGAAGTGCGCGACTCAGAAACGTTATTGCTGCAGGAGTCGCGAGTCAGTACAGAGCTGCAGGAAGGCTTAATGCGTACTCGCATGGTTCACTTTGGTGGGCTTGCTTCACGGTTACGCCGAATTGTACGCCAAACTGCCCGTGAGCTAGACAAAGAGGTAGAGCTTGAAATTATCGGTGAAACATCTGAAGTTGACCGTACGGTACTGGATCGGATTGTCGCACCGCTTGAGCATATGTTACGTAATGCAGTTTCCCATGGTATTGAAAAAGTAGATGAGCGATTAGCAGCAGGCAAGTCGGAAACCGGTTTACTCACAATTGAAGTTGGTCGTGAAGGCGCTGATGTTGTCATCATCGTATCCGATGACGGTCGCGGCATAGATGTTGAAGCGATTAGGAATAAAGCACTCGAAAAAGGTTTATTAAAGCCACAAACTAAAATTAGCGATCGTGATGTATTGCAATATATTATGGAAGCTGGGTTTAGTACGGCGGAAAAAATCACTCAGATATCCGGCCGTGGTGTTGGCATGGATGTTGTGGATAGTGAAATTAAGCAGCTCGGTGGTGTACTTGAAATAGATACCATTCATGGCAAAGGCACAACGTTTAAAGTTAGGTTACCGCTTACCCTTGCAATCAACCATGCGTTACTGGTGAATGTCGGTGAAGATATTTATGCTGTACCGCTTAATAGTATTGAAGGTGTGGTGCGTTTATCCGGTCCGGAGTTGCAGCAGTTTTATGATAGTGGTGAAAACACTTATCAGTTTGCAGGTAGTTCTTATGAGTTAAAACACCTGGGTTCAATGCTAACTGGCGATCAGCCTGATTATTCGCGTTCTGGACAATTGTTTCCAGTTTTGCTTGCAAGAACGGGTGATCAGAGTGTTGCCTTACATGTCGATGAATTAATCGGCCGTCGTGAAATTGTAGTAAAGCCAGTTGGTGCACAAATAAGCACAGTACGGGGTATTTCAGGGGCTACTATTTTAGGTGATGGTCGCGTTGTTATTATTTTAGAAATGAATTCCCTGGTTCTTGGTGATTCACTCTTCCATATCTCTGAGTCAGAAGATGAAGAATTAGACGGCGAAGAAATTCCACTAGTTGAAGAAAAGCGCGAAACCATTGTTATGGTAGTGGATGACTCTATTACCATACGTAAAGTTACTGAACGTATGCTAACCCGACATGATATGAAAGTTGTTACGGCTAAAGACGGTGTAGATGCAATATCGCAATTGCAGGAGATTAAACCGGATGTGATGCTGCTGGATATTGAAATGCCGAGAATGGACGGCTACGAAGTAGCAACTCATATTAGAAATGATTCACGCCTTAAAGATCTGCCTATCATTATGATTACATCACGTAGTGGAACCAAGCATAAAGACAAAGCCATGGAAATCGGGGTGAATAAATATATGGGTAAACCATTCCAGGAAGATGAGTTACTGACAAATATTCATGAGTTGATTGACTGATGGTAGATCAAATTAAATGCATCATATTAAAAGTTAATGGTGATGAGCTATTAATGCCTAATGCATCGGTAGCGGAAATTGTACCGATTAAAAACATTATTAACGTGGCCAATAAGCCAGGGTGGATGTTAGGTTACCTTGACTGGCGAGGTCATTCTGTGCCGCTCGTTGCATTTGAAACAATGGGTGACGTGCGCATGCCAAGTCTGGCAACAGGCGATGTAAAAGCCGCAGTTTTATTCTCTGTTGGCGATGATGCTAAATTCCCATACCTGTCTATTTTAGTACAGGGTGCACCCTCGATCGTGAATGTAAAAGCCGAAGATCTGGTCGCTAACAAAGAAGAAATAACGCATCCGGCGATTGAAGAAAAAGTTATGATGGCGGATGGTAACTACAGTATCATTAACAATGAAAAACTTGAGTCAATTATTAAAAATGTTATGACGCACTAGTCCGCTAGAAGCATAGCCTGAACTGTCTGACATTCATTTTCCCAAATCACCCCACAGTAACTGCACAGATGCTATAGCTGCTAAAGCGGCGGTTTCTGTACGCAGTATTCTAGGCCCCAGCCTTATCCCTTTAAAAGCATTTGCCTTTGCCTGGTTTATTTCAGCGTCAGAAAGCCCGCCCTCCGGGCCGATTAAAATATTCACATGAGTGGCAGTTGAGTTCAGGTCGGTGATATTGCTTGTAGACATAGGGTCTAATAATAAATTCATTGCCGTGTCAGCAGGAGTAAGGCATTGTTTAAACTGACAGACTGAGTTGATGGCAGGAAGATAATTGCGTCCTGATTGTTCACATGCACTAATAGCAACGGCCCTCCAGTGCTGGAGTTTTTTATCCTGCCTGTCGCCCTTAAGGTTTACCACCGTACGTTCAGTAACAACAGGTGTGATGCTGGTAACGCCAAGCTCAATGGCTTTCTGGATAGCAAAATCCATACGTTCGCCTTTAGATATTCCCTGGAATAAGTGAATGTTTAAACTGGATTCATTATCTGTTTTAATTTTTGATTCTATATGCGCGGTAGCCAGCTTACCGGTAATCTCGAGTCGAGTTTTATACTCATATCCATCACCATTAAATAACGTAAAAAAATAATTATTTTTTAAACGTAGTACTTTAATCAGGTGATTGCTGGATGCTTTGTCGAGAGGGTAGGCATTTCCCTGCTCGAACTTTCCAGCCTGGTAAATTCGAATAGTTTTCATGGCGAGAATAATCTCAAACTAAAGTTTGAGATTATTCCAAATCCGTAAAGTTGCTTCTGATTGATTCATAGAATAAAAATGTAAACCAGGTGCGCCCATTTCTAATAATTTATCACACATGGACGTTACAAACTCTGCGCCAAAATCTTTAATGGAATCTACATCGTCAGAATAGGCTTCTAACTTACGTCTTAACCATTGTGGAATTTCTGCACCACACATAGAAGAAAATCGAGCTAAGTTACTGTAATTAGTTATGGGCATAATGCCGGGAACGATTGGAATATCAAGCCCGGCTTTTTCACAGTTCTCTACGAAATAAAAATAGCTGTCAATATTATAAAAATATTGGGTGATAGCTGAGTTTGCGCCAGCATTTACTTTGCGGACAAAATTCTGTAAATCTTGAGTTGCATTTTCAGCCTGTGGGTGTGTTTCAGGGTAAGCGGCAACTTCAAGGTGAAAATGATTGTTATAATTTTCACGAATAAAACTTACCAGCTCATTAGCATGATTAAAGTCACTTTGTGAAACAGTGCCTGAAGGCATGTCGCCACGTAAGGTAACAATTCGTTTTATGCCTTGATTTTTATAGTCATCGAGAATTTCTGTCAATTGCTCTTTACTTGAGCCAATGCAGGAAAGGTGTGGCGCTACATCGCAGCCCGTACTTTGTTTAATTTTTGTTACCGCGTTGAAAGTGGTCTCACGGGTTGAGCCACCAGCGCCAAAAGTTACTGAAAAAAATTCAGGATTGATTTCTTTTTTTAAAATGTCAGCGGCTTTAAATAGATTATCCATGCCCTTTTCTGTTTTAGGCGGAAAAAATTCGCAGCTGAACTGCTGTTTGAGTTTATGTTGGGTTTTCATAAATGAAACCTGTAGTGATGTGTTCTTCTAAAGTCCTGTCCCCTGGAAAAAGCAGGATTGAGGAGGCTTCAAAAAGTTTCAAGTTGATACATTTATAAGTATAGCATCGTAAACTGAAACGTTTAAATCTCCCCCAATCCCTTTTTGATAATGAAGGGGTTAGGGTTGTCGCTATTTAATAAGGAATATAACTTATTAATTAGTAACGATAGTGATCAGCTTTATATGGACCTGCAACGGGAACATTAATGTAATCGGCCTGTTCCTGAGTTAACTCGGTTAAGTGAACACCAATTTTTGTTAAGTGTAAGCGAGCCACTTTTTCATCAAGTTGCTTAGGTAAAATATAAACTTTATTTTCATAAGCGTCAGCATTGGTAAAGAACTCAATCTGTGCCATAACTTGATTGGTAAATGAAGCTGACATTACAAAGCTCGGGTGACCGGTTGCACAGCCCAGATTAACTAAGCGGCCCTTTGCAAGAATAATTATTTTTTTGCCATCAGGGAAAATAACATGATCTACCTGCGGTTTAATTTCTTCCCATTCATAATTTTCTAATGAAGCAATATTAATTTCAGAATCGAAGTGACCGATATTACAAACAATAGCTTCGTTCTTCATGGCCTGCATATGGTGGTGATCAATTACATTTAGATTGCCAGTGGTGGTAACAAAAATATCACCCATACTTGCAACTTCATTTAAATCGACAACGCGGTAACCTTCCATCGCCGCTTGCAGTGCACAGATAGGATCGATTTCCGTAACCCATACTGTAGCACCCATACCTTTATATGCTTGTGCGCAGCCTTTGCCCACATCTCCATAGCCGATAACGATGCAAATTTTACCGGCAATCATTACATCGGTTGCGCGCTTTATACTGTCAATTAATGATTCGCGACAACCGTATAAGTTATCGAACTTAGATTTTGTAGCTGAATCATTAACGTTCATTGCGGGGAATAATAATTCGCCTTTTTCCTGCATTTCATATAAACGATGAACGCCAGTTGTGGTTTCTTCAGTAACGCCTTTAACGCTACCCGCAATATCGCCCCAAACTGTTTCACCAGATTTAATTGTGCGACGCAGTACATTTAATATTTCTTTGTATTCTTCGTTGTCATCATCTTTGGTTGCAGG
>VAPL010815647.1_pt1 | contig 10065 bp, 9 predicted proteins | sample 3395061 | NCBI WGS metagenome assembly VAPL01 (sample SAMN08290444, study PRJNA428436) | hydrothermal vent metagenome | isolation source: Deep-sea hydrothermal vent chimney 2 | place: Pacific Ocean: Juan De Fuca Ridge | depth 2182 m m | reverse complement strand
GGCCACATGCTGCTGTTAAAAGAATTAATATTATTCCCAATAAAATTATTGGTACTAGCGACAACATAGGCTTATTTCGATATTTTTGTTCAACAGGGTTACTCATTTAGATTCATACCGCTGGTTCCCTATGCGTTAGGTTTATTAAATATAGAAGATTTTTTGCTTGGGTTAATAACTATAGATTAATAACTTAAGGTTAATAAATAGTATACCAAAAAAATCGCCGATCAGTGGTATGGAAATCAGAGAAACAAGCAGTTAATAATATCTGTTTATCATCCGACAATATGAACACGCTCATAAAATTGAATCTAATACCTGATAATATATATGGACGCTCGGTTTATAAATCCCGTTTTATCCTCGGTTGTTAATGTATTAACAACAATGGCCCAGCTTGAGGTAAAACCAGGAAAACCATTATTGAAAACGGATGATGTTGCACTAGGGATAGTGACCGGGGTTATTACTATGGAGGGGGAGCAGGCGAAAGGTTCATTAGCCATCAGTTTTTCAAAATCTGTCATATTAGAAATAGTAAAACGTATGCTGCGCATGGAACCTACCGAGGTTGACGAGATGGCGCTGGATTTGACTGGTGAGATGGCTAATATGGTCATGGGGGGTGCAAAAGGAATCCTGCAGGAGGAAGGCTATGAATTTGGGATGTCATTACCTGAAGTATTATCTGGCGAAGATCATATTATCAAACACCCATACACTGGTCCGAAAATAATATTACCATTGCAAACCGATTCCGGTGAATTTTATATCGAAATTTGCTTTGAAGAATAGTTTAGAAGCTTGTCGGAATTGGGTGATCGTTGCGAGAGAAAGCCATTACTGGGCGTAGCTGAACCAGCACTCTGCTATTGTGGCTTCCCAATCGGGGTCATGGTAAAGAATACAATCCTGTACTGCGGAGCAATATTCACCTTATATTGGAGTGGAAACTTTTGAGTATTTTTTGAGTACTTGCCGGATGAGCGATTAATCACTTGATTGTATATTATTTAAACAGTTTTTTGTTAATACTCTTTTAGTTCAGTTGCATAAATATAATCTTGATCAGTCACAATTTGCTTATTCGTTTCATATTTTGCTTTAATTTTGACTTATAATAATCGTTCTTGTAAACCGATTTCGGAATCAGCATGATTATTCATATCGACATGGATGCATTTTATGCGTCAGTGGAAGAACGAGAGCGGCCGGAGATTGCTGCGCATCCGGTGATTGTGGGTGGTTCCGCCGCCAGTCGTGGTGTTGTGTCTGCAGCAAATTATAAGGCGCGCCAATTTGGTGTACACAGCGCCATGCCAACTGCACTGGCAATTAAACGTTGCCCGCATGCTATTTTATTGCCAGGAAACATGTCGCTTTATTCAGACGTGTCTCGCCAGATTCGATCTGTTTTTGAACGTTATACGCCAGTGATTGAACCCTTGTCACTGGATGAGGCCTTTTTGGATGTCGAAGCCAGTCGGCGTTTATTCGGTGATGCAGTTGAAATTGGAAAAAAAATTAAACAGGATATTAAAGGGGAACTCGCTTTGGTTGCATCTGTGGGCGTTGCACCCAATAAGTTTTTAGCAAAGATAGCATCTGACTTAGAAAAACCTGATGGATTTGTTGTGGTGGACCCAGAGAATATTCATGCGTTTCTGGATCCATTGCCAGTAAGTAGAATATGGGGCGTCGGTAAGTCAACGCTCGAATATTTGAATAGCATTAACGTATACAATATAAAGGAACTACGTGAATTACCGCACTCAATTTTGCAACAGAAATTCGGCAAGCACGGGCCACGGTTGAAGGAATTAGCGCAGGGCATTGATGGTCGTCTGGTGGTTGCAGATCATCAAGCCAAATCCATTTCGCAAGAAGAAACATTTGCCAATGATATTGAAGATCATAAGATACTACGGGCTCATCTGTTGAAACTGGTTGAGCAGGTTTCGTGGCGCTTACGGCAGGGCGATCTATTTGGTCGCGTTGTGCGACTCAAAATCCGATTATCGGATTTCAAGACGGTCACTCGATCTGTTACATTACCGAATCCCACGCAAACCACACAAAGTATATGGAAAACATCAGCGGCCCTGTTGGATGAATTTTTGTCTGGGTGTAACAGGCCGATAAGGTTAATAGGCGTTGGCATGAGTGGATTTGATGATCTGGCGAATCAGCAGGATTTGTTTGCGGATAGGTTTGAACCTCAGAAGAAAATTGATTTAGTCACGGATCAAATAAACGAACGATATGGGTCTGACGCTTTGAGGCGAGGGTTATTTAGAAACTCTTCCCTGGCAAGTGTTAGGAAAACAAAGGTTTCCGGGTCATAGTTTATACTAACGGCCTGATTGTAAATTCGACTATGTAAAGAATGATTAAAAAAATGAGTAATAAAATTGCTTTTGATTCTGCATACAAGCTTCTAAATCGTTCTGTGATCCGATTTAAGGATCGGCCAGTTGGAACGGTTGCTGCACTTCAATCAGACTCATTGGTTGCGGTGAATTATGCAGAGTGTTTTGTTCGCGATTTTGTTCCCTCTGCCTTTGTGTTTTTAATGCAAGGTGAAACTGACATTGTACGCAATTTTTTACAAACCGTTTTAACTTTGAGCGCGCAACAGCCTGTCATGAAAGGTCATGAAAGAGCGATGGGCTTAATGCCGGCAAGTTTTAAAATCTCCAAAGATATTGATAATAAAGATCATATCATTGCGGATTTTGGCGAGCGTGCAATTGGGCGGGTGGCACCTGTGGATTCTGCCATGTGGTGGATGATATTGTTGAGAATCTATGTTTTGAATACAGGAGATCTGGAACTGGCACATAGCCCTGCATTTCAAAAAGGCATGAGGCAAAGTTTACAACTATATCTTAAAGAAAGTTTTGAAACATCTCCTGCGATGTTAGTTCCGGACGGATCATTTATGATTGATCGTCGTATGGGTGTCGCGGGTCATCCTTTAGAAATCCAATCTCTATTTTATGGTATGTTACTTGCCGCAAATGAATTATTAATTAACAATGATGAAAATGAATCAATACTTGCAACTGCAAAGCACCGCATGCAAACCTTACGCTCTTATGTGCGTATCTATTATTGGCTGGATATCGGACGCTTAAATGAAATTCACCGTTTTGGTGCTGAAGAATTTGGTCCGGACGCAAAAAATTTATTTAATATTTATCCTGAAACGATACCAGACTGGATAGACGGTTGGTTGCCGAATGGGGTGGGTTATTTTATTGGTAATCTGGGTCCAGGAAAGATGGATTTCAGGATGTTTTCTTCGGGGAATTTACTGGCGGTGTTATTTGGGTTGGCAACTGAAGATCAGGCAACCCAAATTCTTCAACTCTACGATATGCATTGGGAAAATTTAATTGGCAATATGCCGTTGAAATTGGTTTACCCTGCTTTATCTGGTAATGAATGGTCTATGTTGACCGGCAGCGATCCTAAAAATGTTGCATGGTCTTATCACAACGGTGGAAGCTGGCCTATGCTTATTTGGATGTTTGTCGGTGCGGCGATACGGGCAGGGCGAGATGATCTGGCTAAAAAAGTAGTTAATAAATCATTGCATCGATTACATCAGGATGAATGGGCGGAATATTATGATGGTAAGCGGGGGGATTTGATTGGTCGTCGCGCTAATTTAAATCAAACCTGGTCAGCAACCTCGCTTATCGTCGCAAACGAATTAATAGAAAATCCGAATAGTGTGGCGTTGTATGAATCGCTCATCTTTTGATCTTTTGAGAAGTAAAGTGTTAGGTTTAAAGATCGAGCAAAGGTTGGTGATTATTATAGTGTGAAACATGCACTGTGCCTTGATCAAAATCTTGTTCGAATTGATCCTGGTCGGGCGTTATTTCTTGAATTATCACTAAGTAGCTCACAGCTAAATCCGATTTTTCCGTATCAGCGGGGTAGCAAGTAATCATTGTCAACATCGATGATTGCTCAATGACAGGCAGGATTTTAGGTTGTTCTTCTATAACTTGTATACCGGTGATTCGAAATAATTGTTGTATATTACCTTCATTTTGAAATACCAATTTATCGCCGATATTTATGTTTTTCAGTTGTCCAACATGCGTATCGCATTTTTGGCTGATAATTGTTTCCGGCGTGCTGTAATCAATGATATTAGGTTTGTCTGTCTTCTCTAAGCTTAAGTTAACGCTATTGTGTTGAGGATAAATGGAGATATTGTCTTGCGCTTGGGCGTTGGCAGATAATAATAAGATAATCGCGGATAAAGCCAGGGACGCGAGTAAACCAACGCCCAAACAGGCTGCCAGACCGATGCAGGTGTCTCGTGCCGTAAATAGCGGTGGGCAGTTATCTACCTTAATTTCGTTGTCTTTAGTACACTGGCTCATAATTTCATCTGTCCGTGTGGTTTATTTATTTAACTCTAATTATTTAATTTATTTAATCCAATTGAACGCATTCAACTAACTTGTTCCCGATTGGTTCCAAAAGTGCCATCCTTGGCGAGTTAGAGGCTTGTGGATCCAGGGGATATCATCCACTGTCTTATTAAAGTTCATGGAAGTGGCAATAATGTGGATCGATTCTGGCAAGATAACGATCAAATATGATGAATTATGGCATATACACGTATTTAAAATATGGCAATAACTTATATGCTAACCTTATGTTTACTATAGTGTATTTGTTTTAGATTAAGGAGATAGTCGCGTGAGAACAATAGCAATTGTCGAAGATGAAACTGCATTGCGTGAGAATTATACAGATGTGTTGACAAAACAGGGGTATCAAGTGGATGCCTATACGACAAGGCAGCAGGCTATGGAGGCGTTTGATAAACGTTTACCCGATCTTGCTCTACTGGATATTGGCTTGGAAAATGATGTGGATGGTGGGTTTGAGTTGTGCCGGACATTGCGGAATCTATCAAGTTCAATGCCGATAATTTTTTTGACTGCGCGTGACAGCGATCTGGATGTCATTTCCGGGCTTAGATTGGGTGCAGATGATTATCTGACAAAAGATATTAGCTTACCGAATTTATGTGCGCGAATATCTGCATTTTTCAGACGTGTTGAGGCATTAAAAGAACCCGGTACCGAGGAAACCTTGATTCAACGCAACCAGCTTACTATGGATATGAATCGTTATTTGGTTAAATGGAACGGTCAATCGATTGATTTGACGTTAACAGAATTTTGGATTGTGCATACCCTTGCGTTACACCCAGGTCACGTAAAAAATCGGGATCAATTAATGGCTGATGCAAAAATTGTCGTCGATGATGCAACGATAACTTCGCATATTAAACGTGTTCGCAATAAATTTATAACGGTAGATAAAGCCTTTGATAGCATCGATACCGTGTATGGAATGGGATATCGATGGGTGGAGGTTTAACATAAGGTGTCCTCTATGTCATTGCGGCAGCGATTAGCAATAAGTATACGAAGTAAAATACTACTTGTTTCGTTAACGCTGTTGGTCATTCCTGGGATTGGTTACCAATATATTAAAGAAATGGAGGCGCACCTGCGCACCGGGCAGGAAGAGTCACTACTGGATAGAGCACGTATTATTGCCTCTATATTAAATGAACAACCAGAGCTGTTTAAAGCCGGTGAAGATGTCGCGCCTACCGTTAAGAAAGGGCAGAATTTATTTGTTCGGCCTCTGCTATCACCAATTCAACTCGACGGGTATATTGAGGATTGGATTCCGTACAAAACCCGAATGCAATTCTATGGATTGAATCATCTCATTTTTAGCAGTGGCCAATATAACCCTGAGTCAATATCGTTTCGCCATCAAGTCGGAAGCCACAAAGGTTATCTTTACGCTTTATTTGAGGTGACTGATGATCAGCTTGTGTATCGACAACCAAACAGCCTGCGTTTGGATCGCAGTGATCATTTGCAAATTGCCATGCAAGACACAAACGGTAAATTTAATCGCTACTTATTGACTACACAGTCCCCTGGTTGGGTTAATGGTTATTTAATGCCAGCAGATCCCAAAAATCCTGTTCCTCTGAAAACAGAAGTGCGTATTAAGGGTGAATGGCAGGAAACTGAAAACGGATACAATCTAGAAATGCGAATCCCAATTTCGATGATAGGTGACAAAATAGGGTTTGCTATTCTGGACGTCGATGATGAACAAACACGAAAAATAAGTGCAATCATTAGTACCGCGGGTACACGTAAAGTAGAGGAAATGGGCACTATTGTTGTACCTTCGCCAGAAATTGAAAAAATTCTTAAGCGTGTGGAAAGTCGCTCATCACGAATTTGGGTTGTCGACAGAAATTCTCGTGTGTTGGCGATCTCAGGTAGCCTGGTAAAAAAAAATAAAGACATAAATCTGCTCGAAAAAAACCAGAGTGATAATGCTCAGGAACAGTCAGTTTTGCCAGGGTTGGTCAGGCTTTTTTACCAAATGATTCTTAAACAACCGGCAACTGAGTTCGTTGATGATCTTTCGACAGCATCGAGTTTGGAAGGTCCTGAAATGGAATCAGCGGTTAACGGTAATCCTGCAACCCGCTGGCGGCAGACGTCGGATCAGCGCGTTAATATACTTAATGCTGCGTATCCTATTAAATCAGATAATAAAGTGGTTGGTGCTGTGGTGCTGGAACAAACCAGTAACAGTATATTGCTGTTGCAAAATAGAGCGATGGAGATATTGATTAATCAAAGTTTTTTGGCTTTTTTATTTGCTGTCATCATCTTGCTGACGTTTGCAACCCGCTTGTCAATGCGGATTAGTCGATTGCGTGATGATGCGGATAATGCCATTGGCAGCGACGGCAAAGTTAAAGGCTCGGTTGTAAATTCCAAAGCGGGTGATGAGTTGGGTGATTTGTCGCGCAGTATTTCTGGCATGCTGGATCGACTTTCACAATACAATCGTTACCTTGAGACGATGGCGAGTAAACTTTCCCATGAGTTGCGCACACCCATTTCTGTTGTGAGATCTTCACTTGATAATCTGGACCTTGAAAATCTTGATGATGATTCTAAAAAAATAACAAGTCGCGCCAGGGAAGGGGTGGAAAGGCTGAGTAACATTATTACACGCATGAGCGAAGCAACACGTCTGGAACAAACGTTACAGCAGGAAGAGCGTGTGGATTTTGATATAGAGACAGTGGTAGAGGGCTGTGTAGAGGGTTATAAGTTAGCGAATCCAGATCAACAATTTGAATTTATTACTGAGAATCGAGATCAACCTTTGTTGATAAATGGGGCGCCAGATCTAATCGCACAAATGCTGGATAAGCTGATCTCAAACGCGATGGATTTTTGTCTTCAGGATACGCCGATTGTGGTGGAGCTGGTGAGGAAAAACAAAGTGGTAAAATTAAGCGTGCTTAATCAAGGCGCCACTTTGCCAGAACAAATGCAAGGTAGTTTATTTGATTCGATGGTCTCCATGCGCGAAAGTCGTGGCGAGGAACCACACCTGGGTTTAGGTCTTTACATCGTAAGAATGATCACAGAATTTCATCATGGAAACGTAACGGCTAATAATCGTGATGATGTGGACGGTGTTGTTTTTAATGTTCTTGTCCCGCTGGTTAATGGTTGACTATAGGTTGCTAAAAGAGACAATAGTTGTCTTAAAATTTATATTTAAAGAGTCCCATCATATGTTAATTGACTTCTCTGATTACAAGCGATCCGCTCAGAGAATATGCACAAGGATTTTTGGTTGAGGCTATTGATGCTTCTTATGCGCTTGGGTTTATTGCCCCGTTAGTGGGAAGCATAGTAAATCCTATGATGATTTAAGGCAGTAGGAGAGAGCAGCTGCGCCCTATGCAGCTGCGTTAGATTTTTCTTCGATATTTTGATTTTCTTCCTCAGTCATTTTACTTTCCAGGTATTGCGCTTTGAGAATTTGTTTTTTCTCGCAGTCAACAAAACGCATAAGGATTTGTCTTACTAATGGCTGATAACTCAGACCATGTAGCTCTGCAATCATCTTCATATCTTCAATTAATGATTTTTGTAAGCGTATAGAAATCATCTGAAGTTCTAATGATTCATCTATTGCATCTTGCTTAATCTCTTCTGCAATTTTGACGAATGTTTCGTCTTGACCTAATTTTCCTGACTCCCATGCTTCTGAGGTACTTTCTATTTTAGATTTAGTCGCCATAATTTTTCTCCATTTTTGAGAAATATACTTTCTCTATTAACCACGAATACACACTAAGTTATTATTTACAATTTGGGTGCGTATTTCTCATAGATGCGTTTCTCTTTAGCATTTGCCCAGTACGCTGTTTTTATATGAATATCTTTGCCGTCGGTAGATTGCATAAATACCACTTTAAGTTTTTTACCATAGTCAGTTTCTGCAATAAACCACTTTGTAGGAGGGTCAGTTTTGTGATCTTCACGAGTATCCTCAAGAAAAGCACGATCCCTGCTGGCAAAGCATTGAATAACCTCGTATTTGCTAACACCATGTTTTTGTAAAAGTTTTTTGCTAACAGAGCTTGATATCACTAAGGCCATTTCCGAAATATACCATAATGCACTTACTGTGTATATACAGCTGTATATACACAAATATGTCGGCGGTGTTACTGGTAACATTAGCTAAATTTATATGTTTTTGAGGTAAAACAAGGGGGGGATCGGAACAAATTTTATAACCAGTTGATTGTCAATAACAGAACGCATTTGGAGACTGCTAAATTTTGGCAAAAAAATTCCCGAACACGGATATGAGTGAGCTTACTGGTGTTTTGTCTGACACCAGTGAAACACCACGAGTTAATGATTGACTATTAATGAGCCCCTGAAAGTATAGATTCCCAGCGATGACTGTATGAATAGATCATGTTTTCGGCTGCGTTGTAGGTTACGGTGGGGCGCTTAATGTGATGATAGTAGTACTAGCCTGTCCAAAATATCCGTCAGATTCTTTTCCAAAAGTGTGTAGTGTCTCTTTAATATTATTCAATTTGTCTTTTAATAATATGAATCCATTTTTCAGCGTGATGCCTTTTAGTGTTGGAAATGATTTATCATTCGCAAAGGCCCATAGATATTCAGTGCCAAACGGTTTACTAACCACAAACTTAAAAGGCGAATCGGCATTCGGTACGGTAAAAAAATCGCCTGCCTGGAAAAAATTATTACTGGATAACTTATTAGGAATAATCTGGGTCAGGTTACCCGCTGCATCTTGGTAAATGACGAGTATAAATGCATCACGGTCAAGGCTTAAATAAAACGAAATAATGTCGCCTTCTGTATATGTTTGTTTGTCGCCGAGGTGAGAGGTAATGTCAATATTTATGTGTTGTTGATGGGCGTTGTTTTCAGGTGTTGCTTGCGCTTGCGCACAAATGAGAATTAGACTGGCGAGTGCTGCAACAAGTGTTGCCATATAAGTGAACATCACAACGAAAAATTTAACCATGATTAATAATGAGCATTGTTATTTGCAACATTGTTATTTGCGACATTGTTACTTGCAGCACTGTTACCCGCGTTGTTACCTGAATGTATAGTTATATCTAAATAATAAACCACTAATATCGTGAGTCTGATCAGGTGCAGTATCATAATCAAACTCCCTGCTTTGTGATTTGATGCTCAACGATAATGCCATATTGGTCTCTAAAATATACGAACCACCAAATTCTAATGAAGCGCCTCTTCCATCTCCAATTTCGGTACCTGATGGTTGCGAGATTTTTAATGGAATAACTCCAATAGAGCCATAAATAGTCCACTGGGGAGTAAGTGCATAATTTCCATTAACCCCCAGGCCTAAGCCAGTATATTCAACGGCATAATCTTCATCCTTCCAATCATTTTTAATATTCTGCAAGCCGGTAAATATAGAAACTCGTGGAGTTATTTGATAACCAACTATTAGATTGAGTTCAGTGCGTTTAATTGTTGTCACCGTACTTGCAGGATTAGGTGCGGTTGGTCGGTCTGGTGCATTGCCCTTAAATCTAAAACTACCACCGGCCACGCTTATACCACCGTAATAATTCCTATAGCGTAATGTGAAATC
>VAPL010427246.1_pt1 | contig 10065 bp, 8 predicted proteins | sample 3395061 | NCBI WGS metagenome assembly VAPL01 (sample SAMN08290444, study PRJNA428436) | hydrothermal vent metagenome | isolation source: Deep-sea hydrothermal vent chimney 2 | place: Pacific Ocean: Juan De Fuca Ridge | depth 2182 m m | reverse complement strand
TTTAGTTTAGTTTAGTAAACTAAAAATCAAGCATACATTTTCATTAAACCGGGAATATCTAAAATAAGAGCAATACCACCATCACCCGTTATAGTTGCGCCTGCTAATCCGGAAATCCCATGCAACATGGCACCTAATGGTTTAATGACAACTTCTTCCTGCCCTATTAATTCATCAACAATAAAACCAACTTTTTGGGTTCCTATATGAACAACCACAACATGACCCTCGTTAGGTAATGGAGCATTACTTTCACCATTTACCAGCCAGTTATTTAAATAATATAGAGGCAGTGTTTTTCCTCGAACAAGAACGACACGCTTTCCATCCATAACATTTGTTTTGGTAAGGTCTAAATGAAAAATTTCATTTACATTCACTAAAGGCAAAGAGAATAATTGTTCTTTAAGCCTAACCATTAATGTTGACATAATAGCCAGGGTTAACGGCACTTTAATACTAATAACTGTACCTTTACCTAATTCAGAATCTATTTCAATCGAACCGTTTAATGATGTTATGCCGGTTTTAACCACATCCATACCAACACCACGACCTGAAATATCAGAAATTGCCTCTTTGGTTGAGAAACCAGGAGCAAAAATCAAGTTATAACAATCTACATCTGTTAATCTGGATGCAGATTCTGCATCATGTATACCTTTAGTAATTGCAATATTCCTTAATACCTCGGCATCCATTCCGGCACCATCATCAGTAATAGAGAGTAAAATATGATCCCCTTCCTGTGATGCTGATAAGGTCACAGTACCTTGACGGGGCTTACCTGATTGTTCACGAATATCTGGCATTTCAATACCATGATCAACTGAATTACGAACTAAATGCACCAATGGATCGGCTAAAGCTTCAACAAGATTTTTATCCAGATCAGTATCTTCGCCAATCATTTCCAGGCGAATATCTTTTTTCAGACTTCGTGCTAAATCTCGTACTACTCGCGGGAAACGACCAAATACCTTTTTAATTGGCTGCATTCGTGTTTTCATTACCGATAACTGCAAATCGGCTGTCACTAAATCCAGATTTGCAATTGCTTTTGTCATTTCTTCACTTGAAGTATCTCCACCCTCTGATCCTAAACGTGAAATACGATTACGGACTAATACCAGCTCACCAACCATATTCATAATTTCATCGAGGCGACTTGTATCAACACGCACAGATGTCTCTGCAGCAGGTTTAGTATCTTTTGTAGTTTTCTTAGGTGCTGTTTCTTTAGCTGCAACAACAGGCTTTTCTTTTTTTACTACAGCCTTAGTTTCAGGCTTAGCATCTTCTTGTTTTTGTTCAGATGTTTTTTGTGCATCTGGTTTTTGTTCACCAGAGCTGGTCGAGAAGGAACCCTGACCATGAAGATCATCTAATAATGCTTCAAATTCATCTTCTGATATTTCATCATTCTTTTTATTTTCTTCGTAACTACTTTTAGAGGCTGTATCTTGTGCGGAGAACGAGCCTTTACCATGAAGATCATCCAGTAAAGCTTCAAATTCATCTTCTGATATTTCATCGTTCTTTTTGTTTTCTTCGTAACTACCTGAAGCAGGTTTGCCCTCTACACTTTCTGCATGTTCGCCTTTACCATGTAAATTATCCAGTAATGCTTCAAATTCTTCATCCGTAATTTCATCTGATGATGATTTTTCTTTTTTATTAGCCGCTTCATCAAGCATTGCATCAAATTCATCATCAGATATATCTTCTGACTCAACAGAACTTTTTACTTCTACAACGTTTTCAGCAGTTGTAGCATCACCTGAAATTATGCTTTCTAATGCAGTTAACAATGATTGTTCTGCTGCTTGCGGTTCTTCCCCACTACGCAGAGCATCAAACTGATCATTTAAAACATCCAGTACAGGTAAAACGGTATCCATAAGATGATTATTAATTTTCAATTCATCATTACGTAACATATTGAAGATATCTTCAGTGCGATGACAAATCGCAACCATGACATCGATCGTAAGAAAACCTGCCCCACCTTTTATGGTATGAAACCCGCGAAAGACTGCATTTAATAATTCTGAATCATCAGGACTATTCTCAAGTTCTACCAGCTGTTCATTCAGCTGTTCAAGAATTTCTCCTGCTTCAATCAAAAAGTCCTGTAGTAGTTCATCATCCATAGTCGTTACTTTCCAACATTATTAATTAAAAACCTAAACTTGATAGCAAGTCATCAACTTCATCTTGCCCTGACACTGTATCTTTATGCGCAAGCCCGGGAACGGGAGGGCCGTCCAGTGTAGATGCATCATCTTTAGCAGATATAATTTGAGGTACCCCTGTTATTTGAATTAGTCCAACCAGTTTATCTTCAACCTCTCCAACAAGATTAATGACTTTCTTTATAATCTGTCCTGTTAAATCCTGATATTCCTGAGCCAGTAAAACCGAAGTTAAATGATCTTTTACTTTTGCTATTTCATAAGTGCTAACAAAAAAATCGTTAATATCTCTGCTTAACTGACGAAATTGATCCGCTGATAATTCACGATTGGTAAACTTCTGCCATGTAGCATGCAATTCTAATGCCTGATCATTTAAAGAATTGCAGATAGGAATTGATTCTTCGACAGCTTCCAGTGTTTGATTTGCTGCTTCATCCGTTTTTGAGATAACATAATTTAATCGCTCTCGAGCATCCGGAATACTTTGCTCAGCCATAATATTGATAGAGTCATCCATGCCAAAATTAGAAATGGCATCGTGTAGTTCACGGGTTAATTTACCCATATCCTGGTACAATTCAGTTTCACGTATAGAGGTTAATTCATCAATTATCTCAATCGCATCAACTTCATTACCGTTTTCCATGCAAACTAAAAGATCTTTTACACGAGCAATATTGTCATCAGTAATAAGTTCTTTTTCTTCAACCATGATTAAATAATCCCTAACAATATTAACCGAGACGTGCAAAAATCTTTTCCAGCTTTTCTTTTAAAATTAAAGCTGTAAAAGGTTTTACGATATATCCATTAACTCCTGCCTGAGCTGCTTCAATAATCTGCTCTTTTTTCTGCTCGGCTGTTACCATGAGTACGGGGATATTTTTTAGAGTTTCATCACTCTCTGCGCGTACGGCTTTAAGCAGATCGATACCTTGCATTCCAGGCATATTCCAATCTGTTACCAGCAAATCATATTTGCCTGTCTTTAACATTGGTAAAGCCGTTAAGCCATCATCAGCTTCATCAGTATTATTAAAGCCCAGATCACGCAGTAAGTTTTTTATAATTCGTCGCATTGTAGAAAAGTCATCTACAACAAGAATTTTCATTTCCGTGTCCACAAGTTATCCTCCGCAGTACACATTTAAATTAATGATCCATATAGACATCACTATTGTTATATTTGTTATCGGCCAGTTTTGGAAATATCTTAATTAAAAGAAGGGGTAATCATTAAATAAATGGAATTTTTATTAAAAAAAGGAGTTATAAAATTATTTCGAGGGAATTGTACATTTATTCAGCAGTATCGTGAATAAAAGTATGGATATTTGATATTTATTGAACTTAAAAACGCACTACAGCAAAACTAATCGACTCGGTTAGACATTCGAGATTGTAAACGAATAATCGCCTGACTGTGAATTTGGCTTACACGAGATTCACTTACCCCCATAACAGCACCAATTTCACGTAAGTTAAGCTCTTCATCATAATAAAGCGCCATTACTAATCGTTCACGTTCTGGTAAACCTGCAATAGCATCTGATAATAAACGCTGCAGATCATCTTTATGCATACCATCTAGAATACCCGGTGCATTGTCTGACATGCTATCGAGCATCGTTTCACCGGTATTAATACTGGTGTCATCAACACTCAATACTTTATGATAACTGTTATCCTGGAGAATTTTGTAGTACTCACCTAAACTCATATCAAGAGTCTCGGCAATTTCTATATCACGAGCATCACGACCATGTTCATTTTCTATAATACGTACCGCTTCAGCAACTTCTCGCGCTTTACGATGTACTGAACGAGGTGCCCAGTCATTTTTACGAATTTCATCTAACATCGAACCGCGTATACGAATACCAGCATAAGTTTCAAAGCTTGCGCCTTGCGTTTCATCATACTTTCCGGTTGCTTCCAATAAACCAATCATGCCCGCTTGAACCATGTCTTCAAGTTGAACGCTGGCAGGTAATCGATTAATTAAATGACATGCAATTCGTTTAACTAAAGGCGCATGACGTTCTACCATCTCGCTAGTATAATTAGGTTGTTGCTGTGCGTACGCTGCTATGCCATTCATGGCTTAACCTCCAATGTTGTTCCTGATACTAACCTTTCCACAAAAAACTCAAGGTGTCCACCAGATGACCTTATTATAGGCCAATTGTTTACCTTTTTTGACAATGTTTGAAATGCCTGTGCTGATCGGCTGCGAGGAAAGGCTTCAACGACGGATTTTTGACGCTTTATTGCCTTCTGTAAGTGTTCATCATAAGGAACATGCCCAAGATAATCTAATGCAACATCAAGAAAACGGTTGGATACTTTTGATAATTTGTCATAAACCTCTCGACCTTGTTGAGGTCCGGAAACCATATTAGCCAGAATATGGAATTTAAAAACATTTTGTTCTTTACTGAGTAATTTAATCAATGCATACGCATCAGTAATTGAGGCAGGCTCATCACAAACAACAATTAACACTTCTTGTGCAGCACGAGAAAAACTCACTACGCTATCTGAAATACCCGCAGCGGTATCAACCAGTAAAACATCTATATCATGACTTAATTGACTAAATGCACTGACTAAACCGGCATGTTCTGCGGCTGACATTTCAGCCATATTTTTAACACCCGATGAAGCAGGAATGATTTTTATTCCATTTGGCCCTTCAATTAAAATTTCTTCCAGTTCACTTTCGCCATTCATAACATGTGAAAGATTTTTATCTGAATGAAGGCCAAGCATAACGTCAATATTTGCTAAACCTAAATCGGCATCAAGAATAGTGACTTTTTGACCTTGTGATGCAAGTGCTATAGCAAGATTTATCGTAACATTGGTTTTACCCACGCCACCTTTACCGCTAGCAATTGTAATTACTCGAACTGGATGTGGTTTTGCCATACGTCTTAATCCTGAAGCTTGATCAATATTGAACTGTTTATGTTTTGCAGGGGAATCGATTATATCAAGCATGTCCATTCGCAACCATACCCCCTACTGTATTTACAGCGAATTCATCGTCGGATTTCATTGAGATCATATGCTGCATAACTGAAACACTACGACTTACAATAGTATGTGCTCTTGCTAAATGCATATCTTCTGGTACATTTTGGCCATCACAGAAATATGATATAGGCAGGTTATTTTCAACTGCAACCGTAATAGCTCCACCCAGACTTGTTGTCTCATCAACTTTAGTCAGGATACAGCCTGTTAGCTTCATTTCACTAAATTTATTTCCTGTTTCAGTTAAAACACTACGTTGACAATTAGTTGCTAAAGTCAGATAGGTTTTTATTTTAGGCAATCCTTTTCCTTGAAGCATGGCAAATTGTTTACTTAACAGCATGTCACGCTGACTCATACCGGCTGTATCGATAAGTATAAGCTCTTTATCCTGTAAGCTATCCAGCGCTTCACGCAGGCTATCTGCATCACCCGTTACGCGCATAGGAACTCCCATAATACGAGCATAACTACGTAACTGTTCATGTGCTGCAACACGGTAATTATCAGTTGTAATTAAGGCGACACGGTGTGGCCCGTGTTTTAAGGTATAACGTGCAGCAAGTTTAGCAATGGTTGTTGTCTTACCCACACCTGTAGCGCCAACAAGAGCAACAATTCCACCCTTTTCAATAATTTCATTTTCACCAACAGGAATACGATGAGCTAACTTACCCAATGCGGTACGCCAGTTGTGTTCAAAATCTTTTTCTTCATTAACTTCTGCAACAATATCTTTCGAGAGTTTTGGGCTTAAACCTAATGACATTAAACGTTGTAATAAACGAGCACGTATTGGATGGTATTGAACTTCATTACCCCAGCTTAGACTGGATAATTGATTAACTAACAATCCTTTTAAAGATTTAAGTTCAGACTGCATATCCATAAAAGCGGGTTCCTCAGTCCAGAGGTGTTCATTAGTTTGTACTTTAGATGCCACCTTAGCTTGCTTAATTATTTCATTTTTTTCAAACTGAGGCGTCGCAGCAGGAATATTGCGCGCATAGCGCACGTCATCTAATGCCGCTTCACGATTGCGCTGTTCAATATGAGACTGGGAGAGTATTTCATCTTCCTTAATAAACGGGTTTGGTTTTTTTATTGCTGGAGTTGGCTCAGGTTTATTAATTAATGATTCGTCATAATCAATGGCGGCGACAATTTCGACACCTTCATCAATTCGATTGTTTGATAAGATGACTGCATCAGGCCCAAGAATATTAGTTACTTTGCGTAATGCGGAACGCATATCATCAGCTACAAAACGTTTTATTTTCATCTTACCTGGCCTCTGTTATTCAGGCTGTTCAGCCCAAGCCTATGTCATTGTCATATGTTACTGTTCCCTGTTAAGCCTTACCTATTGCCCAACCGTGGCGACTATACGAATCTGTTTGTCGCTGGGAATCTCGTTGTAAGACAGTACATGCAAGTTTGGAATTGTGTGTCGCACAAATCGCGCTAACATGGTTCTGATTTGACTTGATACAAGAAGTACGGCTGATTGCCCCATCGCTTCCTGTTTTTGAACGCTTTCCTGTAATGCGCTGAATAAACGTTCTGCCAAACCCGGCTCTACTCCACCTACACCGTCTGCCTGTACTGCTTGATGCAACAACTGTTCCAGATTTGGATCAAGAGTAATAACAGAGAGCTCAGCCGCCATGCCATTGATTTGTTGTACGATCATGCGTCCTAGCGAGGTACGCACGGCAGCCGTTAATTCGTCAGGATCCTGACTTCGTGTTGCATGTTCTGCCAATGTTTCGGCGATTGTACGAATATCCCTGACAGGAATCCCTTCTGCTAACAGGCTTTGTAATACTTTAACAATGATGCCCAGGTTAAGAGTATCAGGCACAAGATTTTCAACCAGTTTCGGTGCTGACTCAGCCAGTTTATCCAGCAAATGCTGAACTTCTTCATGACCCAATAATTCATTAGCATGGGTTTGTAATAACTGGCTTAAATGAGTGGCTATAACCGTATTAGAATCAACCACGGTGTAACCTAAAGTTTGTGCCTGATCACGTTGTGAACTTTCAATCCACAAGGCATCTAAACCAAAAGCAGGATCTTTAGTTTCTGCACCCGCGATGGAGCCATATACTTGCCCGGGATTAATCGCCATATCTTTATCAGGTTGTATATCCGCTTCTCCGACACTCACCCCCATTAAAGTAATACGATAACCATTCGGTGGTAACTCAAGGTTGTCTCGAATATGAACCGCGGGGATAAGAAAACCTAATTCCTGAGACAGTTTTTTACGCACACCTTTAATACGTGCCATTAACTGACCACCCTGATCTTTGTCGACCATCGGTATTAGCCGATAACCTACTTCCAGCCCAATGGTGTCAACAGGAGTAACATCATCCCAGCTTAATTCACGGCTCTCAGGTACCTGTTCAACTTTTTCAAGCGGGGTTTTTTTAACTTCAGGTCTCGCCTGTTTTTGTGTTATAAAATAAGCACCAGCACCACTGACTATCGCTAAAGACAAGAAGGCAAAATGTGGCATACCCGGAATAATACCCATGACACCCAGAATGGTTGCTGTCACTCCAAGTGCTTTTGGATTCTTGAACAACTGACTTAATACCATTCCTCCCATATCCTGAGTACTGGAAACACGGGTTACAATAATACCCGCAGCTGTTGAAAGTAATAACGCAGGAATTTGTGCAACCAGACCATCACCAATGGTTAACAACACATAATTTTTTGCTGCAACTGCAAAAGTTAAGTCATGTTGTAATATACCAATCGCTAATCCACCTAAAATATTAATTAACAGTATTAATATACCCGCAACTGCATCACCACGAACAAACTTACTGGCACCATCCATGGAACCATAAAATTCTGCTTCTGCACTAATGTCATCACGGCGGCGGCGCGCCTCTTCTGATTCAATCAAACCAGCGTTCAAATCAGCATCAATGGCCATTTGTTTTCCTGGCATCGCATCCAGGGTAAAACGTGCGCTTACTTCAGATATACGAGTTGCACCTTTGGTTATTACAACAAAGTTAATGATTACCAATATAGAGAAGACGATAATGCCCACTGCATAGTTACCACCAACAACAAATTCACCAAATGCTTTAATAACCTGCCCCGCTGCATCCCCCCCGGTATGTCCTTCAAGTAAAACAACCCGGGTAGAGGCAACATTAAGTGCAAGTCTTAACAAAGTTGTTATAAGAAGGATGGTTGGAAATAAAGAGAAATCTAAAGGGCGCAAACTATAAACAGTGACAAGTAAGACAACTAACGCGAGTGAAATATTAAAACTAAAAAATATATCCAACATAAAGGGTGCAAGTGGCACCACAATCATGGCCATCATCACCATTAATAATAGCGGTGCACCTAAACCTTTTTGGCTTATGGATTTAATGTTGTCTAAAAAGGCGGTTTGTTCTGCCACAGTGATACCCTTATATTAAATTCAATTTACAAATTTACTTATCGAACTTCATATCATCAGGGATAGGAAGATCATTTATCTTGTGTTCTTTCTTACGTTTGTGCCAACGTGGATCAGTACGTAATTTAAAGATGTATGCGAGTACTTGAGCAACAGCCAAATATAATGCGGCTGGAATTTCTGCATCTATCTCAGTCGTATGATGCAAGGCACGTGCTAATGGTGGTGCTTGTAATATAGGAACTTCATGTTCACGTGCAATTGTTCGAATTTGCATCGCGATAATATCAACACCTTTAGCTACAACTATTGGAGCCGCCATATTTTCCTGATCATATTTAATGGCTACAGAGTAATGTTCCGGGTTGGTAATAATAACGTCGGCCTTTGGTACTTCAGCCATCATGCGGCGTTGTGCAATTTCACGCTGAGTATTTTTTATACGACCTTTTAATTCCGGATTACCTTCTGTATCTTTATTTTCATCCCTGATTTCCTGGAAAGTCATTTTCAACTGTTGGGTGTAATCATAGATCTGGAATGGCACATCAACTAAAGCAATTAAAACCAGTACAGATGCAATCGCAAGGAAAGACCAGATCAATAAGTTTGCCATGTGGGGTAAGGCCTGAACTAAAGGTTCAGAACCTAAACCGAGGTAAACATCCATCTGTGTATATAAAAACATAATGGCAGTTGTACCAATAATAATAAACTTCACTAACGCTTTAACCAGTTCTACTAATCCTTTTTTTGAAAACACCCGTCCCAGTCCAGTGACGGGATTGAGTTTATCCCACTTAAAGGAAAGTGCTTTCGTACTAAAAGTAACACCTCCCATCATCAACGGACCGGCTACCGCAGATAAAACCATAAGAGTAAAAAAAGGAGATAGTGTTATCAATGCATCAATCATTGCGCTTTCTAACATCACGGGCATTGCGGTTGTATCAAAAATATTTTCACGACTAATGTTTAAATGTTGTTTAAACATCTGCAAAAAATCTTCAACTATTCCGGGGCCAATAAACATAATGCTTGAGCCCGCAATTAACATCATCAACATGGTATTTAATTCACGTGATGTAGGTACCTGCCCTTTTTCCCGAGCTTGTTGTATTCGCTTGGGGGTGGGTTGTTCGGTGCGTTCCTGACCGGTATCTTCTGCCATTACTTGATACCCAGAATAGATTGTATGAGGTGATAAACCTCACTAAACAAAGAAATAGATTTTGGTGCGACATTTGGTAAGGTAATCATCACCAAACTAAAACCTAATAACATGGTGATAGGAAAACCAATAGCGAAAATATTTAACTGTGGTGCAGAACGCGTCATAATACCAAATGAAATATTAACAACGAGTAAAGAAGATATCGCAGGTAAAGC
>VAPL010008849.1_pt1 | contig 10065 bp, 10 predicted proteins | sample 3395061 | NCBI WGS metagenome assembly VAPL01 (sample SAMN08290444, study PRJNA428436) | hydrothermal vent metagenome | isolation source: Deep-sea hydrothermal vent chimney 2 | place: Pacific Ocean: Juan De Fuca Ridge | depth 2182 m m | reverse complement strand
TTGGTATCCCGCGAATGGAAGCCATTATGGGTGGTAGATTTCCCAATGTTCGAGTGGACTCGCGATGAACGCTGGAATGCATTGCATCACCCGTTTACTGCACCTTCAGGTAGCATAGAAGAGCTACAAAAAAATCCGGGTGAAAGTTTATCCCGCGCTTACGACATGGTGTTAAATGGCTGTGAATTAGGCGGCGGTTCGGTACGTATTCACGACATCGATATGCAGAAGAAAGTCTTCGAAATACTCGGTATCAGCGACGAAGAAGCGGATGAGAAGTTCGGTTTCTTATTAGAAGCGCTGAAATACGGTTGCCCACCACATGCCGGTTTAGCCTTTGGTTTAGATCGCATGGTGATGTTAATGACCGGTGCGAGCTCAATTCGTGACGTAATGGCGTTCCCGAAAACGCAGACAGCAGCGTGCCTGCTAACCGATGCACCTTCCGGTGTATCAGCCGCACAGTTGAAAGAGCTGAATATAAAACTGCGCAAGCCGGTAGGCGAGCAGTAAAGGCTAAGGCGCATCTTTCGAGAGAGGTTCTCGCGGTACATATCCCTCGGGGTCGGACCGCGCTTCACAGCGCTCCGACCCCTGATCGATGCCATCCAGAGCCGTCCGGAGTCAAACACTTCGTACAGGCGTGGGCACATGGCGAATTGAGGTCAGACCCCGGGAGTTGAAGGGATGCTGAGAGAGGTGGGCTTCTCGGTCATAAACATTCTCCAATCCCCCCACAACGAGATAGTTGATTTACTCCCACCAGCCTTTATAGTGCACTAATCAAAAAAATTGAGAACTCGCACAATGTCCGCAGCTGCAATCCAACCCTATGCTCTACTCGACGATGATGAATGTGAACAACGTATTCTGGCAGCAAAAGAAAAGTTAGGTGACCGACTGGTCATTTTAGGCCACCACTATCAGCGCGATGAAGTGTTTCAGCATTCCGATTTTACCGGTGACTCACTAAAGCTCTCACGTGCGGCATCCGAATCAAAAGCCGAGTACATCGTATTTTGCGGCGTGCACTTTATGGCGGAAGTGGCGGATATTCTATCCCGCTCAGATCAAATTTCAATTATCCCAGATTTAGCCGCCGGCTGTTCAATGGCGGATATGGCGAATCTGGCTAAAGTAGAAAAAGCCTGGGCTGAATTATCCAGCGTGATTGAGCCGGATGAAATGGTGACGCCGGTCACTTACATAAACTCCGCAGCTGATTTAAAAGGTTTCTGCGGGCGTCACGGTGGTATCGTTTGCACCTCCACCAATGCTCGCAATGTGCTGGAGTGGTCTTTCACTCAGCGTGAAAAAATACTGTTTTTTCCGGACCAGCATTTAGGTCGTAACACCGCTGCCAGCATGGGTATCGCCATGGATGAAATGGTGGTGTGGGATTACGATCAGGAAATGGGTGGACTGACGGTCGAGCAAATTAAAAATGCCAAAATGATTTTATGGAAAGGCTTCTGTTCAGTGCACCAGATGTTTACCCCGGAGCAAATTGATAATTTTAAAGAACAATACCCGGAAACTAAAATTATTTCTCATCCGGAAAGTTCTTATGAGGTTTGCCAGAAGTCAGATTATGTAGGTTCGACGGAATATATTATTAATACCATTCGCGATGCGCAGCCCAATACCCGCTGGTTAGTTGCCACTGAGCTGAATCTGGTGAATCGTTTAAAAGATCAGTTTGCAGCGGAAAATAAAATTGTGCACTTTATGTCGCCAACGGTGTGCATGTGCTCGACTATGTTCCGTATTGATCCCCAGCATCTGGCCTGGACACTGGAAAATCTGCTGGAGGGCAATGTGGTGAATCAGATTAGTGTGCCGGAAGATGTGGCACAAAATGCCAAGCTGGCGCTAGACCGGATGCTTGAGGTTTCACCTTAAGGCTGCCAACCCAGAGCTGCCAAAAGAATAAAAAGATATTTACCACAGAGGACACGGAGGACACGGAGTTTTTTATTGTACTGCACCTGCGGCACAGTAGCCTAAATACGCTTTTCTCTGTGACCTCCGTGACCTCAGTGGTAAATCGTTTTTGATTTGCATCTTAAAAAAATAACCATTAAAAAGCTTTAAACTTCTGTTTTTTTTAGGTATTTTGTATGCCAATGAAAGAAGCAGTCATACTCGTGCATGGATTATGGATGAACGGAACCGAAATGTTCCGTCTGCGTCAGCGCCTGACTGAAGCGAATTTTGAGTGCCATCAGTTTCGTTACCCTTCGTTAAAATCCACCCCTGAAGAAAACGCCGAGCGCTTACATAAATTCGCCCATTCTATTGATGCGCCGGTAGTGCACTTTGTCTGCCACTCACTCGGCGGGCTGGTGATGTTGCACCTGTTTGATAAACATATTGTCGAAAAAAAAGGCCGGGTGGTATTTCTCGGCGTGCCGGTGAATGGCAGTCAGGTAGCGCGGCGGTTGTCCAGCACCATGCTGACACGCTGGGTGGTGGGTAAAAGTATTGAGCATGGTTTACTGGGTGATCGACCAGTATGGAAAAAATGGCGCGATCTCGGGGTGTTATCCGGTGGCTTTCCGCTGGGTCTGGGTATGTTGGTGGGTGGCCCGCAACTTCCGCACGATGGCACTATCTCAGTCGAAGAGACTTATCTGGGTGGTGCCACAGATTATATTACCCTACCGGTAAGCCATTTCGCAATGTTGTTTTCAGAAGATGTAGCAATACAGGTGGTGACCTTTTTGCGCGCCGGTAAATTTGGTGATGAGGCAACTAATTTATTGTTTGATGCAACGGGGTAGCCTGTCGCCATAATAAGTTTTTTCGAATTAATATCTTCACCTGCCCACATGTTAAACTGTCTTAATATTTTGACTGCTTACTGGAATTTCATGTTTGTTTTTAATCGCCGAATAACATCGTGAGCATCCGTATTCTCGGTATAGACCCGGGTTCACGCCAGACCGGCTACGGCATTATCGATGCAGGTAAAAACACCTCGGTGCATGTGGACAGCGGTTGTATTTACGTTAAAGGCGAAACCTTTCCCGATCGACTGGGGTATATTTTTCAGCAGCTAAGTGAGATTATTGCCGAATATCAGCCGGCTGAACTTTCCATAGAAAAAGTCTTCGTAAATAAAAATGTCGACTCCGCTATGAAACTCGGGCAGGCACGCGCCGCAGCCATTTGTGCGGCGGTGAATGCGGGTTTAAAAGTTTCGGAGTACACACCGAAAGCAGTAAAAAGTGCGGTGGTGGGTACCGGTAATGCCAGCAAAGAACAGGTGCAGCATATGATGTCGGCGCTGCTAAAGCTGGAAAAAGGTTTGCAGGCTGATCAGGCGGATGCGCTGGGTATTGCTCTGTGTCATGCGCATAACCGGGATTTGGCGGGTAAAGTCGCCTTGCCGGGCCGAAGGCGATCCTCGGGGCGCTGGACGACATTGCCCAAAGCGTATAATCGGGGTCAGTAAAATAAGGAATGTATCGGGGTCGGAGTCAAATTTGATATCGTAATGAGATACAGTTCATTATGGTGTTAAATCAAATTTGACTCCGACCCCTGACGCAGAACTGGCTCCACATCCCTGATAAACAAACGAATTAGCAATAAGCAAAAAAAAGACAATATATGATCGGCAGAATTCACGGCATTATCATCGAAAAACAACCCCCGCAATTATTAATTGATGTGCAGGGGGTGGGCTATGAAATAGCATCCCCCATGTCAACGTTTTACCAGTTACCCAACTTAGGCGAAGTGGTGACCCTGCATACCCACATGGTGGTGCGCGAAGATGCGCAACTGCTTTACGGCTTTGCCTCGCTTAATGAGCGCAGCTTATTTCGCACTCTCATTAAAATAAACGGTGTCGGTCCTAAACTGGCGCTGACTATTTTATCCGGTATGAATGCCGGCGAGTTTATTATGTGTGTGCAGGATAGTGATGCCGCGGCACTGGTGCGCCTGCCCGGTGTGGGTAAAAAAACCGCCGAGCGTTTAATTGTTGAGCTGCGGGATAAGTTAAAAGATCATGACGTGGACGGGGCGAGTATGAATGCGACCGGCTCTGTTGCCGCACCGGTATCAAACTCACCGGTAGCGGATGCGGTCAGTGCACTGGTTGCGCTGGGCTACAAAGCGCCGGAAGCCAGTAAAATGGTGCGCGCAGTGGAGACTCAGGACATGCCCACTGAAGATATTATTCGGATGAGTTTGCAGGCCGCAGCGAAAAAATAATGGCGAAGAAATAATTATGAATGAGCGAATTATTACCGGCGAATTAACGAATGATGAGAGTTTTAGTGACGAGGGAGTCGATCACGCTATTCGCCCGAAATTATTAAAAGACTACTCCGGCCAGCCTGTCGCATCTGAGCAGCTGGATATTTTCATTCCCGCCGCAAGAAATCGCGGTGAGGCACTGGATCATCTATTAATATTCGGCCCGCCGGGACTGGGCAAAACTACACTGGCGCATATTGTCGCCAATGAAATGGGCGTGAACCTGCGCCAGACCTCCGGCCCGGTATTAGAAAAGCCCGGTGATTTAGCCGCGTTACTCACCAATCTCGAACCCCATGATGTATTGTTTATTGATGAAATTCATCGTCTGAGCCCGGTGGTGGAAGAAGTGCTGTACCCGGCAATGGAAGATTATCAGCTGGACATAATGATTGGCGAAGGTCCGGCAGCGCGATCAATAAAGTTAGATTTACCGCCATTCACACTGGTGGGGGCAACCACCCGTGCCGGTTCACTCACCTCGCCACTGCGCGATCGTTTCGGCATTGTGCTGCGCCTTGAATTTTATAATATGGCGGACTTAAGCAGCATTGTGAAACGCTCGGCGCAAATTATGGGTGTAGGGCTGGATGCAGAAGGCGGCCAGGAAATTGCCCGCCGTGCCCGTGGTACACCCCGCATTGCTAATCGCTTATTGCGCCGGGTGCGGGATTATGCAGAAGTCAAAGCCGATGGCAATATCGATAAAACGGTGGCGGCTAAAGCGCTGGATATGCTGAAAGTCGATTCCTATGGTTTTGATAATATGGATCGAAATTTACTCACCACCATTATTGATAAATTCAGTGGTGGCCCGGTGGGGGTGGAAAATCTGGCAGCCGCGATTGGTGAAGAACGCGATACCATCGAAGATGTGATTGAGCCATATTTAATTCAGCAGGGTTTTTTAATGCGCACCCCGCGGGGGCGGGTGGCGACAGCGAATGCTTACCGGCACTTAGGTTTAAAGCCACCGGCAAATAGCGGCGCAGAGAACTTGATTACAGAGGAAAGTAAATAAGATAACAGAAAAAGAAAAACGCAAATAAATGCGAGTGTGCGCAAATAAAATACATATATTGTCACCCCGAATGCCTATGATGATTTATTGGTCGGGAATCCAGCGGCTTTAAGTTGCCCCGATAGACACAGCAAGGGCAAATACAGGGTGAATAATAAAGTTAAAACTATTTAACCCCTTTTTCAGATAACACACGTTTATATAAAATAAGCCACCTGCATCACAGTAGAAAAAGATGAATTTATTAAAATGAGCAACCTTATTCAAAGTAAAAAACTAAAATGAGCAGCACCCGAAATGAACTTTAAATGGCCGGTGCGCGTCTACTACGAGGATACGGATTCCGGCGGCGTAGTGTATTATGCTAATTATTTAAAATTTATGGAACGGGCACGTACCGAATTTTTGCGTTGTCACGGCTTTGAGCAGGATCAGTTAATTGAAAAACAGAACATTATTTTTGCAGTACGTTCTGTACAATGTGACTATAAAAGCCCGGCGCGCTTTAATGATGAGTTAACCGTGAGTGCTGAAATTATCGAGCTTAAAAAAGCCAGTATGTTATTTGAACAAAAAATAGTCAGAATCCATCAACCCGAACACATTCTCTGTCAGGGACAAATTCGCATAGCCTGTTTGCATGCGCATAGCTTTAAACCCTGCGCTATCCCTAAATCAATAATGGAGGTCGCTGGTGTCGACTGATTTATCTCTTATTACGCTTATTGTCGAAGCCAGCCTGCTGGTGCAGTTTGTGATGTTGTTATTGCTGGCAGCATCGGTTATATCCTGGTTTGTTATTTTTCAGAAGAAAAAATTACTTCGCCATGTCACCAAAGAAGCCAGTCGTTTTGAAGATGAATTCTGGTCCGGCGGTGATTTAAGTGAGTTATATACATCGTTGACGCGTCGTCATCTGGAACGTGAAGGCATGGAAAAAGTCTTTGAAACCGGTTTTGCCGAATTTGCGCGCTCTTATAAAACCACTACTGACGCCGCCTTTATGATGGCGAGTATTCAGCGCAGCATGAAAGTGGTGCTGTCCCGCGAAGAAGAAAAACTCGAATCGAATTTGTCATTGTTGGCGACGATTGGCTCCATCAGTCCGTATGTCGGTTTGTTCGGTACAGTCTGGGGTATTATGAATTCATTTACTGCACTGGGTGCAGTGCAAAATGCCTCACTGAATATGGTGGCACCGGGCATTGCCGAAGCCCTGATTGCAACGGCTATGGGTTTGTTTGCGGCGATTCCGGCGGTGGTGGCTTATAACCGTTATTCAGAACAGGTGGATCGGCTGGTGAGTCGTTATGAAAACTTTATGGAAGAGTTCACCACCGTGTTGCAGCGTCAGTCGCAGAAAAAAGTAAAGCCGGTAAAAAATACTGGCGCAGAAAAAATCGCGGAGGTTGAATAAATATGGGGTCGAAAAAAAGACGCCCCATCGCCGAGATTAATGTGGTGCCTTATATTGATGTGATGCTGGTGCTGCTGGTGATTTTTATGATTACCGCACCCATAGTGCAACAAGGTGTAGAAGTTGACTTACCGCAGGCTGCTGCAAAAAGTATGTCGCCGGATGAAGCTGAGCCGGTGGTGGTGTCGGTAGACAAAAACGGCGACTTTTATCTTGATATAGGTGATGAGCCGGATAAGCCAATTGATGCGCAGCTGATGGTGAACCGGGTGGCAGCGGTGCGTCAACTTAAGCCTAAAATACAGGTGCTGGTACGCGGCGATAGAAATGTGGGTTATGGTAAGGTGATTGATGCGATGGTTCTATTGCAACGAGCCGGTGTTGAAAAAGTGGGTTTGATGACCGACCAGCCGGATAACTAAGATGCAAAATAGCATACTGTCACAAATTAAAAATCATCCTTTATTGTTTGGTCTTTCTATCGGCTTACATGTGTTGCTGGTGGTGGTGTTGATTTTTAATATGGATCATTCGGTGGCCCCGAAAATGCCAACGGCGAAAAAAGTCGATACGGTGAAAGCCGTTATTATTGATGCGAGTGTGGTTGAGCGTGAAAAGCAAAAGTTAATTCGAGCGCAACAAAACAAGAAAAACAAGCAGGTCGCTCAGAAGAAAAAGCTCGACAGAGAAGTTAAAAAAGCTCGTGATAAGCGCAAAAAAGAAGAGAAACGCTTAGCTAAGTTAAAACGAGAAGAGAAAAAACGTAAACAGGCTATTGCTAAAAAAGATAAAGCCGAGAAACAAAAGAAAAAGCGCGAACTGGCTAAACTTGAAAAGCAGCAAAAAGAATTAAAGCAACAGCAAAAAGAGCTGGAGCAAAAGCGCCGGGATGAGCAGCAAAAACTGGCGGCAATGGAAAACAAACGCAAAGCACAGGAAGCTGCCGAGTTAAAGAAAAAACAGGCTGCCGAAGCGGAAGTCAGACGCAAGGCGCAGGAAGCGGAAATGCGCCAGCAAATGCTTGAAGAAGAGCGTCGTCTGGCAAAACAGAGTAAAGAAAACCAGAAGCTACTGGCCCAGTATATCTATCAGATTCAGCGCAAGGTCACGATGAACTGGATTGCGCCGGCGAGCATGACTGCGGGCTGGTCCTGTGAAATAATGGTGGAGCAGAATCGTTTTGGTGAAGTACAGAATGTGCGAGCTAAACAGTGTTCCGGAAGTGAGGCATTTAAAAGTACGGTTGAACGAGCGGTAAGAAAGGCATCGCCTTTGCCGGAAGCGCCGAATAATGATGTCTTTGATAAAAAAATAAATTTTATTTTTAAGCCTGAAGTATAAAAAAAATATGAAAAAAGTATTAGTTAGTTTGTGTTTGTTTTTAGTGTTATGGCAAAGTGCCCACGCCGCATTGCGCATAGAAATCACCAAAGGTGCTGATGGTGCTATACCCATTGCGGTGGTGCCTTTTGAACTAACCGGTAATGCGGCGAAGGCGGTGAATGTGTCAGATATTGTCACCGCGGATTTACAGCGCAGTGGTAAGTTTTCACCGATAAAAAAAAGCAAGCTGATTGCCAAACCAAAAGACCTGGAAGAAGTTAATTATAAGTTATGGCGTATTGCCGGCATTGACCACCTGGTGATTGGTAAACTCAAAGTCATTAAACCAAATCAGTATGAAGTCAGTTTCAGGTTGATTGATGTGTTTAAAGGTGCACAGGTACTGGGCTATCAGTTTAGCGCCAGCGACAGTAGTTTACGCGGTATTAGTCATCATATCAGTGACCTGATTTACGAAAAAATCACCGGCCAGAAAGGTGCGTTTGATACTAAAATTGCCTATATCACCACCGAGCGTAAACAGGGCGTACAGCCATCGTATAAGTTACAGGTGGCAGACACCGACGGTTATAACTCACAAACAGTGCTGAATTCTACACAACCGATTATGTCGCCTTCCTGGTCGCCGGATGGCAGCAAGCTGGCTTATGTGAGTTTTGAAAAACGTAAGCCTGAAATATATATTCAAAACTTATATAGTCAGCAACGCGATAAAGTTTCGGCTTTTAAAGGCATAAACGGTGCGCCGGTATGGTCGCCTGACGGTAAGAAACTGGCGCTGACTTTATCTAAAAAAGGTAACCCGGATATTTATGTGTTAACGCTGGCAACCAAAAAATTAAAACAAATTACCAAACACTGGGGCATAGATACCGAGCCATCATGGACACCGGATGGCAGTGAGCTGGTATTTACTTCCAGTCGTACTGGTAAACCACAAATTTACCGGGTGCCTGCCGGCGGCGGTTCACCGAAGCGGCTGACATTTGAAGGTCGTTATAATGCCAGCCCGGAAATATCCAGCGATGGAAAAACACTGATATTTGTGCAGGGCGAGGGCAATGTTTTTAAAATTGCCAGCATGGATTTACAGAGCGGGTTTGTGCAAGTTCTAACCGACGGGCCGTTAGATGAATCCCCCAGCTTTTCGCCCAATGGGAGTATGATTTTATATGCATCTACTGATAAGTTTAAGGGCGTGTTAGCGGCGGTCTCTACCGACGGGCGCTTTAAACAGAAACTGGTATTATCGGAAGGCGAAGTGCGCGAGCCAACCTGGGGGCCGTTCAGAAGATAGTAGGCCGTGGCTTTGCGGTTTGAAGCAGATGGCTATTATAGAAGTATTTTATAAATGAAGTTACTGCTGTGCCGTTAACTTAAAAATTGTCGGCATTTGGGGACGACAATTTAAATAAAAATTTAATATTACGACAGACACTTACTTTTTATGTTGTTTATTATTTGGTGTATCGAATAGGCGTTATGTATATGGGTATTAGCTCATGTTCTGACTTTTTAACGACACAACAGTGAAATGAAGTGGTTAAAATTTAATATAAATAGAGGGCAAATAATGAAATTATCAAAACTAGTAACCGCACTTATGCTGGCGGGTTCATTAGCTGCATGTTCACCGGAGAATGTTAAAGATGGTGATGCGGCGGACAATAGTGATCAACAAAATCAGAACCAGAATGCTGATGGCGCTCAAACCGGTGGTTTAAATGGTGATGGGACCAATGGCGGTACGGCATTAAACGGTGAAGTTGTTTCCTATGAAAAGGCGGCAATTAATGATGTGAATAGTGTGTTGGCGGAAAAAGTGATTTATTTTGATTTCGACAGTGATCAGATTAGTGCGGACTATCAGGAACTGATTGCACATCACGGTAAATACCTGGCGTCAAATCCGGATATGAGTGTGCGTCTTGAAGGTCATGCGGATGAACGCGGCAGTCGTGAATATAATGTGGCGCTGGCACATCGTCGTGCACAGTCTGTGCGTCGTCTGGTG
>VAPL010707292.1_pt1 | contig 10068 bp, 5 predicted proteins | sample 3395061 | NCBI WGS metagenome assembly VAPL01 (sample SAMN08290444, study PRJNA428436) | hydrothermal vent metagenome | isolation source: Deep-sea hydrothermal vent chimney 2 | place: Pacific Ocean: Juan De Fuca Ridge | depth 2182 m m | reverse complement strand
CCTCATTTTACTGATCAATTAAGTTCTAGCCAGATTGAGTTTGAATTTAATCAATCTATGAATGAAATAAGCGCTGAATTAAACTATAAAACATGGAATAATCAGAATATTCGTGGTGGTGCAGTACCAGGTGCTCCTGAAGGCCTGAATACTGCAAATGAGATTGCGCAGTATCTTGATTATTTAACGGGTGGTTATTCAAGCAGCGGTGCTGGCTACCCAAGTGCATTTGGTTATCTCACCCCTAATGATAATAATGTTTATTTAAGCCCGAATATGTCATTTGATTTTACCTTGATTGAATTTGGCGTACCTGTTGGTTATCCTGCTGTTCCCGTACCACTAAGTGCGGAAGAGGGCGAGCAATTTTGGGCAAATGAATTTGATACATTGATGAACCATGCATCTCAACCAATTATTCATTGGCCTTGGCATGATTATGGTCCAACTATCTCAGCTGACCCTATATCAGGTAATGGTTATACAGTTGCAATGTTTGAAAACACAATTGCTAAAGCCTATAACGCAGGCTCAGAATTTATTACCTCTGCTGATGTGGCTCAACGTATTAATACCTTTAAAGACTCATCGTTAACAGTTGACTCTGTAGGGTCTACTATTACGGCTACAGTAAATACCAATAACGTAGGTAATTTTTCATTAGCAGTAAACACTAAGCCAGGCCAAGTGATTCATAGCGTAGATGGTTGGTATGCATATAATGATGATCATGTTTTTCTTAATGATAATGGTGGAACTTATACGATTCAATTGGACACATTTAGTGAGTCAAACACTCATATTTCTAAACTACCGATGCGGTCTAAATTAATTGATTTAAATGGTGATGGAGATAATCTTAATTTTACTTTTGAAGGAAAAGGCTGGGTAATTGTTTCTCTTAATAATTATTATAGGTCGTATAGGTATTACGGAGTAAGATATGGTAGAGTTTTAGGCTATAAAAAAGTAGCTTTGTATTTTGATAATAATAGAGCGCATTCAATTTCAATAGTTCGTTAAACTAAATATAAGAATGCCCCTTGTTAGTATTAATTGGAACAAGGGGCAGCTCTTTTATCTCTTCATATTTTTTTAGAGTATTCTAAGTCGCATGTATGGTTTAGTGTAGCCACTTCATATTTCCTCAAAGTACGTAGTGGCCTTTTTCACCCAACATTCTCGCTAACTCTTTCTTCAGGCGTTATTTTCATCGTAAATATGTTCATCCGTTTTTGCTGCAGTAGTTTTCGGTTTTGAATATTTATTGATCCAGGTATGTATCGTGTTTGATTAAATCTCTCGCTGTTTTGAGCTATCGATTGTTCGGATTCAAGAGCTAATTTGACTGCTGACTCTTTAAATTATGAGGTATAGGTATTGGTTTTTTTGTTTGTTCATTCATTCATTATTAGACACACTTTTCCTTTTCAGGTTATTTTATATATATTGTGTGTCCGGTTTAGTGTAGCCACTTCATAAGTAGATTTTGTCCTTTCAATTGTTAGTAAAAGGCTTTGTATGAAATACCCTGGAAACAAGTGACTCATGAATAAATAAAAGTAATTACATTCTCTTTATTGGGGTTGTACTATTGTAAAAAATTTTTCTTAATTTCATCAATTCGTCGACGATTGGCACCAAAGTCTGAATGCCCAACGCGTGATGCAGATCTTAGGTGGATGACTTTTTCAGAGTCATCAATAATTATTTCAACATCATCTACAAACCTAAGAACTGAAGATTTAAACTCCACATGTAGATAGTTATCTTTTTCTTCTACAAGTTTTGTACGAGGCATAGCAAGAATGGTTTTTTTTATTTTTTGCATCGCGTTATCGCCTGATAATTTATAAGACAATGGTTCAATATGATGTGATTCCGAATCACTCTGGCTAGAAACACAGTTAGGTGAGTTGGGACATTGTTTAAGTTTCATGTTTGGTATTATTTTCTGGTTTGAAAAAGCAGAAACTGGAAGTGTTAATAATAAAAAAATGATTATATTGTGTTTAAAGATATGTTTCATGTTTTTATGTTTCATCTTGTCATTTAAATTAAGTATTTGCTTCTTTTCAATTAAAACCTGAAATGGAATCCCGTAGAACCATTTTGTCTGTTAATTCTTACAGAATGTCGATAATTTCTTTCGTTCCTCCAGTTGTTACGAGTAAAAGGGTTACGATTGTAGTATTCATATTATATCTCCAATAATTGTAGTGAGAGGTTTGATTTATGACCCACTCAAACATTGTAGCTATATTCTTTTAATTTGACAATATATTGTCATAATAGATGAAATATTAATGACCCATACACCCGAAGGAAATAAATTTACCAGCCTTTTACTAGAAGTTTTTAAGTTAAATGGACTGCTGATTCTTGAAGGTGACCGCATTACTAAAGAATTAAAATTAAGTAGTGCGCGCTGGAAAGTATTAGGTGCTTTAGCAGAAAAAAATGACTCGATGACTGTGCCAGCAATAGCAAAAAAAATGGGACAAACTCGACAGGCAGTACAAAGACTTGCTAATGAAATGGTGCGTGATGATTTACTCTTTTTTCAAAATAATCCCAATCATAAACGGGCACAACTGCTTAATCTAACGGATAAAGGAAAAGAGACTTTTAAAAAGCTTGAGAAAAAACAAATACCTTGGGCAAACAGTATTGCAAAAGGGTTTTCAGAGGCAGAGTTACAACAAGCATTAACTACATTACAAAAACTAATAGATAATTTGCAAACCTAATAGTCATAATGAGTGATGGTATATGAGAGAAATAATTTTGCTTATACGGTCTTCATTTTATAGCTGTTTAACAAAGGTTATTGAAACTGCTCAGCTCTTTTAATCAGTTGTTCCAGATTAGGTTCATCAGGGTTCCAGGGTGTTCCAGGGTGTATGATTACAGCAGTGCATTTTTCTGCAGAACGTACAATATCTTCAAAAGTCCCTTTTGTGGGATCTATTACAATGGCTTTTTTCTCTTCATTGTATTGAAACATTGCAGGGGCAATATCAACACATTCATCGCAGGTTGTACAATCTGGGGTTTCTATCCAGACAGGTTCATAAGCAGTTTTTCCAGTCTCATCAGGTTTTTTAGCGGCTGCTTTTGGTTTTTCTTCTGGTTTGGGCGTAGTTTTTTTCTCTTCTACTATAGGTTTTGGTTTGGTTTCAGGTACAACACTACTTTTTGCTGAAACTGCCGGTACTTCGGCTAATATACGAGTTAGGGCGCTAGCATCGCCACCGACCATGCTCATTAAACCTTCAGTAATCGTTTGAGCCATTTCGGCTTTTGCTTGATCGGCAATGGCTTGAGTATCTACTTCCACTCTGCTGTCACCACTTAAGCCCTTTAGGGTATGCCAAAAATCTTTTTGATCTTGAGTTGCTTTAACTATTGGTGAAGAGACGATAACTTTTAATAGAAGGTTGCTTTGAGGATGAACTGCCCAAATAAAGGGTCTATTATTCGCTTGTCCGTGACTATCCATTTCAAGATATTCAGTTAACAATACCATGTTATTTGAATTAGCGTCGGCAGGGAGTGGATTGAAATGATGTGCAAAAGTGGATTCGGTTAATGCCCAATCAGCGTATGTAAGCGGAACATCCATAGAAAAATTATTACCATATTCATCGGTGTAATCTAATGAATAAGTGATCCAGTCTTGGTCTATATCTGGATTACCCAGTAGGCTAATACATTCTTCCCAGGATTTACCCAATCTGGGATCAAATGTCATTAATGGGTAAGCTCTTGATTCAACAGCAATTCTGCTTTGTATGGTTAGAGAGTTATTCGCCATTCCATTTTCTGGTTTACTTGATGCATAGATAGACCATAAGGCTGGGCCTCTATAATTTAATCCATCAATAAAACCCGATAAACAATGTGTTGAATTAGAGAACGAACTTTGATGAACATAGGCAGTACGATGAGCCATTGTGATAAGGCCTAATTCTTTACGCAAGCTATCAGTGTTTACTGAGGGCTGGTTGTCTAATACGAGTATTTTTATTGGCTGTCCAGAGATTAAACTGGAAGATAAGCTTTGCAAGCCAGAGTCAAAACTAGTGCTTTCTGAGCCAAATGTGATTAGGGGAGGGCAGAGTAAATATTCTTCTTCACTGAATTGGCGCCAATCAAAATGAGCAAAAAAAGTGTCGTGTTCAGACTTATCGTATTTATCTTTAATTTCCAGTTCAGCTGTACGGATCGCTTTAAATCCTTCCGCCATTTTTACCATATGGCCTTCAAAAAGCCCCATAGCTAATGAGGGTGAATCTTGCGATAAATGACGAGCCCAAGGAAATGGGTAGGGGTTGAATGGAAAAGTTGCAGTCCAGTCAGCGGCTGGATTACTACCATCCGTAGCACCAAGACTTGCACGACCCTCTCCAGATGGTCCTTGTTTATAACTCCAGCGTAAATGTTTTAATTTTTCGACTAATTGTAAAGTCCATCGTAACCATTTTGGGTCAATAGGTTGAGTGGCTTTGTCTTTATCAAGTGTGCTAGTTAATCGGGATAATGTAAGATCTATATTTTGGTTTTGGTCAATAGCTGTTTCTAAAGCGTCTATATCGCTAATATCAACTGTTTCAATCAATTTTAGTCGAATATGTTTTTCCAGATCAATGATCAGTTGGTCAAGTTGTTTAATATGTTTTTCAATACGAGGTTGCATTAATGCAGTAACTGTACTGGAAAACAGATGAATAACCGTTTTTTCACCACTACCCGAACGTGTGTTATCACTATTCTGCATGGCGTTGTGGTTTTTCTTATCGAGTAATAATGTGTTTAAAACACCATTTTTAGCTTCTAGATCATCAATGCGACTGTATTTTTTATTTGAAGTGGGTAAATCTAGCCAGTAAGCCCAATTATCACGGAGTGTTTGAATGGATTCTGGCGTTTGTTCAACAACGGTTAATGCATCAGTCTCACACACTGAAACGCATTCCATACAGCCCTTACAACTGTTTGGGTTAATGGTGATGGAAAATAAGCCGCCATTTCTGGGCATATGGCTATTCATATCATCATGATAAGGTTCAGTCAGAGCAAATTTGAATGGACCTATTTTCTCTTTAAACCATTCAAATTCTTGTGTAACTTCTTCTTGATCAGGTTCTGGGTATTCTTTTATGGTATCGCCAATCGCCTTGGCAAAAATAGGGTCTAAAGTTGTACCTACAGATTTTTCAATAGTTAACTCATGATACTTTTTTTCTACTGTACGAATCGCACGGCGTAAATGTTTAACAATATGGCCTGATTTTTCAATACGTTTAATATTAGTTTCAAAGACTTCACTTACCGTATTAATCAATCCTGGAATTGCGCTATCAGGACAGGAGGTATAGCAGTTACCACAGGCAGTACAGTTTTCTGGTATCCACTGGGGATGTTGTAAACGATTTACAGTCATATCACCAAAAATACCTGTGGCGGCAGGGACTACACCTAAAGCAGCAAAAGGTCCTGCAAGATTTTCTTTTGCAATTTTTTTATTACTGTATTGACTGCCAGTTTGATTCCAAAAACGATGAATATTCGCAATAGCTGATTCATTAGCTGGTTTTTGTTGCAGCAATAATGGTGCAGTAGCTTCTATTGGAGTTGATGAAGTGGTGTCGCCTACATTCATTTCAGCAATAATAATTTCTTGTAGACTACAATAACTACGTTGAATCAGATCTAGGTTATTACCAATGAAAGACTGAATTTGTTCTTCACTTTTATCATAATCTTTAATAATATCAGTTGTTTTAAAAAAGACTGATTTAATAATAAGATGTTGAAATTCAAAAGATAAGTTTATATCGCTATTTTCTTTATCCAGCTCATCTTGAGCAAGCTTAACTGCATCAATAAAAAAGACGCTGATATTTTTATCAGAGAGTATTTTCTGGGCACTAGTTGGAAAACTATGCCATACATCGTTTGCTTCACTGCTTTGGCTTTGGATAATAAATATCCCGTTCTCAACAAGTCCTGCTAATGGGTTGCTATGAGAAAACACATTAGGGTCAAGAGCTAATACTGTATTAACTGTGTTATCTTCATCATTCAGGTAGAATGGCTTTGAAGCGGTTGTCAAATAAAAGTTAGTGGGCTGACCTTTTTTTTCAGCTTCGTAGCAAGGGCGGGCTTTAACTTCTAAATTAAAATGATCAAACAAAGTCTGAGCAAGGCTTTGACCTAGAAGGTTATTTTGCCATCCACCTAGAGAATGAATACGAATAGATTTTGCATCTTCGGGTAGTAAGTTTGGGTTTTCTTTGCTAGTTAAAGTAAGGTTATTGATTTCTGGGTAGGCTTCAACAATAGAATGATGCTGTATTTCCTGTTGCGGAGACAGGTTTTTATTACTGATAAAGTTTATTCCAAGGTAGGCAAATTTAAGTTGTTTACCTTCTGGAAGCATATTGTCAACTGCACCGATAATATCGCTGGTTTTTATATTGTGTCCTCCTAATCCAAAGCAGGCTGAATATAAAGGAGAAATATCTGTTGTTTTTGCATAACTGGCGTAATTAGCAAAAGCATTTCCTTTGCCCCTTCCATTATCAATCGCTTTACTAACACAACTGCGTATTTCAGTAATAATCGGTAAGTCTTCTGCCATTGGCTGGTCTGTTCTTTCAAGAACAAGGACACCTTTTTTTCCTTTAACAATATGACTTAGCAAATCACCAGGAAAAGGCCTGAAGACAGTTAAGTTGACAACACCAACCTTAAGTTTACGTGTACTGCGTAAAAAATCAGCCGTCATTTTTGCATTGTCGATAATACTACCTTGAGCAATAATCAAGTAATCGGCATCTTTGCATAAATATTGATTGATTCGACGATACCGGCGGCCTGTTAATTCAAACCATTCATCCATGCATTGATCTGTAATATCAGTTACATGGTCAAAGAAATAAGGTCGCTGTCCTGCAACTGTTTGCATATAACTATCTGGGTTTTGACTTCCACCCGTTTGTGTAGGTTGGTCAACTGACCATGTTTCTGGAACTCGACGGCGAGTTTTACCAAATAAAATACTTTGTGCAGGTGTTGGAGTGGTAATAATATCGTTAGGAAAACCAACAAACTCTTCGATAAGCTCACGCTCAGGAAGGTTGAGTGGTTCTATTAAATCAGTGGTTAAAAAGCCATCTTGAGCGACTGCAACTGGATTTAAACTGAGTTCTGCTATTTTTCTACCGATAAGATTAAGGTCGGCGGCAGATTGGTTATTATGTGCAAAAAATTGAATAAACCCTGTATCGCCCATACTATGGTAATCATCATGGCTACAATGGTGGTTTGATGTAGCTTTAGTAGGTGCAGTACAAACTATATTTAATACAAAGGGAAGTCTTTTTCCAACAGCAGCATATAAGGACTCATGCATGGATGGGATGCTGTGCGTTGAAGAGCTAAAATGCGTAGCTCTTAAGCCAGAAAGGGATAGTCCAGCTGTTGTTGTTAAAGCAGTATAGGCACTTTCAGAATCAATAGAAATTAGAGTTCTATTGGATATATTAAGATAGCCTTTGTTTTTTTCTTGATTCCAAAGTGCGCTCATTTCAGCAGCGGACGATGTGAGATAAACACTAGCAGCATCACTAGACTCTCTTTCACACAGTACAACGGCAGAGATACCGTTCATTATTTTACGTATACCGGGGTATTTGGAAATTTTATCTTGTTTTTTCTTACCAAAAAGAGCCATTATTTACCTTTGATATTTTATGCTTATGTATTGAGTGTGATTGGGGTGATAAATATATAATGTAGACTCAAATTGTTAGGTTAACGATGAAGCTGTTAGCCCAACCTACATTAACTACGCTTGAGGCAATGATTCTGTTCGCATAGATTTTTTGGCTGCTTTCCCTACACTAGATCGTGTGGTACCTAGTTTACTATCAATCCAGACGATTGCACCTGTTGGGCAGCGTTCAATAGGTGTTCGGTCAACTAAAATTTCATCATATTTTTTAAAATCAATGATAGCCAAATTATCTTTTATTTCTATTAAACCTCTAGGTGCATCAGCTGCACATTTTTCACACCCTGTGCAGGCGACTTCACATTCTTCTAATGCTTTGTCACCTTTCTCAAGGCTTTTGCAGGCGACAAATAATTTATGACTGACGGGTTGTAGCGAGAATAAATCTTTAGGACAAACTACTATACAATCATTACAGGCGGTACATTTGTCTTCAACCACAATGGGTAACCCATGTTTATCCATATAGATGGCATCAAAATCACAGACATCGGCACAGTCAGCAAGACCTAAACATCCCCAGTTACAACCCTTGCCTCCGCCAGATACGGCTGCTGCCGCCTGGCATGATTGTAATCCTTTATATTTTGCCCTAGTGTAAGCAACATGGGTTCCTCCTGCACAAGCAAGTCTTGCCACGACTTTTTCAGTTTCCCCCATATCAACACCAATAAAAGCGGCGATTTCTGCATTTCCGTCAGGCGTATTAACGGTGCATGCTGATGGGTTTTTTGCCCCGCTGACAACAGCTTCGGCAAAAGGGCGACATCCTGGGACGCCACAAGCTCCACATTGGGCTTGTGGCAACATCTCATCTACCTCTTCAATACGAGGGTCTTCATAAACATATAGTTTTTTGTTGGCAATAGCTAAAATAATAGCTAGAAGAATCCCAAGGATTACCATAAATAAAGCGGCAGTCAATATGCTTGACGTCATGGGGAAACAAATTATGAGTTTAAATATTAAATATTATACACAAAATTGTCTTTTTTAGGGGGATCAGGGATTTTTTGAATAGAGTGACTGTATTGCTTTACAGTTGGTTTTTTTGCTTTCTTTGTGTGGGAAAACTACTAATAATAGGTGTTGTTTTTAATACCGAGACTAGTTGAATGATGAAAAGTTGGATTGTATATTAATTGACAAATTACAGATAAACTAAATGTTTAACTTGTTTATTTAGGTTAAGGAGGGTCTTTTGATTAAAACTGTTTGAAGTGAATAAAGTTGGTCAGTTTAAAATAGAAATAAGTAAGAGCTATTATATTACGCTATTAAAAACTGACCATAAATATTATCATTTATTTCTTCTGCCATCTAAAATTTCTTGTTCTTCTCTAGCTTCTCTTTCTTCTTCTTGTTCATTACCAATCATTCTGACGATACTAAAACCTACCATGCCGCCAACTAAACAAGCCATAAGTAAAGGCATGGCAAAGGGTACTTCATGGGTATCTCTCATATTTATTTGAAACATAACAGAAAAAATATCTAATACAAAATTAATCATTTTCAAGTCCTCTAAAGTTTTATATATGGAGTTTATATTAATTTAAGCTTTTACAAATGGTTTGAAGAGGTAACTAAAAACCAAAAGAATAAAAATTAATATAGTAAGTATATTAGTAGATAATAAAGTTACTGTCTGTGATCAAGTCACATAAGACCAAGTATTTTACTTGGTTATTTTAAAATGACTAAAAAATAGATAATCTTTTATGAAGTTTTTAAAGAGCTTAAAAATAATGGGCAGCACCAATCAGTGGTGTATTGGGGTTTAAAGATAGTTTAATTGACATCTTACTTAGTAGGCTTTGAAACCGGCCCTTATCTTTAAAAGAGCGTATAAAATTTTCATTTTCAAGAACAGGACGGATTTTAGGGCCAATGCCTCCACCAATATAAATACCTCCTGTAGATAAACAATTAAGCGCTAAATTACCCGTTTCTGCTGCATAAAGTTCAGCAAACAAGCGTACTGCCTCAATACATGCAGGGTCTTCATTATTAATCCCTAAGCCGGAAATAATTGCATTCCGGTCAAGCTTGGACGAATTATTTTTATCAATAGAAGGTACCGATGGACACGCAGGAGCAAAACCACTTACTACAAGAAAGTCATAAATATAACCAAACCCATCACCTGAAAGTACCCGTTCCCAACTGACATGACCCTTAAATTTCTGACGTAAATAAACTAAAAACTGGTCTTGTTGCTCCGTCTGTGGTGCAAAATCACTATGGCCACCCTCGGTTGCAATAGG
>VAPL010473413.1_pt1 | contig 10069 bp, 8 predicted proteins | sample 3395061 | NCBI WGS metagenome assembly VAPL01 (sample SAMN08290444, study PRJNA428436) | hydrothermal vent metagenome | isolation source: Deep-sea hydrothermal vent chimney 2 | place: Pacific Ocean: Juan De Fuca Ridge | depth 2182 m m | reverse complement strand
GAGTAAACCGGCTCATCCTCGGCCGTTTCAATGGTTATGCCGTTACTGGGCCCGTTGTCCTGCGGGTCGCCGAAATGAACGGTCAGGCTGCCGATAGCAGGTCCGGCCATCTTACCCTTGTTGAGAACAAAGCCGCGAACCAGATTCTCCTCTTTCTGTTTAAGTTCGGTCAGGGTTTTGGTCAGGGCAAGTTCAGCCCGCTGCATCTCCCGGACAGCCTGTTCATACAGGCCTTTTTTACTTCTGATTTTGGTCAGCAGTTGATTTTTTTCGTTTCGGATGTCATCCAGGGCCTGTTTTTCTTTTCCGGCCTGGCGGATAAAGCCTTCCAGCAGGTTTTTCTCAAGTTCCTGGGCCTTTTTTGCCTGCCGGAGCTGGGCGATGGTGTCGCGGTACATGTCGATGACCGACTGATCATATTCCAGCAGCCGCTTGAACGAGTCATTGAAGAGCATGAGATCAGGAAGGCTTTTGTTGGAAAACGTTATATTCAAAACGCCGGTTTTTCCCATCAGGTAGAAGGAACGCAGCCGCTTTTCAAGATGGTGGCGGACGTTTTCTTTAACGCGTTCAGCCTGCTGTTGATCCTGTTCCTTGATGGCCAGAAGCTCTTTCTGGGATTGCAATCGTTTGTGCAGGGTGGCCAGTTTCTGTTTCTGCTTAGCCAGCTTGTCGTCGATCTGTTTGAGTTCATCAAGAAGGCCGACTTCCTGTTCACCGCTTTTTCGTATCTTGTCCAGGTGAATCCGGATTTCCTGGCGCAGTTTACCGATATTGATTTTATGGCGTTGAATGGGCGCGGCTTGATCCTGGTCTGCAGCATGGGAAGATCCAGAAAACGGAATTGCCAGAGCGGGCAGGAGAAGGCAGTATAAAAAAATATGCCGGGAAAACGGCCTGGTACTCATACCTGTACAATTTTTCTGGTGGAAGAAAAACTGCCTGCGGCACAGAGCAGGGTGGAGAGCCCGATAATTGCAACGACGATCGGCAGCGGAAAAAAGGTAAAGGGAAATATGCTGAACAGGGCGGAGCCGGTAAACTGCAGTTTTATCCAGTTGAATAAAACATAGAGTGCCGCCAGACCGCAGGCTGAGCCCATTAACCCCTGGAGGCCGCCTTCAAGAAAATAGGGCATGCGGATATAAGTACCCGAGGCTCCAAGCAGTCGAAGCAGTTCCAGTTCTTCCGCCCTTGAAACCAGGGTCAGGCGGATGGTATGGGCCACGGTGAAGGTGGTCGTCATGATCAGCAGGGTTCCGGAAAGGATAACGACAATTCGCATGAGCTGAACAAAGGAATAAAAACGTTCAATCCACTCACGTCCATACTGGACTTTGAGTACGCCGGGCAGGGTCTGAAGGTAATCGGAAAAACGCTTGATTCGGGTCAGAGAGTCCAGCGACCGGACCGGATAGACCTCAATCGACGGCGGCAGAAAGTCTTCAGGCATGTCGGTCAGGACGTCACGATCGGTATCCAGTTGTTTCTGGAAGCGATGGTAGGCCTCTTTACTGCTGACAAAAACAATTTTGTCGACCGCGTCGAATTTGAGGATTTTCCGGCGGTATTCCTCCTGCAGAGCAGGAACCGGTTCTTCATCCAGGTAGGCGATCAGGCGGAGATCATCACCGAACTGTTTACCGATATTGAGCAGATTTGTGTAGATAAGAGAGAAAAAGGCAAAGATCAATACCGACAGGGTGATGGTCACCAGGGTCAGGAACTGGGAACTCCAGGTCCGAAACAGGTTGCGGATGGTCTGGCCCAGAACGGCAAAGAAAAAGCTCATGCTTCTTCTCCTTTTGATCCGTGCTCTTCCCTCGTGTCGATAATTTGTCCGTCTTTGAGTTCAAGAACCCGGTGGTCGGAGTCGGCAAAGATGCTTGGATCATGGGTGGCAATCAGGATGGTTGCCCCCCGGTGCAGCTGTTCATTAAAGAGCTCCATGACCCGGCCGGTGGTCTCGGCGTCCAGGTTGCCTGTGGGTTCATCGGCCAGGATAAGGTCTGGATTATTGGCCAGGGCACGGGCTATGGAAACCCGCTGCTGCTCGCCTCGTGAAAGGTCGGCCGTCTTGGCATGGGCCTTTGATTTCAGGCCGAGCTGATCCAGCAGGGTTTTGGTCTGCCTGCGGATAAACGATTTTTTTTGATAGGTGACCTCCATGGCCAGGGCGATGTTGCGGGCCACCGTCCGTTCGGGCAGCAGTTTGAAATCCTGATAGGCCATACCGATTCTACGGCGCAGCTGCTGGACTTTATGGCGGGAAAGTTTGCCCAGATCCAGGCCGTCGATCTCGACCAGCCCCTTATCCGGTTGTTCAATTTTGCAGAGCAGTCGGAGGAGGGTGGTTTTGCCGGCACCACTCTTTCCGGTCAGAAAGAGCATCTCGCCCCTGGCAACGCTCAGAGAGACTTCGGTCAGGGCCTCAACATCCGGTGGATAGAACTTGCCGACCTTGATCAACTCGACCATTACCCGGTTTTTTCGGCTCGTCTGGGTCATGGATGTCGTTTATGCAAAGATATGGTCGAAGATGGCAAAGGACTGTTGGATAACCTTGGAATTTTCAGGGAGCTGCAAATAGGAAGCTCCGCTGAGTTCCTGGTTGATCAGTTCATCACTTGAAGAAATAATACCAGCAAGGGGCATATCCGCAGCCTCGGCAACCGCCTCGTCGATTTTTTCCTGCAGGGCTGGTGGAATCGGGTCGGGTGCCCGATTGACAATGAGGTGCCGTTCTTTGACGTCAAGCTGCAGCGGACCGGTAATGTCGGCAATCCTGCGGGCGGTGAGAATTCCCCGGGCCGATGGATCCGAGATGATCAGCAGATAATCGATCGTGCTCAGGTTCATCCGGCTCAAATGCTCCATGCCCGCCTCATTATCGACAATGATATACTTGTAATTTTCCGCAAGTTTATCCATGGTCATGGCCAGATACTGGTTGGCTGCACAGTAGCAACCCGGGCCGTCGGGCTGGCCCATGACCATCAAGTCAAAGCCGGACTCCTCGATCAGGGACTGGTGTATTTTCATCTCCATAAACTGATCACGGCTCATCCCCGACGGGATATCACCCTTGATTTCCTTGCGGATTTCACCAAGTGTAGCTGTGATGTCGAGCTCCAGCAGTTCATTGAGATTGGCATTGGCGTCGGCATCAACGGCCAGTACCGGTGTCATTTTGCGGTGAATAAGATAGTTGAGGAGCAGGGCGGAGGTTGTTGTTTTTCCGGTGCCGCCCTTGCCGGCCATGGCGATTACTTTGGTCATCGTTGCCATCCTCCTAAAATATTTAATTCAGGATGTTAAGGGGCTCGCTCAAAAATAACTTAGTAGAGATGAAGTGTAATGTGGACATGTAGAGAAGTGATCTGATTGCATAATTGAAGATCGCTTTTCTAAATGTTCAGAGTGCACCTCAGAATGCGAAGTTCTTTTTGAGCGAGCCCTAAGATAAAAATGGTAACTGTTCAGGAACACACCTAAACCATTACGGCCGGTGGTGTTACCAAATAAATGTACTCTCCTGAATAATTACAAAAAATAAAAAAAATCTGTAAACCTGTTCTATTTACTCTAAAAAATACAGTTTTCCAAGGGAAACCGTCAGGCTGGAGAACGAGGCGACGTGGGTTCAAGTACATTTCTACTGGACGAGCGGAAGGTTGTGCCTTAAAGTCTCCGAGGTCCATCCATCTTGTCCGTAAAAGAGGAAAAAGAATGATCTATAAAGCCGTCCTGTTCGATCTTGATGGAACGTTGCTTGATACCCTGGAAGATCTGGCAGATTCCGCCAATCATGCACTTGCTGAAATGGGGATGCCGGTGCATCCTGTTGATGCCTACAGGTATTTTGTCGGTGACGGCATGATGACCCTGATTGAGCGTATTGTCCCTGATGACAGACGCAATAAAAGAATCATCCTTGACACTGCCGAGGCCTTCAAACGTCATTACAGCAACAACTGGCATGTGAAATCCAGACCCTATGAAGGCGTTGACGAAATGCTGAGGGGGTTGGTTGATGCCGGGATGCAGCTGGCGATCCTCTCCAATAAACCGCAGGACTTTACCGAGCTCTGTGTTGAGCGGCTACTTGGAGATTTTTTATTTGCCCCGGTACTTGGTCAACGTGAGGGCATTCCGAAAAAGCCTGATCCGGCCGGAGCCTTTGAAGCTGCCGAATTTCTGAATATTGCCCCGGAACAGTTTTTGTATTTGGGGGACACCTCTATCGACATGTACACCGCAGGCCGGGCCGGTATGTGCGCGGTCGGTGTTCTGTGGGGATTTCGAACCGAGCAGGAGTTGTTGGATTCAGGAGCCAAGCATTTAATCCGGGCCCCTGCTGATTTGCTGGAGTTGCTGAAATAGACAAACCTCATGTTTTGTAACTTCGATGGTCATCAACCTGAATTTTTAAATCTGATAACTGAAACCTGAACTTCATGAATCCTGTTTTTTTTACCTATGCCGGTCCGCCGCTTATCGGCGCTTTTATCGGCTATCTGACCAATAAGATCGCCATTCGCATGTTGTTTCGGCCCCTGAAGCCATGGCATGTGCTGGGCATTCGTGTGCCCATGACACCCGGGGTCATTCCCTCAAAACGGCATGACCTTGCCGAAAACATGGGTGTCATGGTCGGCGAGCATCTGCTGACGGCCCGTGATATCGGAACCGCGCTCTCCATGGAACCGTTCCAGGAACACCTGCACGCCCTTGTCGATACCAGGGTCGGCGAAGTTTTGGACAGTGACCTGGGCCCGGTGCTCGACATCGTTCCCAGGCGGTTCCGGGCCTATGCAAAGGTGGGGCTGCGGACCCTGAAATATCAGATGAAAGCCGGAGTTCGCAGGTATCTGCACAGTGAGACCTTTGCCGGGGTTTTGGAAGATGTTCTGGCCCGGCAACTTGAGCATTACGGCAGCCGGGAATTGAATGCTTTTTTTTCCATGGAGCAGCGGCAGCAGGCGTATGGCATTATAGATGAACTGCTGCAAGGACTTTTGGAGGGCCCGGGCGTTGAAGACTGGCTGACCGGCTATCTTGGTGAACGGCTGCATGGGGCCGGACAAAGCGGCAAAAACGTCCAGGATCTGCTGCCCGAGCCGTTTATCGATTTTATCCAGGTAACATTAAAAAATCAGACCCCGGAACTTCTTCAAGGGCTGGCTAAAGTGCTTGCCGAACCACGGATTCGTGACAAAATCATCGGGGCCGTTATCGGAGGGATAGATCATTTTCTGAGCTCCCTTGGACCTATGGCCGCCATGGCCAAAGGCTTTATCGACATGGACTCTCTGGATGGAAAGATCCGGGAATATCTTGTCGAGCATGAGGATGAACTGGAACAGTGGCTGCAGAGTCCGGAGGTGCAGGAACGGTTTATCGTTGTTTTGCAGGAGCAGGTTCATAAGCTCATGCAGACACCGGTCGCCGATATCCTTGACCGCCTTGAAGAAGGGCAGCTCGAAACGATTTGTCGTTCATTGTCGGTGCAGCTGCTCGGTGCCTTGCGAACCAGGGGCACCATTGAAACCATGTCTCTGCTGATCCGCAGGAGCCTTGAGGACATGGTGGATCATGGGCACCGCTCCATGGCCGATATCGCAGGCCGGTTGTTTTCCGGTGAGAATGGACAACAGATGCAGGCAACGGTACATAAAGAATTGCTGGCAATATTTCGTTCCGAGGGCAGCCGCCGATTGATCGGCCGCATGGTTGACTCCATGATCGATTCCCTGGCCCGGCAGCCGGTCGGCATTCTTGCCCGTCTGATGCCCAAGGGGGTCCGCAGCGGTATTACCGATTATATTGTCCTGACCGCAAACCGAATGCTGTTGAAAGAGGTTCCCGGACTGGTTCGGTCGCTCAATATCAGTCAGCTGGTTACCGACAAGGTGGACTCGCTTGATCTGTTGAGACTTGAAAGACTTCTTCTTTCGATAATGGAGGAACAGTTTAAATATATCAATTTATTCGGTGCGTTGCTCGGGTTCTGTATCGGCCTGATTAATCTGGTGCTTCTCCAGTTTATATGATACCTGAATTAAAATCTGGTGCTTGACTGTTAAACAGGGGCCAGGATGACCGAAAAAGCTGAAAAGATTAATCAGACCGATTTTTTTTACCGCTGTAATTCCCGCAGGCAGCAGATGCGTGGATGCCTGCGGGAATATCGGGCTTGGTTTTATTTATTGGTGACCAGTGTCGCATATTCATCTTCACTGAGCATACCGTTCATATCAGCATCTGCTTTGGTGAACAGTTCTTCGCTGATGCCGGCAGTCGCAGCTTCGCTTTTTGAAATGGCACCGTCTTTATTGGTGTCAAGATCGCCAAATGCCGGTGCACTTGCAAAAGCTGCAACAGCAAACAGTGAAAACATAATCGTCGGAATTACTTTTTTAAGCATTGTGTATCTCCTTAAAATGAAAAAATAGTTTGTTGTGTTGTTGGCCAAAACAACAAAAGACATTGTCTATTCGCGAATCATGCCTTTTCTCCTTACATAGCATCTTGTGTGCCATTTTTGCTTATTCATTAATTTCAGTATGTTATATCTGGACGGAGGGTTTTGCCGGCCATGAACGTCTGTTAATAAGGACAGCTCCGTCCGACCATGATCTATCTTGTTGAAAATATAAGGTTTTTGTTGTAGGTGGGTGGCGACATTAAAAATAAACCCGTATGGGGATGGTAAGGTCAACTTGCCGATATTATATAAAAATATCTTTGAAGGTTCAGCTGTCAGTTCTATGGGAAGCCTATGTTAGTCTGTTAGGGGTCAGATCTTTACCCTTGACAACACCATGTTAGGGGGTGGCCATACCGCATGCGGGGGGTCGGATCTTTATCCTTGACAGCTCGGTGGCTGTAACCGGTCTTCAGACAAAGATCCGCCTCTCTTTCAGAAGGGAGTTAAACTCTTGGGTTACTGCAGGCCGACAGGGTCGACAACCCCGCGGGAACATCCAATATTATTTGCATTGGGGGCGGCAAAGATCGCGTCGCTCATGGAGATTTCATCCAGGTCGCCCTGCAAGCCGATGGTGATTTCGGTAATAAGCTTGCGGTCTCCATCCCTTTTGCAGGTAATTTTAATTTTATCACTTGCCCCGTCGCCGAATGACTCGTCAAAGGCATCCCCAATCTGAGAGGATGTAATCTCCCTGCCGATATTCTCGACAAACAGTTTGCGCACCGCAGAATCGGGCCCATTGAGTTGCCCCATGAGGTTCAGGGCGTCCTGGAAGTATTTATCGGCTGATTCACCCTGATAGCAGGTTCCGTGTTTTATCCACTCATGGCGCTCAAGAAAGGATTGGGTACCCGGCATGACCTTGTTGAGTTCTGTTCGTGTGGCCGCAGACAAAACCGGTTCCGGCAGGGCGGACCATCGCTTGTTTCTATCATTAGCCACAGCATCAGGGCCGACGTAACAGTACATGGTGTTGCGAGGCTGGGGCCACAGGCCGTGCAGGGTAAAGTGTGAGGCATCAAAGCGGTCTTCAGTCTGGGTGGCGCACTCCGGTTTAGAAGAATGGAGTTCACAAAATCCAGGCTGCCAGCTGACGGCAAGAATATAGCGGTTGCCGTCTGGTGTAACCGGAGTAACCGGAGTGACTGGAGTAACCGGACCCGGCCCGGGGACGAAGCTGTCGACGGGAACAACATGCTCGCCGCAACTGGTGGCAACCCAGCGCCGTTCGGGTTGTGTATCCATCCTGATCAGATAATGTGATCCGGCCGGTTTGTTCTTTGCCAGAATATCATAGGCCTGATCAACGCGGGTCGTAACGTTGCCCGGGTTGGTCTGACGGCGAAAGGACTGATATGCAGGGCATTCCGATCTGGCAATAAAATAGCCCGTCAGCGGAACTTGAGCATCGGCAGTCTGGAAAACAACCAAAACCGTAAAGGCGGCAATCAAACAGGCATACTTTTTCATGGGCACTCTCCAGGGGGATCTGGTTTTTGAGTAGACAGTGAATCAGGGGATCATCTGTTCATGGGTAGCGGTTTTGACCAAAAATAAATTGAAAACAGGTTGACTTCCATTTGAAAAAAGATCCATTCGTCATTGCCAACCAGAAAAACATGATGTTGTCAATAGATAATATCTGCTGTAGAATACGTAAATGACAGATATTTTTTGGGAATATTGCTGCAGCACAACAGGTTTCGCCGATCAGTGCAATGGGGGTGCATTCCCCTTTTGTCGCAACCTCATACTTTGGTCTTATTTTGTTCGTCAGGCATTCGAAATCTACGAGGTTTAGCATGCTTTGGATTGGTGGGCGATGCCCACCCTGCCACAAAACAGTAAATTGCAGGGTGGGCATCGCCCACCAAAAAACAACATGTAGATAACACCTTAAGCCTTTGCGACAAAATGGGAATGCGCCCGTGCAATGGTGACCGGCGCAGGTCTTTCCTTCTGTCTCCCGTGCTTCTACTCCTTCCTGCTGCTTTAAAAAACTATGAAAATACTCGTATTGAATTCCGGTTCATCCTCGCTGAAGTTCCAGCTCTTTGATCTGCCCGATCTGACCGTGATTGCTTCAGGTCTGATCGAGCAGATCGGGAGTGCACACAGTGCAGTCCGGCTTACATTTTCTGATTCCGCAGGCGCAGAACAGATCATTCGAAAAAATAGACCTGTTGCCGAACATGGGCAGGCCATTGCAATCATGAGTGAGCTGTTGCGCGAAAGCGGAACCATGACCAATGTTCAGGAACTGGCAGGCATCGGGCATCGAGTGGTTCACGGTGGAGAATTTTTTCATGAACCGACCCTTATTGATGAGGCTGTCATTGAGGCAATTGAGGAGCTGGTACCACTGGCACCCCTGCATAATCCCGCCAACCTTATCGGGATACGTGTGGCAATGGAACATGCCGAAACCATCCCCCAGGTCGCGGTTTTTGACACTGCCTTCCACCAGTCCATTCCGGAACACGGGCATCTCTATGCTCTTCCATATCGCTTGTATGAACAGCATAAGGTCCGGCGCTACGGGTTTCACGGCACCTCCCATAATTATGTGGCAAAACAGGCTGCAGAACATCTTGGAGTTCCTTTTGGTGAGCTCAACATCATCACCCTGCATCTGGGTAACGGGGCCAGTGCGGCAGCTATTCAAAGCGGGCAGTGTATTGACACTTCCATGGGGCTTACACCGCTTGAGGGATTGATTATGGGTACTCGCAGCGGTGATCTTGATCCGGCCATTCTCTTGTATCTGGCCAGGGAAACCGGCATGACCATCGATGAACTCGATGACATGCTCAATACGCAGAGCGGGCTCAAGGGAATCTGCGGGGAGAACGATATGCGGACCATCACCAAGCTTGCCGAACAGGGAAATCATCAGGCCGGGCTTGCCCTGACCATGTTCTGCTATCGCTTGAAGAAATATATCGGCGCCTATATTGCTGCGCTTGGCGGGGTGGATTGTATTGTATTCACCGGCGGAATAGGTGAGAACTCAGCCATTGTCAGACAGCTGAGCTGCCAGGGGCTTGAACGACTGGGTATTCGTCTTGATGTGGAAAATAATGAGCTCCGACAAGAAGGAATTCTGGAAGTTCAGGGTGCGGATAGTCCTGTAAAAATTCTTGTGGTGCCGACTGATGAGGAACTTGAAATTGCAACCCAGACCCTGCAGGTGATACAAAACAAATAATTGGGCCTTTGTGCAGAAGGTAAGCGCAGTGCATAACTGCTTATGCCGCCTTCAATTATGGTGCAATAGGATACTTTAATAAAGTACGGCAAGAAATGGTGAAGACACGAACGCAAAGCCGGGAAAGGTTCCCTGAGAGATAAACCTGCGCTGGATGAAGTTGAACTTGAGGGCACCTTAAAAAAATAATCAAAGTGCCCTTACTCGGGTTGTCGCCTGAATTATTGGGCAACAACGTTTTCCGCAGCCGGTCCTTTGGCGCCGTCGACGACATCAAAGGTAACCCGCTGGCCTTCCTGCAGGCTCTTAAAGCCTTCTGCCTGAATGGCTGAGTGATGAACAAAAACATCCTGTCCGCCATCCTGCTC
>VAPL010886806.1_pt1 | contig 10070 bp, 10 predicted proteins | sample 3395061 | NCBI WGS metagenome assembly VAPL01 (sample SAMN08290444, study PRJNA428436) | hydrothermal vent metagenome | isolation source: Deep-sea hydrothermal vent chimney 2 | place: Pacific Ocean: Juan De Fuca Ridge | depth 2182 m m | reverse complement strand
CGAGCGCAGCACTAGCAGGGCTAATGTCAGCGAGCGCAACAACGCAGATGGCTGCTTATCAACTTCATATACCTGTCAATATAACCTTGACGGAGTACTAGGAGGCTGTCCGAGAATTGAAAGCCTACTATACAAAAGCTGAATTTGGCCAGCTCCAATTGGATCAGGGCCATTATTTTCGTTAAATAGCACAACTATTCGCCTCAAATAATGAAACCAATAATAATCAAAATGGCTGACTCAAATCAGCTTTTCCTCGCTGCGACTTCTTATTCTCGTACAAACTCCTAGAATGGGCAACAACACACTTCAATTGGAAACCACTAAAGATGGTTTTTTAATCGATTCAGCACTATGGACAGAAAACATCGCAATCCAATTGGCACAAATAGACACGATTGAACTAACCTCTGAACACTGGGAAATCATTTATTTTATTCGTAGCTATTACCAACGATTTAACCATCTACCCAATGCCAGATTATTTGTCAAATCAGTTAACACTGAACTTGGTGCTGAAAAAGGCAACAGTTCCTACTTGTATCGACTATTCCCAAAAGGACCCGCCAAATATGCTTGTAAATTTGCCGGATTATCAAAACCTCCAGGCTGTCTATAGTTCTAGAGTGCAAACAATCACCAACATCCCAGTTGACTGCGTTTTCATCAATCAATCGAAGTGATTGACTAAACAATGTATGCTACTCTCAGTGACGCTTTGCTTCTCTGTGTATTCCGAAGCAAACTCTAGTTTTGCCTAAAGTACAACTTAGTAACATGCTGACTTGTACTTCGCGCGGTCACAGTACGGATTTGAAAGCACAGTGTTTTTTGTCGATAGCAAGGCGCTGAAACAGGCACATAATCAGCAACACAGCTGTTTCAGAAACGCCGTCTAGCGGAAAATCAACCGGTGGAAACCACATCCGTGATCGTTCGAAGTATCAACAGCACTGAATACGAACAAAACTTGTTGTTCCTCATCTATCGATAGGATTGACCGATAGATCCAACGCATGATGAAAATCAATGCATCCCAGGAGTCTATGTTTTGAATAAAAAAACCACTACAAACTTTATTTTTCTATTATTGCTAATCGGTGTCATGCCAGTCATGGCAGACACAATCGGACATGTTGATACCAACTTTAAATTAATTGGTCCGGATGACAAAATCGTCATTGAAGCATTCGATGATCCAAGCATAACTGGTGTCACTTGTTATTACAGCCATGCCACCACTGGCGGCTTGAAAGGTGCAGCAGGAATCGCTGAAGATTCCTCAGATGCTTCACTGGATTGTAAACAAACAGGCCACATAACACTGACAGAGGAAATAAAAAACAGCAAAGGCGATGCCCAAAAAGTACTTAAAAAACGCACATCGATGTTATTCAAAACCTTACAAGTCATGCGTTTTTATGATGATAAACGCAATACCTTAGTTTATCTGGTATACAGCGACAAAATACTTGAAGGTTCGCCTAACAACAGCATCTCTGTTGTCCCGGTTATGCCATGGAGAACACAATGATTGCTTAGGAATATGCATGAAATAATTTGAACATTCCAGATTGTCTTTTTGCTCCTGACAAAACCATCTCAATCGTTACGTAAACAAATTATGCGCCTCTTGAGATCGTTTCGTCAGAAACAAAAATCCTGCGCCATCATTGCTCAAGTTATTCCTTGCACTTTCTTTAGCTAATCGCAATTCTGAAAGCCAATTGGAAATGAAACTCTGAATTCAACACCCGGCGAGCAATTGACAACATCCACTTGCCCATTCATGGCCTCTGACAGTTGCTGAACCAGTGCCAGACCAATTCCAGTGCCGACTGTTTCACGGGTCAATTCATTTTCAGTTCGATAAAATAGTTTGAAGATTTTTTTGATGTGTGGCTTGGGAATCCCTGGGCCATAATCGCGAACACTGAATTGAATACTGTCGTTTGTCAGCTGCTTGCAACCAATATCGATGACTTTGTTGTCTGCATTGACGGAAAATTTAATGGCGTTATCGACCAGGTTGATGATGATTTGGGCAAACCAATCGGGATCGACCAGAATTGTGGCTTGTTGAGCTTCATGATCGCTTCGCATGTTGAGACTAAACCCGGCATGGTCTACTTGTGTAGTTACTTTTGATCGAATGGTGTCCAGCAATTCAGCGACAGGCATGTTTTTAGCATCAGCCGATTGTTCATTGCGCGTCATGCGTGCCAGTTGTAATACATTATTGATTAGTCGTGATAAGCGTTCACTTTCATCAAAAATGTAGTCGTAATAGAGTTTTTGTTTTTCTTCGCTGGCCCAGCCTTCTCGCAAGATTTCACCGTACATGCGAATTGAGGTCAGCGGGGTTTTGAGTTCATGACTCACTGCTGATACAAAATTCTGTTGTTGATGTGTTAAATCAATCTGTTTTGATGCCGAGCGATACATCAGATACAACCCGCTACACAACACCAGAAATAACAGTGCAGCAGTCCAACCGACTACTTGAGCACCAGCTCCCGCAGGTAGCTGATTAATCGTGAATATTAATTCCAGTTCGCTAAGCGGTGCTGACAAACGGGTTTGATAAAGCAAAGCGCCTTGCAGCTTTTTAGTGCTGGACAAATAGTCATAGGTCTGCTGTCCGTTATACATTGCAAACACATCACCACGATACGCAACCAGCAGATTGCTGATATGAGCAAGGGTGGATGGTTGAAAAGTAGTTTCAATAATGCCTTGTAAGAAAGGCTGATGATCTAGCAAAACCCCCTGAATATAACGCTGATCATTGCGCCAGACTTTACGAAACAACACAAAATGACCACTGTCTAGCAAACTAAATTCAAACGGATCAATCTCACTCTCGAAAGTGCGAATGCGAATTTGTGCTTGTGCTTGCTCAAGGAATGCAGCTTTTTCTGGCGTTGATGCTTGATTTTCAGCTGACAACTGGGAAGATTTGGCTGCATCAGCAAATTCAGCCTGTTCAACAATCCGTTCACTTGGCACAGCCTCTGGAAGTGTGTTCAACTCTTTGCGCGTGCGTTTTTCAATATACAGTTCACGTTCCACCAAATCTCTTGACTGCTTTTTCAGCGCTGACGTTTGCTTTGCCCGGTATCGATCATCGAGCTTCAAGTCATCAACCCGACCGAGTGTGTTTCCAGCCTCTTGTTTGGGTTTTAGTTTTTTTCTAAGCGCACGTTGATTCAGTTGATCGAAAACAACCTGTCCCTGGACTTGCTGCTCTTGCATGGCAGGCAAACTCATGGCTGCCGGTGCTGATTGTTGCGTTACAGTGTCAATCTCCTTGTTTTTGTTTTCTATTAACGCATCTTTATCCTGTTTTGAATTCGATTTGCTCAACCGGTCTTTATAGAACTTGTAGCCTGGGCCTGCCTCCAATTCATCACTTGCAAGCTGTTGATCTACATTGTTTTTATCAGCAATAGGGGCTTGCGCTGGCTGACTGGATTGCACTAGATAATTTTCAGCGAGAATCTGTTGAATGCTATTTTGCAAAGCCAGTCTTTGTTGTCGTTCCTGTTCAGAAATACCATAGCGACTAGCAGCGTTTGCTGAGGTCGGTAACAGCGGAGTGATCAGCTTGCCAGCGGCATCAACCTGAAAATAACCAATCAATCCAGAGATTGAGGATTGTAGTGGATAGGTCGATAACGGTGAACGTTGCAGAAAATTAGCAGCTGGATCACCTGCGATATTGAGAAAAACATAATCGGTAAATGCACGCTTTTCTTCTACATTAATTAATTGTTGAAAACGAGCATCAATGCGTTGTGCCAGTTCTTCTGCAAGAATCTGGTGTTGATGGAACGTCTCACATTCGAGACGACTAAATGCTTGTTGAATAAGCACTGCCGAGGGGATCGCTAAAGCAAGAAAAAACAACAGCAGCCAGCGCCGCAGTGTTTTCTTGTTCAGCCCACTCAATAATGATGCTGACCGTTTAGCCATGCTCACTATCTTCAATGATCAAGCGATAGCCTGCACCGCGTACAGTGATCAAAAAACGCGGCTGTGCGGGGTCAGGTTCAATCTTGCGGCGTAATTTAGCAATGTGGATATCCACAGTCCGTGTTTCAATTTGCAGATGATTTCCATAGCCCCAAACCTTGTTAAGCAGTTCATCCCGCGAAACTGGTCGTTGTGCATTGGCTTGTAAATACTGCAATATCTCAACCTCACGACGGGTAAAAGCTAATGGTATCCCAGCGCGTTGTCCACACAAATTGCTACAATCCACACTGACATTATCAGACAAGCTGATTTGATGTTCCATTTCCATGTGTTGCAGTGATCGGCGTAACACCGCTTGCACTCGCAACACCAGTTGCGCAACTGAAAATGGCTTGCCCACGTAATCATCAGCACCCAGCGACAAACCTTCAATAATATCCTGATCCGTGGTTTTAGCAGTGAGCATAATAATGGCTTGTTTGCGATCCTGTTCTCGAATACGCTCGCAAATTTCAAACCCATTGATTCCAGGCAACATCACATCCAGCAAAATCAAATCGTAGTTGCCAGTAAGTGCTTTCTGTAAACCATCATTGCCATCTGCAGCTGAATCAACCGCATAACCATGATAGACAAATACATCGATTAATCCACTACGGATTGCTGCTTCATCTTCAATGATTAGTATGCGTATCTTGGTCTGCAATGTACTGTCGCTTGGGTAATAAAAGTTATCATTAGAATCCTAGCAGTTTATTCAAACCGCCATGTAAATCTTTTGTAAAAGTTTAACCCAAGGTTTTACACAAATCAGTCTATTACTGAATGTTCTCACTGCATACACTATTAGCGTAGTTACCAGTATCAACGTACTTAACAGTATCGAAGGAGAACAAATATGGCTTTAATAACACGAATATCAAGGCTCTTAAAAGCCGATCTACATGCAGTGCTCGATTGCATTGAAGAACCCGATGCTTTGCTCAAACAATCTATCCGGGAAATGGAAGAGGTTATCACTGAAGATGAGCAATCTATTCAAGGCATATCACAACAACATCAGCTACTAAAACAACGCGAAATCGATTGCCAACAATCACTCAGTGCAATTGAAGAGCAATTGGAGATTTGTTTCAACGCGCAACAAAACGATTTGGCGCGTTTACAAATCAAGCGCAAACTGGAACTACAACAACGCGTCAAAAACTTGAGTCGTGACAACACTACCCTACAGAACAAACTGGAAAAATTGACAACTGAGCTGGAAACCAAACGCTTACAACTGGACAGTCTACGTCAACAAGCTGAGATATTAACAAAGCAAAACCCTGGCGATATTGACGATAATCACAAGCAAACACAGCATTGCAAAATTCGAGATGAAGATATTGAAGTGGCTTTCCTGCGTGAACAAGCAATCAGGAGCCAATCATGAAAAAACCAGGCTTTATAGAAGGCGTTGTTGTTGCGCTGGTGATGTGTATCGCAGGATCTATCGGCTATAGTGTAATTGGTTTTGTGTGTAATGATTATGACACATGGCGCGTATTGATTGCCGCTATGAGTCTTGGTTACAGCATCTATTTGTTAGGACGTAGCCAGCAACGCACAGGCCGCATTATTGTAATGGCAAGTTGGTTGCTAATGAGCAGCGCAATCTGGTTAATTGAACCACCATTACCCCACTACGCACTGAGCCATCTGGCATCACTCTGGTTAATCCGTTCACTGTATTTCCAGATGAGCATCCTCAGCACGTTGCTCGATTTAGGGTTAATTGGTCTCGGTGGAGCCGTGGCCTTCTGGGCACTGATCCACAGTGGCAGCCCGTTGCTTAGCCTGTGGTGTTTCTTTTTGGTGCAAGCAGTCTTCGTAGCCATTCCAGGCAGAATCAAACCCGTTTCAAGAAATCAACACTCAACCGATAGCAATGTGAAGTATCAGCAAGCCTTGCGAAACGCTCAGTCTGCATTGAACAGTCTGACTCGCACTGCTATCGATTAAAACAACTCAATCGCCAAACAACATACATTCCATATTAAAAAGAGGTTATTCACATGAAAATCAAAAAATTTGCATTATTTCTATTCTCTCTAACAATCATTGTGGTGTTAGCATTCCCCTACTATCAAGACGCTAATGCAGTCCCTAAAAATCCGCAAGTCAATCTTACACCGACAAACTCTATTGAATTACCGGTTGGTCAACACCCAAAAATCGAAGTGGTTTTCGTGCTGGACACAACCAGCAGCATGAGTGGCATGATACAAGCAGCGAAAGAGAAAATCTGGTCAATCGCATCCAGCATGGCTTCCGCACAAAATGCGCCTGAGATTAAAATGGGATTGATTGCCTTTCGTGATCGTGGTGATGCTTACGTCACCAAAGTAATCGATTTATCAAATGATCTGGATACAATGAGTGCGACTTTAATGGATTTTAAGGCTGAAGGTGGTGGTGATGGGCCGGAAAGTGTTAATCAAGCACTCTATGAAGCCGTCAACAAAATTACCTGGAGCGAAGATCAACACACTTACAAAGTAATTTTCCTGGTCGGCGATGCGCCGCCTCACACAGATTATGTAAACGATATCCAATACCCACAAAGCCTGGAAATGGCGCATAGCAAAGGTATCGTGGTGAATGCGATTCAGTGTGGTCAGCAAACGACGACAACTGCACAATGGCAACAAATAGCCACATTGGGTAATGGTCGTTATTTTCAAGTAGAACAAGCAGGCAACGCAGTCGCAATCAGCACACCTTATGATAAAAAGTTGGCGACTCTATCGAGCAGACTCGACGACACAAGGCTTTATTACGGTGATAAAGAGAAACAGAAAAGACAACAAAACAAGGTGAAAGCTGCAAAAAAGCTAGATGCAAAAGCATCGGAACAATCCCGTGCAAGACGGGCTATTTTTAATTCCACTGAAAGCGGAAACAATAATTTTTTGGGTGAGAGCGAACTGGTCGATGCAATTAGCAGTGGACGTGTCGAATTATCCAGCATCAATCAAAAACATTTACCGCAAGCACTGCAAGCAATGGCACCTGAAAAACAAAAACTGTTACTCAGAAAAAAATCCAAACAACGCGATGAGCTTAGACGAGAAATAAAAGAGCTCAGTGAAAAACGTTCGCGACATATCAAACAAGAGCTGGCAGTTCAAGGTGGAGCCAAAGATTCATTGGATGAGCAGATATACGCGACAGTACGTGATCAAGCCAGCAAAAAAGGATTGGTCTATCAAAGTCCATCTGCAAAATATTGAGAAATTGAAATCAGGTGATTTGACAATATAAATTCACAGGATTGCTTAGGAACGTGCAAGAAATAACTTCAACAACTAATGCAGAATTTTTGTTTGTTTTCAAAGCCTGCCCAGTATTTATTACGGGGGCACAGCAACACCGAAGACGAACAAAAAGACAAGTCAGTTGCTGAATTATTTCTTGCAGGTTCCTTATCATTTTCCTTCCGCTCAAACAAACGTGCATGAAATTTATTCATTATGTTGATTGTTTATCTTCAAGCGAGAGAATAAAGTCCCATTGCTGTTCACTGACAGGCATAATTGACAAGCGATTACCGCGACGCACTAATGCCAATGCCTCCAACTGCGCGTGGTTTTTCAATTCGGTCAGCGAAATTGTGCGTTTTAATTGATTCACAAATTGTATGTCAACCATATACCAGCGCGGATTATCTACATCGCTTTTAGGATCGAAATGTTTATCATCTGCATCAAATGCAGTGAAATCAGGGTAGCTTTCTCTAACCACCTTCATTGTCCCAACAATGCCTGGGATTTTGCAATTTGAATGGTAGAAAAACACCATGTCACCAATTTTCATCTGATCACGCATCATATTACGCGCCTGATAATTTCTTACTCCGTCCCAGTGTTCAGTCTGATCTGGCATATTTTTCAGATCATCAATACTGAATTCACCAGGCTCGGATTTCATTAACCAATAATTCATAGCAAAATAAAGTTGTTGACAAGAATTCAGAAGTGATTACTAAATTATACTCTTCGCACATGATAATGTAGCCTATTGTGTGCGCGATATTTTATGGAGAGTAAGGAACGTGCATGGAATAACTTAAACAATTATGGCACAGGATTTTTGATTCTGACGAAACGAACTCAAGAGGCGCATAGTTGGTCTACGCAACGATTGAGATGGTTTCGTCAGGAGTAAAAGACCAGCCAGAATGTTCAAGTTATTTCGTGCACGTTCCTAAGGCGGGGAATCTTAGCTGTAGTCACTCTACAGCAAGGTTTTCCAACGCAACTATCCGCACCAGATTTACACACAAACCGTGCGTGCACAAGATGCTCGATTTTCAAGTACAGAGACTATAGGAGCTAGGATTGAATAACTTCTGGATTTTGACTTGTCTTTAGAATTGGAGGGTTTTCAGGAAATAAGATCCCCGCATGCGCCGTAGCCTGCTTTTGTTCTTGAACCAAAAGGTTCAAGTGGGAAAAGAGGCTGCGAATCAGGCTCCCCACTCTAAGGTGGGTTTGCACACATCGCAATCATCAACATTCCCGGGTCTGTTGTTAGGCTCAAGAAAAACCCAGCTGACTTTCGAACGCTGCAGGGAAGTCTCATTCTACAACGATTAATTAGTGGTTGACTACCAAGAAAATGAAAATAGAAAAAATAATTTTGTCGGCAATTTCAGTGCCAGTTTTGCCTGAATTAAGGAACGCGCATGAAATAACTTGAACAATTGACGTAGGGTTTTTGTTCATATTCAAGGCGCGAAAACAGGCGCATAGTGAGCTATGTAACTGTTTTTGCAACACCGAAGATGAGCAAAAAGACAAGTCAATTGTTCAAGTTATTACATGCACGTTTGTATGATTCTTCAGGAAGAATGATCCAGTTCAGAAAGCACTGCATCAATTTTATCCTGTAAACCGCTGACCTGATTACTCAAATCTGTTTCAAGTGTTTGTTCTGGATCTTTGTTTAGACTACTTTGCAATAACTCATGGGTGACATTCAAGGCTGCCATCACTGCAATCCGTTCTGCTCCGAAGACACGTCCTGAATCACGAATTTCATCCATTTTATCTTCAAGCTGACGCGCAGCTTCGAGCAAGCCATCGCGCTCATCTTTTGGACAAACGATATGATATTCTTTACCAAGAATGCTAATGCGGACTGGTCGTCGTGATGAATCACTCATTGTAGTAGTATTATTGATGGTTCATTCCCTTCAAGCGCGATATCATAGCCTCAACACGTGTCTTGGCTAATGTGGTTTTTTCAATCAGCTCAGAGCGCTCCAGGGTGAGCTCATTATTTCTAGATTGAAGAGAACGATTCTCTTCCTCCATTTTCCAGAGTCTGGTAATTAGAGCGTCTATTTTCTCTTCCAGCTGATCAATTTCTTGAGAAGGGCTGTTCATGGTAACAACTTCCTTATTCGATAAAGACTGGTCTATCCTAATGAGATGAGAAATAACTGCCTGACAAGCAACATGTGCAATACAATATGTTAACTTATTTCATGCATGTTCCGTGAAAGACAGAATAACAGATAATCGATTCAGCGTACAAGGTCTAGCTTGTAATACAAAATAACCTAATAATCTAACAAGTTACAGTGAACCAATGAATAATTTCAGTTTAATATACAACGATATTGAAATGCTGACGCAATCAGCAGATAATTTTGAGGGGCCTTCTGAAATACACGGCATGATGACAGGCGTTTTATGCGTTAATCCCGAGTACCCGTTTAAGCAATGGCTGACAGAGATTGACTATACAGTGAATGGCACAAAAGACCGCGGTTTACTGGAACAGTTATTCAGTCAAATTGCAGACCTGCTGATGCGCAATGCCTATGATTTTGATTTATTGCTGCCCGATGATGATAGTCCATCAACTCAAAAAGCTGTTGCATTAAGTCACTGGACACAAGGCTTTCTCTATGGGCTTGGATATCGCGGTGATGAACAAAACTGGCCTGGTGAAACCCAGAATATTTTGCTGGACTTAACAAAAATAGCACAGCTAGACCCCCAGGTCGATGACCAGGATGACGAACAAGCGTTAATGGAGAT
>VAPL010025565.1_pt1 | contig 10070 bp, 8 predicted proteins | sample 3395061 | NCBI WGS metagenome assembly VAPL01 (sample SAMN08290444, study PRJNA428436) | hydrothermal vent metagenome | isolation source: Deep-sea hydrothermal vent chimney 2 | place: Pacific Ocean: Juan De Fuca Ridge | depth 2182 m m | reverse complement strand
GGGAGTATAGTGTCGGGGAGTATAGGATCGACGAGATCAGCATCGGGGATATCTTCGTTTGCAGCACTGCTACTGTCATAAATAACACAATCATCTGCGGCATAGTCCAGAAGCGTTTGCAAACGTCGCATATCATCTGCCAAGAGGGAATACTCAATATCTATAAAATGCACATAACGGGCAGTGATTTTTTCAACATCCGGGCAAAATTTAACAATCGTTTTGAGTAATTTTTCTATACGAAATGTGGATAATGCCAGCGGACCAGAAAGCTGAATCATTGTTTTCTCTAGTGAATAAAATCAAACAATTAATGGTTAAAAACAGTGCTAGTACACCGTCAAGGCTATTTTGACGGTGTACTAGTTAAATTTCTACACCTAACCTTGATGCAACTTCTTCATATGCCTCAACAACGCCACCGAGACCTTGTCTAAACCGGTCCTTATCCAGTTTTTCTCGTGTCGTTACGTCCCATAATCATCAACCATCAGGTGTAAACTCATCACCTAATACAACTTGATCATTAAACCGACCAAATTCCAATTTGTAGTCAACCAATAATAATCCGGCATCTAAAAATAATTTTTTAAGTATCTCATTTACTTTAAGTGTCAACGTTTTCATTTGAGCCACGTCATCCTCACCGGCCCATCCGAAAGACTGGATATGGTAATCGTTTATCATGGGATCATGTAATTCATCATTTTTTAGGAAAAACTCGAACAACGGCGGCGAGACGTCGATTCCTTCTTTAATTCCCAAACGTTTACATAAACTACCAGCAGCGATATTTCTAACAACGCACTCGATTGGAAACATATCGAGCTTCTTAACCAACGACTCTTCGTCAGATAGTTTTTTTTCAAAATGTGTTGGGATACCAGCCTGTTCAAGCTTTTCCATTATAAAAGCATTAAATTTATTATTCACCTTACCCTTACGCGCTAATTTTTCCACTTTTTCACCATCAAAAGCGGAGGTATCATTGCGGAAAAATAAAATCAACTTTTGCGCATCATCGGTTAAATAAACTGATTTCGCTTTGCCTGAATATAATTCGTCTCTCTTTTCCATTGTCGCCTCTGGCACTCTGTCAAATTAATATTAGTATTGATAGGTTATTTACTGAAGATGATTAATTATTTTATTCAACAAACTTGTCGCTTTTTCTTCAGAAGAAAACTTTCCATCCGGATTTCGTACTGTTATATGTGTAGATGAACCTTCATCTCGCAAAACGACTTGAAGATTTGGCGACTCCTTTGTGTCGCTGGAAAACCAACTGGAAAACCATCCCTTCTCCTCTTCTTTTAACTCCTCATCTTTCAGCACGTCTTTAAACCTTAGGTGATACGTGCCAACAGAACGATCTCTGTCTTCAATAATAAAATCCATTCTATCCAGTATTAATCCAATACGCCGCCAGACATGTGCAAACTCGATATCGATTTTTAATGTCGGGTGACCAGACTCATCTTTAATCAGCGTTGCGATATTTAGATGCTGATTGGTCGACGCAAGTGACGCATTAAGTTTTTTTCGTTCATTTCCCAAATAAGCGAACATTCGAGCTAACATCTCCGCTTCCAATTCAACGTCAGTAGGGCGCAATTTCCATACAATCAGTTTTCCATCCGTCAGCAACTCAACACCACGATGTGTAAGAAATACTTCTGTTGTTCCTGCCTGCTCCCCTCTATCCAAACGAACCCGGTACTTCTCCCTGGTCGGCACCGCATATATTTTTGAATCTATCACATCCTGTTCTGCCACCTTCTTCTTGCTTTCTGCTTGCCCTTCCAATGGCAAATTGTTTCGCTGCTGTTTCCAGTCTGTTTCAATTAAACCAATAACCGGATCTTCAAGACTTAATTTAAAATCGTTTTTTAGCCAAAAATCCCGTATCCATGGCCAGATATTTCGTGGTTCACCCTGTAAAACCAACCAACGCTGTGCGCCATCTCTTGCAATTTTAATATGCTCCTGGACAGGCAATACTGGCAAATTTAGTTGTGTATCTTCGCATGGACAGGCTGAGCTATTCTTAACAAGACTAGCCGCCATTCCTTTATCCGGCTCGCTATCCAAAAATGACAAGTCGTCCTGAGTGGATGGTTTTGTTAAATCTGGCGGTACTTCCAGCGGCATACCAAAACTACTTTCTTCATAAACAAGTCGCGCCGGATTACTACACGCTTGCGACAACAAAATAAAAGCCACAGCCAAACTTGCCTTAGCTATATAAGAAGCTACATAAGCAAAGTCAACATAGGAAAGATTTTTACTTCTAATAAATATATTTTTCATTAAACTTTAACACCCGACTTTCGCATTGCATGCAAAACTGTTTCCTCCAAATGACTCGACAACGGAATAAGAGGCAAACGAATACCCGTTGATATAAACCCCATTCGATGAATAGCCCATTTTACGGGTATAGGATTAGATTCAGTAAAAAGTGCCTCATTTAGTGGCGCGAGCTGCTTATTAATTTCTTCTGCCGCAGTTCGGTCACCCGCCAGTGCAGCAGCGCACATATCATGCATCGCCCTGGGTACAATATTGGCGGTAACTGAAATATTCCCTTTTGCTCCAGATAAAATTAATTCCATTGCGGTTGCATCGTCGCCGCTGTAGACCTCAATTCGATCACTGCAACGGTCTAATATTTCGCGGCATCGTTGCACGCTACCAGTCGCCTCTTTAATACCAATAATATTTGAAATATGAGACAAACGTTCTACCGTCTCTGGCAACATATCGCAAGCGGTCCTGCCAGGTACATTATAAAGAATCTGTGGAATAGCAACTGCCTCAGCAATGGCTTTGTAATGCTGGTACAGACCTTCCTGAGGTGGTTTATTATAGTAAGGTGTCACTAACAAAGCCGCGTCCGCACCGGCAGACATCGCGCATTTTGTAAAAAAAATGGCTTCAGTTGTTGAATTTGCGCCGGTACCCGCAATGACAGGAATTCTTCCGTTAACCATTTCAACGGTCTGTCTAATCACTTCACAATGTTCTTTCGCATCCAAGGTTGCTGATTCTCCCGTGGTACCCACCGAAACAATAGCGTCAGTAGCATTTTCAACGTGAAATTCAACCAGCTTTTGTAAACCGTCCTGATCAAGCGACCCATCCCCGTTCATAGGGGTAATCAGGGCCACCATACTGCCGTGAAACATGTATCTTCTCCTAACGCCAAATAACGCTAATGATTGCTGAATCTACCTTGAATAATACCAAGTTTCGAATGGTACGTGCGCAGGAGATTAATGACAAGATGAAGCGCCATTTAGATGTACAATACCTGTTAATTTGATTTCGCGGGTTAAATAGAGGCAAAATGAGCAAAAAAGCATCGATCGGAAAAACCGTTCCCAAGTTTGAATTACCCGCCACAGGCGAACAAAACATTAATTTAGCTGCTCTAAAAGGAAAAATGATTGTGCTCTATTTTTATCCCAGAGATAACACCCCCGGTTGTACGCGTGAAGGCCAGGATTTCCGGGATCAGCATCTAAAATTCAAACGTGCTGGTGCAGTCATTTTCGGCATATCCAGAGACAGCATCAAATCCCATGAAAAATTTAAAGAAAAACAGGAATTTCCGTTTGACTTGATCGCAGATGAGGATGAAACACTGTGTAAGCTATTTGATGTTATGAAATTAAAAAATATGTATGGTAAGAAAGTACGTGGTATTGAACGAAGTACCTTTTTAATCGATAGTAAAGGTGTTCTGTCACAAGAGTGGCGAAAAGTCAAAGTCGATGGGCACGTTGATGACGTACTGACGGCAGTAAAGGCCTTAAAATAATAAGCGTTCCTTAACTTTCCTCCTATGCCGCTTCCTTTGAAGAGCCAGAGTTGGAGTCAACGTCCCCAGATGTCCCATCAGGTGGTGATGTTGGCCATGCCGTCAACACTGCCTTCACCAACGTTGCCAGGGGTATCGCAAAAAACACACCAATCACGCCCCACAAACCGCCAAAAAACAGCACTGCCACTATGATGGCAACGGGATGTAAATTAACCGCTTCTGAAAACAAGATAGGCACTAATAAATTACCATCAAGCGCCTGAATAATAGCATGGGCAATAACCAGGTATGCAAATTCGGAAGACCAGCCCCATTGAAAATAAGCAATCGCAATAACCGGAATGGTCACCACCGCTGCGCCAAGATAAGGAACAATGACTGAAATTCCAACCAGCACCGCAAGCAGGAATGCATACTGCAAACCCATTAATGCAAACACGATATAAGTTACCACACCCGCAATGACAATTTCTACAAACTTACCTCGAACATAGTTTCCAATTTGCTGGTCCATTTCATCCCACACTTTGGAAGCCAAACCCCTTTCCTGTGGAAGAAATCCCGCGACCCATTTTATAATCGGATCTTTATCCTTCAAAAGGAAAAAAACCAGCAATGGAACCAAAATCAGATAAATCAAAATGGTGATGATACCGGGTAAGAACGAAATTGATAATGATAAAATCTTTTGCCCCTGCCCTAGTAGCTCTTTACTTATTGCGGCAATAACATCATTCACCTGCTCGGCTGAGACGTAATCTGGATACATTTCTGGCAATTTGTTTAACGCTTCCTGACCGCGACCTAACATATTCGGTAATTCCTGCACTAGCTGCGCAAACTGAGAAGACAACAGTGGCAAGAATCCGAATAACAATAGAATCAACACGAATATAAAAACAACAAACACGATAAATACCGAAACCAAACGCGAAATTTTTAGGCGTTGTAATCCACGCACCAGCGCCTCAAGCAAATATGCAATAACGACACTCGCAAGCAACGGCGCCAACAGTCCCCCTGCGAAAATGACTATGCCAAATCCAAACAGAAGTATTACCGCAAGTATCACAAACTGCGGATCGGCAAATGTACGTTTAAACCATGATTGGAACAAGTCCTTCATTCTTTAATTCCCTTGTTTCTTAATGGGTTGTCAGACACGTCACCCGGATCTGTTTCGTTTTCTTTAATTAATCTATTATTAATTGATTTTTCCGCTGAACTGCCCGCTGAAGCTTCTTTCTCATTTACATACTGTCGATAATTTTGCTGAAAAAAAACCTCAAGTTCGTCTATCACTTCTGACGCCTCACGACCAAAAACAACGTGCTGCGTTACTTTTTCAGACACATCAGAAAGTAACTTGCTTTTATCCAACATTGGATAAGATGCAGATAAACGCTTAATCGCTACAACGATACTTTCTTCCGGGGGACGTATGATGCCGATGGGTTCTTCAATTGTTTTATTTTTAGTAGTACGCTCTACCAAAAACTCCGCATATGAGCTTAACATCTCACGTTCAATTGGCGCTAATGCCTCATACAGACGAATTAATTTTTTTTCACTCTTATTCATCTCTTATTCGGAGTTGCCAGTGACGATCATCATTCAAACGTCGTGGCAAGGATGTATATTGTCTAATCAATTATTATCTAACTAAAATCTAACTAAAGCCAGTATCAACTTTCTGGGGTTGGATGGTCTTCGCAATATTGTCGTGCAAATTCCAACAGTTTCTCCACTGTATGTTGTCGAAATTTCTGTTTTTGATGCACAAAAGAAAATGGGCGTTCCAGTGGTGGATCGAGGTCAATCGCAACCAAAGTCCCTAATTTCAGTTCTTTGTTAAGCGTGGCACGCGATATAATAGTGACGCCGATACCGGCTTCTACAGCGCCTTTAAGTGCTTCCGGGCTACCCAGTTCCATGATGATATTTAATTCACTTGTCGACATACCGACTTGTCCTAAATACGCAAGAATCACTTCACGCGTACCTGAACCCTCCTCCCGGCATATATACGGATATTTCAGTAAATCACGAATATCAAGTATTTCTCTATCTGCTAACTCATGGTTCGGTGGAACTACGGCAACTAACCGGTCTACACGGCACAATTCTACAGCAAGATTTTTATTTGTGACCGCCGCTTCAACGACGCCCAAATCAATCACATTATTCTCAACCATCGCAACGATGCCATCACTATTGGATACTCGCAGCCGCAAATTGACGTCAGGATATTTGGTTTTAAAGTCGCCTAACAAGGCGGGTAACATATATTCTGCAATAGTCGTACTGGCGCCAACAATAAGTATCCCATTCACATCGCCCGTAATTTCTCTGACCGCATTATCCATTTCATTGTAGATTCGAAAAATCGTGTCAGCGTACTCAAACACTCTTTTTCCTGCATCAGTCAAATTAATACGGTTATGAGTACGATCAAACAAGCGCGTATTGAAATACTCTTCAAGTTGACGCACCTGAAATGTCACCGCTGGTTGCGTCATGTGGAGTGATTCAGCCGCCTTGGTAAAGCTCAACAATTTTGCAACAGAATGAAAAACCTGCAATCTTCGATCAGACATAAATAATGTGTCCTAAATTGGCGTGAGAACTCCTCTTGAGACCCCTTCTTAAACGACCATTTGGCCTAGGTTAATTCATAATACCAATTAACACAAAGAATTAATAAGGTTTATTTTGCGTTTTACATTCATCGACGGCTATTCACAAAGCTTGAATTTCAGTTGTTTTGAGCTATGCGGATTGGCCTGTCTGGTTTGCGCTACAGCGGATCTGTTCTATCTGACTGTGGTGTGTATATGCTGTTTATAAAGAAAGGCATAATGTAATACTGGAACAATTAGCAAGGTTAATAACATCGAAACCAAGATGCCAAATATCAATGAAACTGCCAAACCACTAAATATAGGGTCATCAAGAATAAATAAAGCGCCCATCATGGCAGCAAAACCCGTCAGAAAAATTGGTTTTGCACGAACCGCACTGGCATATATCACTGCTTGTTCCATTGGCACGCCCTCAACGATTTGCTGATTTATAAAATCGACAAGCAAAATCGAATTTCTGACGATAATCCCCGCTAAAGCGATCATACCGATCATCGATGTAGCAGTAAAAGGCATTCCAAATAACATATGCCCTGGCATAACACCAATAATCGTTAGCGGTATAGGAGACATTACTATAATAGGAATCAAATAGGAACGAAATTGCGCAGTAACCAGAAGGTAGATAACAATCATACCAACTGCGTAAGCTATCCCCATATCTCGAAAAGTTTCATAGGTTATTTGCCATTCTCCATCCCATTTCAAACTGTTCAGATAACTGTGTTCTGGTTGCTCTAAAAAATACTGTTCAAGGTTAATTTGGCTGTTCTCGTCACTCAATTGATTGGCGATATCAAACATACCATACAGAGGACTGTCGATACTGCCTGCCACATCACCGGTGACAAACGTAACGGGCAACAGATCTTTGTGATAAATCACATGTTCGCGTTGATCTCGACTAATCGTCACAATATCAGACAGCGGTACGAGCTTATTGCTTTTACCCCGCAGCTTTAGTCGAAGAACAGAGTCAATATCTGCTTTTTCAGCAACAGGAAATTCCAGCCGAATGGGTGTTGGAAACTTGCGATTTGCATCGTGCAGATAACTTATGTCCTCACCTTTCAGTACAGTCTTAATGGCATCTGTAATTTGTTGTTGAGAAACCCCCATTAATGCCGCTTTTTGCCGGTCCACTATAATCGTCATTTTTGGCGATATAGATTCAACGCTATCATCCACATCGACGACATTATCCGTTCGCTCAAAGACCTCTCTGACAGTGGCGGCAATATCCCGTTGCCGTTGTTGATCCAAGCCGTAAATTTCAGCAACCAGAGGCGCCTGCACAGGCGGCCCTGGTGGTACCTCCACAATTTTAATATTGGCATCGTGGCGTTTTGCGATCGATTGCAATGGTGGTCTGATTGACAGCGCTATTTGATGACTCTGACGACTACGCTGCGTCTTATCGACCAGATTGACCTGAATATCACCCCTATTTTGCTCTGCACGAAGATAGTACTGGCGAACCAAACCATTAAAGTTAATGGGTGACGCAGTACCTGCATAAATTTGATAATCGGTCACTTCGGGTACTGTTGCGATATAAGCTCCTAACTCACTTAGTACTTGCGCCGTCTTCTCTACCGCCGTCCCTTCCGGCATATCGACAACAATTTGCAATTCTGACTTATTGTCAAACGGCAACATCTTGAGCACAACGTGTTTCGTGGCGGCTAAAGCGATGGAGGCTAATACCAGAAAGACAACAGCAGCAAATAGCATCCAACGTCGGCGTCGACTGCGAGCGCCAACTATAAATGGCGAAATTAATAGAGTGAAAACCCGAACGAACTTTTCGTTAGTCGTATTGTTAGCAACGTTGTTTTGATTATCGTGCTTGTCATCGCTTATTCGATCCGTATTAAACAATTTCAACGCCATCCAGGGTGTAATAACAAACGCCACTGCCAAAGAAATTAACATTCCTATACTCGCATTAATAGGAATTGGACTCATATACGGCCCCATTAGCCCGGTTACAAATGCCATTGGCAATAAAGCCGCAATAACCGTAAATGTTGCCAATATAGTCGGGCCACCTACTTCATCTACCGCAACAGGAATCGCCGTAAGAAGATTTTTACCGCCTAGTTGTACATGTCTGTGGATGTTTTCCACTACAACAATCGCATCATCTACCAATATGCCAATTGAAAAGATAAGCGCAAATAGAGACACACGATTTATTGTAAATCCCCATGCCCACGAAGCAAACAAGGTCGCCATTAATGTAATCACCACCGCAGCGCCCACTATCGCGGCTTCCCGCCGACCTAAAGCAAAAAAGACCAACAATACGACCGCAGCGGTTGCAAAAATCAATTTACTAATCAATTTTTTTGCTTTGTTATCCGCCGTCAACCCATAATCGCGTGTCACCGTCACTTGCACACCATCGGGAATGATAATGCCTTTCAATTTCTCGATTCTGTTAATTAATCTATTTGATATTTCTACCGCGCTAGTACCTGGTTTCTTTGCAATGGCAATAGTAACTGCAGGATATTCTCCAGATAAGGTAATCCCCTTTTGATTCGCGGCAGGCCCCGTTCCTAACCAGACATACTGCTCTGGTTGATCAGGACCTAAGCGAATCGTGGCGACATCCCTTAAGTATATTGCCGCGCCATTGTCAACACCGACAACTAAACCAGAGACATCATCTGGCGTTGATAAAAACCGACCTGCTTGCACTAATATTTCGCGATTCTCACGAACTAAAGCACCGGCTTCAACAGAAGTATTGTTCAAAACAAGCGCTCGCCGTAAATCCTCAATAGTTGTGTTGTAACCCGCCATTTTCACCGGGTCCAGCAAAACATGTACAACCCGATCAGCACCCCCAACAGTAAAAATGTCTCGTGTACCTTTTACTCGTTTGAGTTCAATTTCCAGTGCGTGCGCGACTTGTTGTAAATCATAAGCACCGCGCGTTTTATCATCCGTCCAGAGTGTTAAAGTCAATATTGGTACATCATCAATCCCTTTGGGTTTGATAATAGGCTGGCCAATACCCACATTTTTTGGCAACCAATCCTGGTTCGAATAGATCTTGTTATACAAACGAACAATTGCCCGTGTATGGTCCTCACCCACAATGTAACGAACGGTCAGAATCGACATTCCGGGCTTTGAGACAGAATAAACGTGTTTAATACCTTTTATTTCTGATAGTACTTGTTCAGCCGGGATGCTAACCAACTGCTCGACTTCTTTTGCCGAGGCGCCTGGGAAAGGAATAAAGATATTTGCAAACGTAACGTTAATTTGCGGCTCTTCTTCGCGTGGTGTCACGATGATGGCGAATAACCCGAGCAGAAGACCAACTAACGCAAAAAGAGGCGTAATCTTCGATGTTAAAAATGCGTTGGCAACCCGGCCCGAAACGCCTAGTTTTGTTGTCATGTACCATTACCTGACGCACTTCTCGAACCGGGTGACGCGCGTTGCTCTTTTAATCGTTCACCCGCTTGTACCGGGTCTAGCGCAACCTGTTCACCTTCTTGTAAACCGGATAACACTTCGACATAACCCTCCAGCAATTCATTTCCAACACGTACCTGTCGAAACGAAACACCTCCTTCGGGGGC
>VAPL010605102.1_pt1 | contig 10072 bp, 10 predicted proteins | sample 3395061 | NCBI WGS metagenome assembly VAPL01 (sample SAMN08290444, study PRJNA428436) | hydrothermal vent metagenome | isolation source: Deep-sea hydrothermal vent chimney 2 | place: Pacific Ocean: Juan De Fuca Ridge | depth 2182 m m | reverse complement strand
TCCATCAGTTCCGTCCCTGTCTCTTTGACTGATTCAGCCGCATCGCTAACCATTTCACTTGTCGTCTCTACAGCTTGGGTTGCTTCTTCTTTCACTTCTTCGACAATACCGTCGGTCATCTCTTTAGCATCATCCATCGTATTCTGCGTTGCTTCATCCGCTTGCTCACAACCGACAAGAACCAGCAACAACAAAATCAATGTAACTACCGCAGTACTTATTCTATTTTTCATCTCTCATACTCTCCATTAAATATTAAAAAACTACCTTTTGAAACCTAACTATGGTTGCAGCACGCTCAGTCAATGACTGATGACACGAGGCAATTGCTTCGCCTGTGTCACCCAATCCTGAACCTGAGAAAGTCCCGGAACCTGACGAACCAGTTGTTGCGCTTTATTCACCTCGGCCATTTTTTCATGCAAATTTTCAGGTTTGCGTTGAGCCAATTCTGGTACTGTATCCACGCCAGCATATTCCAGCAAATCCGCATACTGAGTGCTAACGCCATTGATTCTAGCCAGGTCTGCGCGATTCACCCAATTCAAAATGAGCTTTTCACTAATTCCTGCTTTCTCACCGATTTCCTTACGTCCTTTTTTTTCACAACAAACCTTCAATAGATTTTCTATGGAACTGATACCTGAGTCTTCAAGTTTGGCGGCATAGGCGTCGCCGATCCCTTCAATTTCAGATAATCTTGTCATCTTGTTCTCCTCTAGTAGCGGGTGGTGATATAAAAGCACGATCAACGGCAGAGAAAGTACATGCCAAAACACAGAATGACTCCAACCACGGCCTATTATCGTTTGTGATCAGATAAATGACAAGCTTGACGGACATAAAGGAGGTTCTATTCCAAAAAATTTTTATTTGAACTTAAATGCCGACCCCTTATTTCGACGCGTCCTTCATCTCTTACGTCACAAAGATACCCCAAGTAAATCGAAAGTTTCGGTAGTGATTAACAATACGCCCCTATAACCATTACGATTCAGGCCTAATGCTTGCCCTGTTCATGCCATAGCACGTTAAACCTCCTCACCCACCGGCAACGGCAAGACGGATCCTTTCATTTTGCCGCAAATATGATATGAATAGCGTGGTTACTGGTTTCCAAAAAAAGGGGTTCGAAAATAAATGGCCACTAATAATATCAACAATGAAATCACCCAAAATACAATATACGCTGTCATTGACTGACGCGCTTTTTGTTTTTCCAGCCAAGTACGCGGATGAATACCTCGAATTAAAAAAACCACCTTGGCCGCCAAATTAACACAAACGATATTGACGCCCAACAACAGTAAAGCCCCCAAAGCCAAATTGATTTGACCGGAACCCAGCATCAGCCCGACAGTTGCAGTCGGTGGCAACAAGGCTACTGCCACCATGACACCAACCAAAACGCTAGACAAGCCCGTCGTCAGCGACAGAACAGCGGCCGCTCCAGAAGCCAATGCCAACGCTACCGAATCCAAACCCACGACGGTTCGAGCAAGAAGCTCAGGACTCTGCATGTTTTGCGGCCAAACCAACCCAATAATCAATGAAAGTACAAAAGCCAAACCCAATCCTGCAAGGTTGGCTTTAAGCGCACGCCACATCAACTCGGTATCCCCTAAGGCTGTGGACAAAGCCAAAGCGATATTCGGCCCAAGCAAAGGGGCAATCACCATAGCGCCAATCACCACGGCAACGTTGTCTTCAATCAAGCCAATGGCCGCAACAATGGTAGAGAGAAACACCAATAGCAAAAAATTGGCATCCAGCACGGCATTCTTCGAAATATCTTGATACAGTTCTTCCCGTGAAGTGCCTGCATTGCCCGACTTGCTTTTATCTTCGTTCGTTTTTTCTTCCGCACGAGGTAACGTGGCCTCTATCGGCAAAACCACAATGCGCGCATCTGAACTTTTTCCAAGAGCACCTTGCAAAGCGTCTAACACGGCTTGTCGGTTCTCATCATCAACCAACATCCGTGTCACACAGCGCGACTCGTCAGCACTCACAGCGAAAGACCAACAGTCCAGAGCGTCTTTTTGTGCGGCAATACTTTTGATCGCTATCAAATGCTGTGCATCTGCAATAACTTCAATAATTTTCATGGAATTAATCGTAAATCGGCCATTAAAAAGCCAAAAAATATAACACAACTTCGATTGTTAGCCGTATCGCTAGCGGTCTCAAGGCAACATTACAGTCTAGTAAAATATATTTTTGAAGAGTAACCCCATCGTTGCCAGAAATCAATTGATATAGCCATGGCGTTATGAATTTAGGTGTTAGCGTGTGCCGATGTGCCTTAGGTTCAATTTTTCTGATTGAAAAAAGCACAGGCCTAGCGGACTAAGTTGAGCTTTTTTGATTGAGGGAAATTCGAAAATGAGGTACAGATGTGCGTGAAAACAGCTAAATTTATAACGTCATGGGTCGATTATAAATGAACAAAACTCTGGCGATCATTTGCAATTATGAATATACTGCTACCAAATTTAAGCTCGGCCAAAGCCAGAAAAGCGGCTTTTAAACTTAAAACATCATTGACCACCAGGAGGTTTATATGAAACAAAGTACGCGGATATTATTGATTGTACTTTTAGCGCATTCTGCTGTGGCCATAGCGGCGGATGAAGCGCGTTTTACCCGATCAGTAGATGACATTACAGCGACTGAATTAAATGAGGTATGGTCCGGTTCTATTGGCTTTGGCGCAATACTCAGCAGAGGGAATACGGAAACCACGAACGTGATTGCGAATGCGACCGCTAAACTTGACCAGGAGACATGGCGACACAAAGTTGAGGCTGCAGCCTTGACGTCTGATACTAATGGCGACACTACAGCGGAAAGATACCTGCTTGGCTACAAAATTGATTATAAATTAAATGAAAAATCCTATTTGTTCACTGCGTTGCGCGCAGAATTCGACAAATTCAGCGGCTACGATCAACAATTGTCAGCGGCTGTTGGTTATGGTTTTCGAGCCATAGAGAGCACATCTAACATTCTTGATCTGGAGATCGGCGCAGGTATTCGACGAGACAAACTGACCAACGGAGAAACAGATTCGGAAGCGATTGCCAGAGCGGCACTGGACTATCAGCACTTTTTTAGTAAAACCGCCGAGTTCCGCCAAAGTGTGTTGGTGCTATCAGGGAGCAGCAATACATCGATCAATTCAGTCACCGCGATCAGAGCCAACCTTGTTTCCAGCATCGCCTTAGAAGCCGGACTCTTAATCAAATACAACAGCGACCCGGTAGCGGGTAGCAAAATGACGGATACGATCACCAGCTTATCGCTGGTCTACGGATTCTAAGCCTATAGAAATCGTAGCGAAGGCCTCGGTAGCCCCTTGTAGGGTGAAAGCCATTTTGCAACCGAAAGGGGGCATAGAAGTTAAATTATTTCGAATAAATGAGGCGAATAGGGGCTTCATCCAACGAACGTTAATCGGAAAATTTAGCCAAAAGGGATTTTCCGCAGTAGGTCTTCTATTTTCGGACAGCCTCCTAGAACACCTTCATTATCCCAATGAGGCGGTTACCTGTCCTTAATTAAAACCCTATTTCAGCTAAAGTAACGAAATTACGCTGACTATAACGGAATATGGTTACTTGTAAGTTGAAGGCAGACGAGGCACGGCAAGCAAAAAAATATGCAAATACATATTAAAAACATGGTGTGCGACCGTTGTAAATTTGTGATTCAAAATATTCTACAAGAGCTAGAACTTAAATCGACAGCAGTGCATCTCGGTCAAGTCGATTTTGGTGACATCAACCCTAGCATTGAACAGCTCGACCATTTTCGCCAAAAAATAGAAACGCTCGGATTCGAATTAATCAAGGATAAAAAAGGCAAGTTGATAGAAAAAATAAAGCAGCAGGTTATTGCTTTTGTACAGCAACAAGAGAGACCAGAAAAGCAAAAATTATCTGCATATATAAACAATCATATTCATCATGATTACACCTACCTCAGCAATTTGTTTTCCTCAGTTGAAGGGGTTACGATAGAGCAATACCTCATCCATCATAAAATAGAAAAAGCAAAAGAGTTACTCGTTTATAAGGAACTAACACTCACGGAAATTTCCTATCAACTGAATTACAGCAGTGTCGCCCATTTAAGCCGACAATTTAAAAAGGTAACCGGCCTGACCGCTTCCCAATTCAAGCAACTACAAGACAATAATCAACGCCTATCACTTGATAAAGTGTAAATATTAAAGGTTCGTCGTAATACGGCAACGCCCTGCCTTAGGGTTAAGCACGTTTCCAGAGCACGCAGCCACTGACGAACACGTTTCATTTCTATCCGTATATCCACTCTCGTCATCAGAGCGCTTCGCCGTTCAACCTAAAAACAATGACCTCCTACTAAATATTAGAGGCTGTAAAAAAATAGGCACGCCATACCCAAATGAATTGATGTAAACCTAAAGATTATCATTATTGCTCTGTTTTTAAAAACCTAACACGACAAGATGCTATAATCCTTAAAACTCAATCAACCGAGACGCACTTTCACTTGGACACACCACATAATTTATGTATTTCCATGAACCCTGATCTACAACTTTTACAGCCCTACCCTTTTGAAAAATTAGCTGCCCTAAAAGGAGAGGTGACCGCCCCACCAGGCAAGACCCATATTGCACTGTCTATAGGTGAGCCTAAACACCCTACACCCAATTTCATTTCACAAGAGACAGTTAAACATTTAGCAACGATATCTAATTACCCAAAAACAGCCGGGTTAGACATGCTGCGTGAAGCAATATCAACCTGGCTCATACAAAGATACACACTACCTCGTAACGCCATTGACCCAGCAACACAGGTTTTACCCGTAAATGGTACAAGAGAGGCTTTATTTGCTTTCGCACAATGCGTAGTTGACAGGTCTCGTAACCCACTCGTATTAATGCCTAATCCTTTTTACCAAATTTACGAAGGTGCAGCGTTGCTCTCCGGCGCACAGCCGGTCTACCTGAATACGCTTGAAAATACAAATTATTTGCCCGACTTCAGCAGCATATCAACAGCAACATGGCAACGCTGCCAGTTACTTTATATTTGTTCACCCGGTAATCCGACAGGCGCTGTCATTGATATCGAAACCTATACTTCATTAATCAAATTGGCAGACCAATATGACTTTATCATTGCCGCAGATGAATGTTACTCTGAACTTTATTTTGACGAATCAAAACCCCCCACCGGCTTGCTCGAAGCTGCCCATCACGTAGGACGAAACAACTTTGAGCGATGCATTGTTTTCCATAGCCTGTCAAAACGGAGCAATGTACCCGGGCTGCGTTCTGGATTCGTCGCCGGAGATGCCAAGATCATATCCCAGTTTTTAAAATATCGAACCTACCATGGTTGTGCTATGCCCATTACAAACCAACTTGCCAGCGTCAAAGCCTGGCAAGATGAAAAACATGTACAACAAAATCGCCGCTTATACCGCGAAAAATTCAGCTCCGTTCTAGAGCTGTTGCAACCCGTACTGGAAGTGACTCAACCTGCTGCCTCATTTTATTTATGGGTCAAAACACCCATTGACGACCGCCTGTTCGCACAACAACTTTTTGCTACGCAAAATGTAACGGTATTACCAGGGTCTTTTTTATCTCGCACTGAAAATAATTTAAACCCGGGTTCTGGTTATGTACGAATCGCTCTGGTCGCCCCGTTAAACGAATGTATTGATGCCGCCCAACGTATCCGTCATTTTGTAGAAAGTCTATAAATTAATTGTAACTACTTAACTGTAACTTCTGGAGCAACAAAAAATGCAAAAAATCATTGAGGAAGCATTCGAAAGTCGTGCAGAAATTTCTCCTCGTAATGTCAGCACCCATGTAAAGGATGCAGTCACGGCAGCCATTCAACTACTGGATAGCGGCGAGCTGCGTGTTGCCGAGAAAAAAAACGGGGAATGGGTGGTTAATGAATGGCTCAAAAAAGCCGTTCTACTCTCCTTTCGTATTGAAGACAACAAATTTCTGAAAGGCGGCTTTACTAATTATTACGATAAAGTTTCTGCTAAATATGGCGATTATAACTCTCGTGACTTTCGTGAAAGCGGTGTCCGTGTCGTCCCGCCCGCCACAGCGCGTAAAGGTGCCTATATTGGATCTAATGTTGTGCTGATGCCTTCTTATATCAACATCGGTGCCTATGTCGATAGTGGCACGATGGTTGACACCTGGGCTACGGTAGGTTCTTGTGCACAAATCGGAAAAAATGTTCACTTGTCAGGCGGTGTCGGTATTGGTGGCGTACTTGAACCCCTGCAAGCCAACCCAACCATCATCGAAGACAACTGTTTTATCGGCGCACGGTCTGAAGTAGTTGAAGGCGTCATTGTTGAAGAAGGCGCGGTCATTTCTATGGGGGTATATATAGGCAGTAGCACCCGTATCTATAATCGACTCACTGACGAAATAACTTATGGTCGCGTGCCTGCGGGTGCCGTGGTTGTCTCAGGAAACCTACCTTCAAAAGAGGGTAAATACAGCCTGTACTGCGCCGTTATAGTGAAACAAGTAGATGAAAAAACCCGCTCAAAAGTAGGCATCAATGCACTGCTACGAGATGTTGATTAGGAGAGTTTACCCCATGTCTGATACCTTAGACTTAACCATGGATTTAGTCACCCGCCCTTCTGTCACTCCAGAAGACAGTGGCTGCCAGGACATTCTCATAGAACGCCTTGAGAAAATAGGTTTTGTAATTGAAAAAATTCGCATCAAGAGCGTTAAAAATTTCTGGGCACGTCGGGGTAGCGAAGAACCACTACTGGTCTTTGCTGGGCATACCGATGTAGTGCCACCTGGCTCACCAGAAAAATGGGCTTCCTCCCCTTTCCTGCCTGAAATTCGTGATGGCTATTTGTATGGTCGTGGTACAGCCGATATGAAAGGCAGTTTAGCAGCGATGGTAACCGCTTGCGAAAAGTTTATAGCCGATCACCCTGATCATCGCGGCTCTATTGCCTTTTTAATCACCAGCGATGAAGAAGGCCCCGCTATTAATGGCACGGTGAAAGTCGTTAAAAAACTGAAAGACCGTGAAGAACAAATTGACTGGTGTATCGTTGGCGAACCCACCAGCGACAATAAAGTCGGCGATGTAGTAAAAAATGGTCGCCGTGGATCATTAGGTTGTCACCTTACGATTAAAGGTATTCAAGGGCATATCGCTTACCCACACCTTGCGGAAAACCCCATTGCAACTTTTGCTCCCGCCTTAAATGAACTATGTGATACTACTTGGGACGAAGGTAATTCCTCTTTCCCCCCCACCTCTTTTCAAATTTCAAACCTCAATGCCGGAACTGGAATTACTAATGTTATTCCGGAAGAGCTTCATGTCATTTTTAACTTTCGCTTCTCTACCGCCGTGACCGAACTAGAATTACGTGATCGAGTTGAAGCGATATTAAACAAACATAAGCTCAAGTTTGATATTGACTGGGTCTTGTCAGGAGAACCTTTTCTCACGGCAAACGGTACCTTGTTAGACGCCGCACAAGAAGCCATCAAAGAAGTCACGGGCATAACAACTGAGCTCTCCACATCTGGTGGCACCTCTGATGGCCGTTTTATTGCCACTCTAGGCTGTCAAGTGCTGGAACTGGGGCCAGTCAACAAAACCATCCATAAAATTGATGAATGTATCAACGTTGACGACCTTGATACTTTATCCCAAATATACGTCGCCACCATGAAAAACCTGTTAACACAATAATAAAGAAGGCGTAAAAAATCAGTCAAGAGCAAGCAACATGAGCCGATAACCTCGTTATACCCTATTTCAAGAAGATGAGACAATGGCAGAACTTATGCAAAAAGATAAAAGACGATACAGCCGTATTCCCTTTGACGCACAAGTTCGCTTACTCCATGACAATAAAGCGCTGGACTGCCATTTGATCGATATTTCCATAAAAGGCGCGTTAATCGAACTCTTGCCACCCAACGAACACTACCCTATCGACGTCAATCAAGAAGCACAGTTAGAGCTGATTTTATGGGAAGAAGAAGTGGCTATTCACATGTCAGCTCAAGTCGCTCACCATAACAATACTCATATTGGTCTTAGCTGCGAAAGCATTGATAGTGAAAGCATAGGCCACTTACGTCGCATACTCGAACTCAACGCGGGAGATCCCGATTTATTTAACCGCGAACTGCTTCAGCTCGGAGCCTAGGAGGCTGTCCGAGAATAGCGACCATAATCTGAAAAATCGAAATACACATAGATAATCCGCTCCACCGCCATGATAGGGGCTGCAAATATCCCGGCGCGCAGTATCAACAGCGTGGTCAGGCATTAAAGGCACTATTTTAGGGTTAAAATAATGCCTTTAAGAGTAAAAACAATCTGCATTGGTGCAGCATATAGATGATTATTAATTGGTTACGTGGGTTCGGCCCCTTTTTGCATGCTATCTGTTTTATGCGTGATGCTGCCCACTATACCATCGCTCAGCAGGTAGTTTTGTCCACCAGTGGCCTGTTCTTCACTCAGCGGTTGGTGGCCTGCGTAGGTATAGCTGTTTTTGATATTGCCTGCGGAATAATTGGCGCTGTTGAGCTCCATCAGAACTCGTGAAAATCCAAAAAGTTTCGCGGTGATATAGTGCGTGGTGTCGATTACGCTGCCATCAATCGTCACGGTTTTGCTGCGTCTCACACCTAATGCATCGTAAGTATAATCAACGTTGGTGATTTGGTTTCCGTTATTGATTGTGGCTTGGGTTAACAAACCCCGGTCATCAAAGGTATAGCCTGTGCTGGTATTGCCTTTAGTACGGCTGGTAATGCGCCCTGCATTGTCATAGACAATCTGTTCCAAAGTCGTTTTCGCAGCTTGCGCGGTTACCTGGTATAAAATACTTTGCAGGCGGTTACTGCCTGAGGGATAAACGTAGGTATAAATTCCGTAGGCCTTGGGCATACCACCTGTGGCATTGGCGTCGTTGATGTTGTCAATGGTTTCCAGTGTACGGTTGCCAAAGTCATCGTATTCATATTGAGTGCGTCGGCCATTGGCTTCGGTTACGGCGGTTAAACGTTCGTAGGCGTCATAGTCGTAGTCTGTTACGGCTGATTATTGGCATTGCTAAATTTTATTATGGATATGCTAATTTGTCAGTTAACGCATTAAAACATCAGTGTCCCCCCTTCACCCATATTTATATGTTTACCGTGTATTGATGTAATATTCGGATGATAATTAATCGGTTACGTGGGTCCGACCCCCATAATTTTAGTTTGGATAATTTTATATTCGAGAGAAATATGTAACTCTGAAAGTTTACCTAAGAGCACCCAGTCAAATTCTTCAGTAAAATTCTTATAGCTGTCCTAGTAAATTACCAGCATAAATTTACCTCCCGAGGAAGCTAAGTCGTTCCAATACTTAGTTTGATTATTAAATTTGACGAGGAAATTATTTATTTGATATGGGATCGCCAGGTCTTCTAATTGAAGCCTGATACAAATATATGAATTCGCATAAAGTCCCTCTAATTTATCTCCTTTGGGTGTAGACCGAGGGTCACCAACCTTCCATAAACGAAACGGCTTGATTCCAAGTTTTGGACCAACGGTACTGAGGTCTTTGCTTGGATGTGTTACACGAAAAGATATTCCATAGTAGTGTTCACACATAATCTTTATATCCCGATAGTGACTCGTTCAATTATTTGCATAAACCTGTTGGACGGTTTGTAAAAGTATCTGCCGGCCCATGGTTAATTGAATATCCTGATGGATCACTGGTGATAACATCACAAGAGAAATTCGAGGACACCCACATTAAATTCTAACCAATTAACTCATTAGTTTGTCAGCAAAATTCTATTCTTTAGAATGGGTGTCCCAGAAAAATCTCGGTGCCGTGTTGAGTTTGAGCTGGATCAGGTTATTCATTTTGTCATAACGATATTCTAGTGTAGTGTATTAAATAAATAGATGATATAATATAGGTAATTCAATACACAATATGGTTCCCTATAATGCCGGCACAAATTGAAATTGCCTTATCCG
>VAPL010191439.1_pt1 | contig 10079 bp, 10 predicted proteins | sample 3395061 | NCBI WGS metagenome assembly VAPL01 (sample SAMN08290444, study PRJNA428436) | hydrothermal vent metagenome | isolation source: Deep-sea hydrothermal vent chimney 2 | place: Pacific Ocean: Juan De Fuca Ridge | depth 2182 m m | reverse complement strand
TTCGCCGCCGCGACCAATGGACCAACGAACTCGCGCGGGTTAACACGGTGATGGGCGTTGTCGTTCTCGCGATCATGCTGCTGGCCAACAGCCCTGTTCTGGATTTTCGCAAGATCTCGCTGAGCAGCCAGTTAAATCGAGTGGAATCCGGCGAGATCGAGCTGCGGGAGTTCGACTTCTGGTACACCGACAGACATCTCGCGCGACCCGGTTACCTCGCGATGGAAGAAATGAAACAGAATCTCGGCGACAGCGATCCGGAATTATTGGCGCTCATCGAGTCACCGAGCAACAACCACTATGGACCGAATCCGCGAAGCAACGAGGAAGTATGGGCAGACATGCGATACCGACCGGAGGCATTTTCAGTGCCTGAGAATCTGAGAACAGCCATCGACACCTACGTCGGCGCGCAGTACGGCGATAAGGCCACGCTCTTTCGTGTTGATCTAAGCGGCGATGGTCAGTATGAGTATTTGCTTGTGGCAACACGCGACAGGTATCTCGCAACATCGTACTACTTCTATCGGACAGACGACGGCTGGCAATTCGGTTATCTGCAGCAGGCGCCTCAGATCTGGAGCGACGATATTGAGCAGCAGGTCGAAAGCGGAGAGATCCAGCTTGTCGACCCGCGTTTCAAGTCGATTAGCATCGGCGACATTACGTTTGATCCGCGCTGATTGTCACTCCGCCCAGCGGCTCGAACGTGAATGTGTAGACCAGTTTTTCTGGCCGTTTCTCTTCGATTACCGATCCCCGGCATTTCTTGACCTCAGTCCCGTCGTCAGGCGTTTATCCCAATACCGGTCGAAGAAGCCGAGCCAGTCTGAAACCGCCTTGATCGAGTCGGGCTCCAGGTGATTAATGCGTTCGCGACCCACCGTTCGGGCCGATATCAGTTCGCCCTCCTCCAGCACCGACTCCTCCGACGCGGTTCCAAGAACTCCGGCCGCAAACAGGCTTGCGAGGGCACCGGTAATTAGTTTCCTAAGCACAACAAACTCCAACGTAATACCAACGGTGACATGTCAACAGCACATCTGGCCAATACTTGGCTTGCAATATCCTTATGCCATATGTACCATTCGTACACAGGGTACACATGGGACGAGCGGTAGCATGGAAATAGTCATAGACATTAACGACCCGGTCCCTTTGTTCGCGCAGCTGATCGGCCAGATCAAGAAGGCCGTTCTCGCAGAGCAAATACATGCCGGAGATACATTGCCTTCGATTCGACAGCTCGCGAACGACCTGGAGCTTAATAGCAAGACGGTGGCAAAAGCCTATCGCCTGCTGGAGCGCGATTCCGTAATCCAGGCCAGAGGTTATCGAGGCACCTTCGTTCACCCGGATGCGAAAGCAAACAGCACAATCGATCTGGATGCGTGGGTAATGGAAAAACTGGACGAAACGATTGCGGAGTTCCGGGAATCAGGCGTAACGGATTCCGAAATTCGAATCGCGTTCGGAAAAGTGATGAACAATCACAACAAGAAGGGATAAGGATATGCCAGAGCACATACTTTTTTATGTCGTATTTTTGAGTCAGATATTCATTATTTCATACTATTTTCCACGGAAAATATACCGTCAGTCGCGGTACATACTCGACACCTATCCGCCGGCAACTCACCCGAAGCTGTATACGAAACCGATCGAGTGTTACGAGATAGCACGCCGCAACTACCAATACGTAAATGTGTTCATACTGATCGTTGGTCTGTTGATACTCGGAGCATTTCTGAGTAACCCACACGACGGTGATGTCCACAATGCCATCGTGATGGGATATTTTCCTGCACAGATGTTTCCTGTTTTTCTGATGGATCTGTCGGCACTCAAGGAACTCAAGCTGATGAGAATTGCCAATCCGCGTACTACTCGTCACGCAGAATTGCGTCCGCGGCGCTTGTTTGATTTTGTATCACCCGCGCTTTTCGGAATTGCAGTCATCACATATATCGCTTTCGTTTCTCTAATCTTCTATGTCCAGCAATTTGGATTTGAGTGGTTCGGCGGTTACTGGAACGTTCTCGGTATAACGGTAATGAACGCTTTTTGTGCAGGATTCGTCTACTGGCATATGGTCGGCAAGAAGCTGAATCCACACGAAACGAGCGAAGACCGTGGAACTCGAATACGTACGATGGCCAGAATAATAGCGTTCACAAGTATTGCAGTGACCCTATTTATCGCCGTTTCCATTGCCCTCTCTGCTTTTGACGTACGTTACCTGCTCCCGATATTCCTCAGCGTGTACGTGCAGGTACTGGCGGTTATTGGCTTTCAGGCTTATCGAATCGACAACCGGAATTTTGACGTATACAAAGAAAATCCGTTGGTCACATAAGTGCGACGGGTCACGTCCATAGGCAATGCTCTAGCTGCCTCGCCTGGACACCACGAAACTTTCGTCGTTAAACCGGAGGCCGTCGTGCTTTTGCAAGGTTCTTGCCGTAGCTTCCAGGTACTCATGCGAAGCGAGTACCTCCTCCAATCGTCGGTCTTCGATTTGCGCAACGTAGGTAGCGGCATTCCACGCGGCAAACAACGTTGAGGTCCCGATGCTTTCGGCGATCTCATCCGGCAAGGTATGCATGCGATATTGGAAGATCGCCTTGTCGTCAGGCAGCGAATTGAAGTTGTAGCTGGTCGCTTCGTGACCGAGTTGTTCCTTCAGCGTTTTCAGGAGTTCGTGGCGGTTGGCCTTAAAGGGGTTTTCGTCCGGCCAGATTTCCCTGATCAGTTCCAGACCAACATCGCCGCCGCATGACTGCACGGCAAGCAGTCGCCCACCGGGGCGCAGCGCGTGGGCCAGTGGCTTAAGCACGTACTTGACTTTAAACTCGGCATCCATGCGTGCGCGCCAGGGTTGCGAGGCGAGAACCAGATCGTAGTCTGCGCCAGCCTGGCCGCGCTGTGGAATGACAGAGTCAAGCAAGAACTTGTGGTCCTTTCGATAGATCGTAAGTACGGTCGGGCGCACATACAACGGGTTACCGGTGGTCGGGCTCGCCGTCACCTGCCAGGCATCGACAAGAAACTCGTCAAGACATCGCAGTTGCTGCCCGAACCCGTAAGAAGAGTCGCCGTCGAGTTCCACCGTTTTCCAGTTGAGGGCCGCCGCTTTGTTGATGTCACGCGGCATAAGCCACGGCGCCTCCGAGTAGTTGAGGTTGGTCAGAACTATCACGGAGGCCGGGTGCTCGACCAGACGATCAGACAGCTTCTCCAGACTCAGGCGAACATCTTCGAGGCTGATTTCTTTACCAACAATGTAGAACGGCAGTGTCGCGTAGCGCTGGTGCATTGCACGCATCACGTGCGTGAGGACTGTGCCGTCCCCCATACCCGCATCGAAAATACGTAGCGCCGGCGGTTCCGGGCGCAGGTGGACCAACTCCCGCGCCGCGCGCTCGCCGACTTTCCACTTTTCATTGCAGGTATTAACGAACGCCAGATATTTTTGACGATTGTCGAAAAACCGCAATGGCCGCTTGGCGCGAATGGAGACGCTACCTTCTTGTGGCATACGGGTAACCTTAGCGGCGCCAATGTTGGGCACCAAACTCTATCGAATAAGGCTGGCGACCGCTGCAGATTCTTTTTCGTCCGAAGTTTCTTCGACGAATACGCAGGGATGAACGCTATGTTCGTCGGACGCGGCGGGTGGAACGGGCTAACCGAATATTCTACAGCTCGTCCTGACCTGTCGATGCCGCAATACGCTGTTATCTCAGGCTGCTAATCGGCAAGACAATCGCCAAGATCTTTGCACGCTCTGATACACGCCTGGTGAAATACGCCAAACAAGAGCGACGGGGAAGCCACCGCTACCAGGAGTAGCGAATCGGCGCTACCGGGGATCGACATCATCAGGCACTTGCCTTTCGTGGCCTCAATAATGAGATTCACATAATTACCCAGTTCGGTTTCCTCAACCAATGCCGAACCTAGTGCGTGCAGCGAGCTGACCATCGCCGCAACGCGACGGTGCGATTCTTCGTCCCGATGTACCGACGCAACCTCGAAACCATCCGAAGTGCACACCTGCGCGGCCAATATATCGGAGCCGCCCTCCGCAAGTTCGGCGAGTATCGCGCGCAGTTGCTTCCCGTATATTTTTTTGACTTCTTTAGAGGTTAAAAGCTCGGTCATTCACGCCTCCATTGTCGCTACGCTTCCGAAACTTCGAGCAGCCCGAAAAGCACATCGAGAATCATCAAAACATCTTCTCCCTTACGAACGTCAGACTGCAAAACCGGCAGCAACAGGTCGCGCTTGGCAAGATACTGATAGTAGTCGTCGACGCTCGGGTAGGGATGTTCTTCGATGCGACCGACACCGACGACGGCAGTGCCGGCATCGACAAAACTCTTGAAGTTCTCGAGGTAAATATTCATATCCTCGATCGGATCCGGCCGGCTGTTATCGACCAGGATGACAAGGCCCAGCGCTCCGCGGGCGAGAATCTTCCACATGAATTCGAATCGCCGCTGCCCTGGCGTGCCGTAGAGACGCAAAACGGAACCATCGTCGAGTTGCACTTCGCCGTAATCGAATCCAACCGTCGTCGTGGCTTTTGCGAACAGCGTCTGATCGCGATTCGCCGCCTCGGTATTAACCATCTTCACCGCGCTGATCGAGGATATCGCCGTCGTCTTTCCAGCGCCCATCGTGCCCGTAAAAACTATTTTGTGTTCTTCAGTCATTCGTGGAAAGAATACCAAGAGCCTTTCTGAAGCTTTGCAGCAACGCTCGCCGCGGGGCCTCAACGGTCTTGCTGATCGCGTTTACAATTCGCGGGTCGGCCGTCACGAGATAGCCGCATATGCTGGATGCGTTGACAAAACCCGCGACCACATTTTCGTCGACCTGGATCAGTTTCGAAATATGCCGCACGCTTTTGCGCGGGCGCATCAGCGCCGCGGCGATTCGTCGGTGTTCCGGTGTATGGCGCAGAGTCTCGAACGCCGGGTAACGCTTCAGTTTGTACGCCTTCTTGTCACGCAACCAGGGAAGCAGTCCCAGGTGCCCGTATTTTATTCCGACGATCCATTGCAACATGACCAACGGCATCTTGCCGATTGTCGTGTCAACCTCACCCGTTGCCACCGGCTGGAAGCGCAGATCACTGTCCGCGGTGAGGTTTCGCAAAGCGGCGATAGAGCCGCTGAGGTAGAAGTAACGCTCGCCGGGTACGAAATACACCGGTGTCGCGGTCATGCCATTGACCTTCCACGCACGATTACCCATGCCAACGCCAGCACCCTCTCTTATCATCATCGCCAGCCTGGTAAGTTGGCTGGCCGGGTCCGCGTCCCTTACCGACGTTGCTAGCCTGGGAGTCACGGCCGATACGACGCCGGAACCCGGCGTACGCTTAACGGCAACGCTGTTCTCAACAGTGTGCAACATCGGAATCAGTTCTTCGTATCGAAGTGGCCACGAAATTCTCTTACAACCATCCGGCACAGTCTCTGCGGCACCGGCCATCACCGCCATGCCCGGCGCATCCACCCGCACACCCTCCACCGAGTCTGCCGCAACGACCAGGAAATCAGCACTGCCCGCTTGGGCCAGAACCCAGCGGTGCCTGAACGCGTTTTTCGTCACCGCCGTCGACATGATTTGCTTCAGCCGGTTACAGTCGACCTCGGACAACCCTACTTGCCCTATGGTTAGCTCAGTTTCCAAACCGTCCAACTCTCTCTCGTTGCTGACTCTTGGCTGCTTATAGTCGAGCGCAACCAATAACGGGTCTATACTACATAAACCGCCCAACTATGTCTGTACGGAAATCAACATATAGTAATTGGCAGATCTCAATGCGTTTTGAACTCCGAGATATTCATCAGATCCCTGAAAATGCGAGTCGCAACTCCCAGGCTGCGGCCTCCGCATTTATCCAGAACTCCACGTTCGCCGGTAGTAACCGTGCTATGGCGTCGTCCGTGCTGAGGTATTCCAATGCATCGATCGACAGAACTTCGGCGGCCAACTGGCAACGTGGCGGGTGGGCGCCTTCGGCCCTGGGTTTGCCGGTAATCTTGAGCTGTACTCCGACGAAGATCGAAGCGCCGCGGCCCGGAAGCCGGGAATTGCGGTTTTGCGCCATGAACGCCTGTGCATCGAAATCGTATTGGTTGGTATTCAGCATCGCCGGCATGAAAATGTTGAGGGTCAGCGTCTCACTGCTGTCGAGATTGGACAATCGCGTACGCCCGCCGTTGATGACGCTGCGTCGTTTGAAGGGACTTGTTTTGTAGTCTGTAGAACGCTGAGCACTTGCGAGTTCTTCAGGAAAGAAATGTCGCGCGTAGGCTTCTACAAACCCGTCATCCTCGAGCGACTCGGGGTAGTGGTGCAAATAGATGCGCGCGAGTTTCACCTGAGGTGGCAATATACTCCCGTGGTAGTCCGGCATGCGTTGTCGATCATCGGTAAGCGCGAGAAGCTGCCCCAGCTGCCCACCGCCGCTGTTGCCGATTGCATTGAGCGTATCGGCCGCTGCATTACTGGCAACGGAAAGTACGGAGCCGATGAAAGTGACCCGGATAAGATGCCGCGCACGGGGAAAATACTGTTCGACCATGGTTTCCTCCGAAGAAATAGTCAGCGCCAGACCGATGGCGGACGACGATAACACATCAGTTACTGCGAACGGCGCGGCGCGGGCGGCGCAATCAGTTGACCGGAAACACTCGGATCAGGAGGCGATGATGAGCGACTACTCGCCCCAGCGTCTTCGCCTTGCAATTACGCCTGTACTTAGCAACAGCACGACGATGAACGTCACACCAAACGCTCCGCCGCCACCGTCGGCGCTGGGTGCGGCGGTCGTGATGACACCCACTATGACCTGACCGCTGGCACTGTTGTTTGTTGTGTCACGATCCGCTTCGTTCGCAGTCGCTACCATTGTGTAGGACTGGTCACCCTCACTAGTGCCGGTGACCTGCACAGCCAGGCTGTTGGTCGACTGCGCGGCCAGCGATGCTGCCTGGCAGGTCGCGGTACCTGCATCGATACTGCACGTTCCGGGTGCCCAACTCGCACTGTCAATGCGCAGTCCAGCAGCGGGAGTGATCGTTACCGTCACACCCGTGGCTGTGATCGTTGATCGATTCTCCACACCAGTGTTGATCGTCGTACTCTGATTCAGGGTTATCTGTGTTGTTGCGGCGGCAGCGAGAATGAGATCGATGGCGGGATTGATCGCCAGTTGAACGCTTGCCTGATTGTTATTTCCATTGACATCCACCGTGGCAGATACTAACGCCGAGAAATCGGCGTTAGCTGTTGCGATGGTAGTGACAACCAACGACACGTCTACCCCGGAACCGGCAACGACGGTGCCGATGGAACAGCTAGCGCTCGCGGCACCACTGGTGCAGTTTCCGGCGTCAGCCGAAATACTACTCAGACTTACCGTCGCGGGGATGCTTATGTCGATGTTGACGTTGTCTGCGTCGTTGGTGCCAACGCTATTTACCGCAAAGATCACCGTGGCCGAATTTCCGAGCAACGTTGCCGGTGGCTGAGTTCCCGGCACCAGGGCTATGTCGGTACTGGGCAATGCAGAGATACAACTCGCCGTTGCCACTTCAGCCTGCATTTGAGTAATGCTGCAAGACGAGAATTGGTCGCTGCCGTTGATGCTCGGCGCCATCAGAAAGGTTTGTGCTTCCGCTTCGCAAACAGAACCGGACGTACCGTCATGCGGCGCGCCAAAGTTGTGGCCTATCTCGTGCGCAGCGATAAGGCTGTCAATATTCAGACTGTGAGTGCCCTGGGTAAGACCGGCTCCGAAGCGATTGCTGCAGATTGCGCCGCCGAATGCGATACCGACCGTCGATCCGTCCAGATCGCGACCCGTAAAAAGGTGTGACAAGCCATTGGCATTTTGACTTGGCGTAGCGTTGCGAAAGTCCGCGAGCTCGTCGATGAGGTCACTCGCAATGGTTTCGTCAGTGAATGGGTCGTTGGCGTCTTGAAACGTATCGATTCTATTGACGTTTAACTGCACGCCAAGCTGAGCACTGAAAATTCCGTCGACATTATTAATGCGTGCGATCAGGTCGGCATCGACATTGGCACCTTTGTCGCTGGTGAATTCGAAATCACCAATAATCGCCATGTCGAGTTGCGATGTAGCGCCCGGTCCGTTCGAAATCGCGGTGCTTACTTCGTCGACAATCGCCTTAAACAGGCTAACGCCGTTGTCAACCGCCTCCAGATGCGAACACGACAGAGCGCCGGCTGGTATATGCACGTCCTGTAGACGATAGATAACAGGGTCGCCTGTATTCGCGACGGCATCGATAGCATACATTTCCTGTCCGTCCCAAACCAACCCGCGCGGTATGGCGTCGACCACGACAAGTCGCACCCAGGAACCCGGCGCGCCGGAAACAGTACCGCGATAAATTCCAATACCCACATCGAGCACAGATTGCTGTGCGGGGCTTAGCAGCGCACGATTCGATTGCAGTTGAATGTCGAAGCGTTTGCTGAAGGCTTCGAACTGCAGCGTTCTGAATAACTCACCGCTAGGCTTCTGTGAGCCCGTCAGGTCCGTGACCCCGAGGCTGAAGTCCTGCAAGGTCTCACTGTAAGTAATACGAATGTCGTCTTTGGCGGTGGCGAGCGGTGAGAAGGTCACTGTAACAAGCAGCATCAACAGATATTTGAAATGGACTTTCATGCGAGCACCGGCGTAAAAATCAGACAGTGTGATAGCTAATCAAAGATACCTGTCCGACGACAAGTGCTTATTCGTCACTTATCAGCGACAGAACGTCACTTTTTGTGCTGCACGTCTCAATTTCGTGGTTTTCTGCTGACGTTACCGCCTAGCGATCTGTCGAGGTTCGTCGCAACGCACACTCTGGAATGGCGGTACCCGACTCAAAGGCGTGATGTTGCTCGATTGTCAGCAGGTACTGTTGGCTGTCGTATTCTAGTAGCTTGCGCTCAGTCAGTGTGTCTCCGTTGTCGTCGTACAAAATGACACGCCCCTGCTTCACAGTGTAAGGACCGGTTTTAGGGAAGTCCGGAAACGGGTCGATGCGTTCGCCATCATCGCTGATGTTGATCTGATCTGTAAACCGTTGCCAACTGAAAGTGCCATCGTGCAATACGATTTTATCGCCCTCCAGCGCCATGCAGGCTGGCGCGAAAACACCGTCGTGGCTCACGCAAGCGGCGAGTAATAAAAAAGGCGCGAAAACTGCCAGGCGATTCAAAGTGACCATTGATACTCCAGGATATTGTATCAGCGAAGTGCTTGTCTCGAACCCTTACACACAAGTGCAAACCGGAAAAACGCAGGTCCTGTTCAAGCCCGATACTTAGATGAGTGATGATACACTTGCTTCCCTCTCGATACTCAAGGCGGAAGGTCATGCGTTCAAAATACTTTCTGAGAATCTTCATCGTTTGCATCGCAATGTTGAGTTTCGCGGCTGCATGTACGAAATCTAATATGGCCAATGAGACCGACGCCAGCGCGTCAATTTCGGCGCCGCAAATGCAACCGCTTGTAACAACGCAGTGGTTGAGCGAACATCTGGATGATCCTGACCTGGTCGTTCTGGACACGACCGTCATCGTTGAGCAGGACGAGAGCGGAGGCATGCGAATCCTGAGTGGCGCAGCGAACTACGCCGAGGGCCACATTCCGTCGGCCGGGTTTGCTGATTTAATGGGCAACTTGTCCGACCCGGAGCGGCCGGGGCAATTCTACATGCCCTCCATCGAACAGTTTAGTCTCGCCATGGGCAAACTCGGCGTTGGGCCGGAGTCTCGGGTCGTGCTGTATTCGGCAGACACGGTCGATTGGGCTGCGCGGGTTTGGTGGATGCTACGCTGGGCCGGATTCGACCAGGTGGCGTTGCTCGATGGTGGACTGACAGCCTGGAAAAACGAAGACCGGCCATTGTCGACGGAGCCGACCACCCGAGTCGAGCAACAGTTCGTTGCCCATGTTCGACCGGAAGTGCTCGCCGACCGCGACGAAGTTCTTGCGGCGACCGTGAACAGCGACATAAGCATTGTCGATGCGTTACCGG
>VAPL011092503.1_pt1 | contig 10081 bp, 9 predicted proteins | sample 3395061 | NCBI WGS metagenome assembly VAPL01 (sample SAMN08290444, study PRJNA428436) | hydrothermal vent metagenome | isolation source: Deep-sea hydrothermal vent chimney 2 | place: Pacific Ocean: Juan De Fuca Ridge | depth 2182 m m | reverse complement strand
TAGAAGTTTTTTAAAATTAAAGGATTTACTTGGATATTCTATCTATATTTATAAGACCAATGAAATAGAGCCATATATAGAATTTAATGTTGAGTCTTTACATGTTGCAAATTCAATTGAAGAATTAATTATCAATAAAATAGCTAAAGAAGCAAGTAAAACTCCATCTAAAACCGTACCCTAAACAGTACCCTAAAATTTTATAAAGTTTAAATATATTTTGTTAATTGTCTCTGAAAGTACCTATTAAAGGTAATGGTGCGGATGAGAAGACTCGAACTTCCACGCCGTGAAGCACCAGATCCTAAGTCTGGCGTGTCTACCAATTTCACCACATCCGCACAACAATAATAAAAGTATAGTCTCAATCTACAAAAACCAAATTCTCGACAAAGTCGAAGCTTCAGCGACTGAAATTTAGCAAGCTTTGCTCGTTAAATTGAGACAGTTAAATGGTACGCCCTGCACGATTCGAACGTGCGACCTACGCCTTAGAAGGGCGTTGCTCTATCCAGCTGAGCTAAGAGCGCATCTTTTTGGTTTTTTAGGTGGTGCGCCCGACAGGAGTCGAACCTACAACCTACGGATCCGAAGTCCGTTGCTCTATCCAATTGAGCTACGAGCGCAAACTCGGTAAAAACAATGGGGTGAATGATGGGAATCGAACCCACGACCCTCGGAACCACAACCCGATGCTCTAACCAACTGAGCTACACCCACCATGATTAGTGCTCAACTTTTGATTTTTTCAAAATAAGAATACAAATCAATAATTTAACACTAAATAAATGGTCGGGGCGAAAGGATTCGAACCTTCGACCCCCTGGTCCCAAACCAGGTGCGCTAACCAGACTGCGCTACGCCCCGACAAAATAAAATATCATATCAAACTGGTATTTTAAGGGTGAAATTCTACACAAATTTTGCTTATTTGTCAAGGAAGTCAGGGCTTTTTTGAATTTATTTTGACAATACTTCTACAACAACTTGCGGAAGTAGTTGATATTCTAGTTCATGTATCTTTTTCTCATAGATTTCAAGGTCCATTTTATCATCTTTTTGAAAACATTTTTGTGCTATTATCGCTCCACCGTCTAACTCTTCATTTACAAAATGTACTGTTATTCCGCCTATTTTCATGTCGGATTTATAACTCTCTTGTATCGCATGAGAGCCTTTAAAAAGGGGCAATAAAGAGGGATGAAGATTTAGTGCTTTTATGTTCTTGGTAAAAATTGGAGTTAAAAATCTCATAAATCCTGCCAAAACTGTAAGTTCTGCACCACTTTTTCTGATAGCATCAACTAACTTTGTATCAAACTCTTCTCTGCTTTTATACTTTTTATGGTTTATGATAATCGGCTCTATATCAAATTTTCTTGATCTTTCAATGCCTTTTGCATTTGGATTATTGCATATGGTGGCTACAACTTCTATCTTAAAAGTGTTAAACTCTTTGAGATGCAACTTTTTAAGTAAATTTTCTAAATTTGTTCCACTCCCGCTAAAAAGTATAGCTATTTTTTTCATAAGTATTTTACCTTTTCACATATATCCATAGGATTTAGAGCGTAACTGTTACAAGTTGCCTCTTTTGCGGCGATAGAGTGAGCCAATACAGCCGTTATCGCTGCATCTTGGGTTTCATATCCTTGTGCTAAAAGTGAGCCGATTAGACCACTTAGGACATCACCGCTTCCACCTTTTGATAAAATTGAAGTTCCTATATTGGATATATAGATTTTTTTATCTTTTGTGATTATTGTATTTGCACCTTTTAAGACTAGCGTTGTTTGTGGAAATTTTTCCATAAATGCTCGAATATACTTAAATCTGTTTAGTTGAATCTCTTGTGTAGTTACTTTTACTATAGCACTTATAGCAAGAAGGGATGCAAACTCTTTGGGGTGTGGTGTTAGTACTATATTTGGCTTTATTTGCAATAATTGGGCTAAATTTAGGTTGTAAAATAGATCTGCATCAACAACTATTCCAAACTCACTTTTTGTCAAAGATTTAAAATCTACTTCTGTTTTTCCAAGCCCCATTCCAATTACTAAAGCAGTACAATTTTTTGGGATTTTATCTGAACTCATAAGATATGGCGGAATAGGTGTGTCATCATGTCTCATAACAGTTACCAATCCTGAACCAAAATTCATTGCAGAAGTTGCAGCAAGTATGGCAGCTCCACTCTTTTCACCTTGGACTATGCATGTATGCCCAAATGAACCTTTGTTTGTGTTTGGCTTATTTCTAAAGGGGAGTTTCATATCTTTTGCTTCGAGCAGATAAGTGTCGCTTTTGTCTTCATAAACTTCTCTTGAAACCCCAAGGTTTGCCACCTCTATATCACCAACATAATCTTTGACCACATCTTCAAAAAAAGGCAGTTTTAAAGCCCCCATGCTAACACTAACATCTGCTTTGAAAATCTTGTCAGATATAAAATCTGCTCCTATACCACTTGGAATATCACAAGAAATTTTTATCGCCTCTTTCTTGTTTATCTCTTTTATCATCTTGCAAGATTTTTCATCTAGTTTTTTACTTAGTCCCGAACCAAATAGTGCATCTATATAAATATCCCCATCACTTATCGCATCTACAATAACACCGCCAATAAATTTATATCTTTTGAGTTGTAGCCTTGCCATTTTTGATTTGACGCCATATGGTAGATGAACAGATACCCTAAACTCTTTATGCAATATTCTAGCACAAGCTATCCCGTCTCCACCATTATTTCCTGGTCCACATAAGAAAAAAATCTTGCTTTTTGGTTTCGCATTTTTTCTTATAACTTGGGCTAAATGCTCAGAGGCATGCTCCATTAAAATATCTTCACTCAAGGCAAACTCTTCATAACATCTCTGATCTAGTGTTACTACTTCATCAAATATTTTTTGCATTATCGCCTCCTATAATTTAAAGCTTCTAAGAGATGCTCTTTTTGTATTATCTCTGTTTCATATATATCAGCAATTGTTCTAGAAATTTTAAGTATTTTGCTCACACTTCGCTGATTTAAACCATATCTGCTTATAGCAGTATCAAGTGTATCTTTAGCAAGTGTGTCAAGCACGCAGTATCGTCCCAATTCTTGCTCATTCAAATTTGCATTTAATTCAGTTTGTCCTCTTTGTTTTTGAAATTTAAAAGCGTTTAATACATCTTTAAACATCTCTGACGAGTTTTTAGTCTCTTTTTTTGAAAAATCTTCATCAACCAAAATATACAGATCAATCCTATCTAAAATAGGGTCAGAAATCCTGGATTTATACCTTGCAACTTCAAGATCTGAACATCTGCACTCTCTTACTTTGCTAAAAAGATTTCCACAAGGACAAGGATTTTGGGCAGCTGCAAAGAGGAACTTGGTATCGTACTCTATCTTATTATTGACTCTTGAAATAAGTACTTTGTGGTTCTCAAGAGGCTCTCTTAAACTCTCTAGTATTTGCTTTGAAAAGTGAGGGAGTTCATCAAAAAATAGTATCCCATTATGTGCTAAGGCTGCTTCTCCAGCCATTGCCCTTGAACTTCCACCACCAAAAATACTAGGTTTACTACTGCTGTGATGAGGTGCTCTAAATGTTCTTTTTGCACTTAGATTCTCATCTTCTTGGTTTATAGATTTGTATGCTTGAGACTCTAAAACTTCTTCGATACTAACTGGCGGCAGTATATATCTTAGTCTTTTTATGCTCATACTCTTTCCACATCCTGGGCTTCCCTCAAGTAGGATATTGTGCATGCCTGCCGCACTTATCACCATAGCTCGTTTTAAAAAATCATGCCCTTTGACATCTTTGAAATCAAAAGGGAAATCTAAATCATAAAAATATTGAATCTTATTTACCTCAATTTTTTTATCAAAAAATTCTTTTGTCTCTTTTTGCTCATAAGCCAATTCAAACTTTTTTTCTTGAAAAAACTCTATTGCTTCGGATAAAGACGAAATCCCGTAAATCTTCAATCCTTTTATTTGTGATGCTTTTTCTATCATATCCTCTGGTAGCATAATACTTATATTTTTATATTGTCTTGCCAAAGATAAGAGTATCGGAAAGATTGCTGAAGTTGTTTTAACTTTTCCATCAAGCCCTAATTCTCCAAAGATGAAAAAATCTTTGCATGTAGTACTGTTTTGCCCAAATGCTATTAAAAGAGCGATAACTAAGTCAAAGTGTCCCCCTTCTTTTTTGATGTCACTTGGAGATAGATTTATAGTTATCTTTTGTGATGGAAATTTAAAGCCAATTCCTAGTAGGGCAGATTTTATTCTGTCTCTTGACTCTTGTATACTTTGGTTTGCCATGCCTACTATAGAAAAACCTGGCAAGGCTCTTATGAAAGTTGATTCTACATATATTTTTTTGGCGATATTAAAGTCAAGAGTAGCACAAAATGCTTTTTTAACTTTTTTACTTGACACTATTTTTTGTCCATTTCACTCTTTAGTTTTTTTTTCCACTCTTTTTCAAATTTTTTTCTTTTTAAGTATGAAAGTTTTTCTATAAAAAGATGCCCTTTTAAGTGATCAATCTCGTGTTGCATCGCAATTGCTAGTAGCCCATCTAAATCTTGAACTATTTTATTTCCAAATCTATCAAAATACTCTACAGTTATATTTTTTGCTCTTTGCACATCTTCATAAAATCCAGGAACACTTAAGCATCCCTCTTGATATATATCACTACCGTCAAGATGGGTAATTTTAGGGTTTATCACCTCTAGCATCTCTTCTTTTTTCTGTACTCCATCATCATTTGCAAGGTTTATAATTAGGATATTTTTTGGAATTCCTATTTGGATAGCTGCTAAGCCTATACCTTCTTTTGCTATCATAGTTTCACACATATCGTCTAGTAAAGCTTGAAGTTTTTCATCGAATTTTTCAACATCACTAGATACTTTTCTTAATTTTTTATTAGGATAGACTAATATATCATAAATCATTTTACTCTTCTGTGTCCGAACAAAATTCACCTATGAGATAAAGCTCTAATTTTTTTCCTGTTTTTGGTAAAACTTCTAGTGCACCAGCAAGTGTTTCTTCTATACTATAGTTTGGATCAACTGGCATAATTCCTAGCTCTATATCTGTATCAAACTCTTTCTCCCCTATAAAAAAACTTGTAGCATAAATCAAATCAGCAATCCTCTCACTGGCTTTTTGAGCACTACTTAAGTCAGTATGTTTCATAAGCATTGCAAAAACTCCACCCCCAAAGTGAGATACAACATCGCTCCTCCTAGATGTTTTTAAAAGAAGTTTAGCTACATTTCTATTGAGCATTTCTCTCTCTTTCGAGTTAATTATTTTGTCTAGTACGCTATCTTTAATTTTAATCATCAAAACAGAGCTTTTATGATTGTATTGCTTGACAGATTCTAACTCTTGCTGTAGTGTTTGAAGTAGATATTTTTTATTATAAACACCATATCTTGCATCAAAAATAGCTTCATTTTCAACATCTTTTAGAATTTCAACAGTTTTATCATAATGTGACTTTAAAGTTTCCATCTGCCTTTGAGTAAGATTGGATAATTTGTCCAAATCCTCATTAAGAATTGTCAAAACATTTTCAACGGTGAGTTGGTTTGAACTAGTAGAAAGTTCACTTGTTCTTCTTTTTACAATTTGTTTCATGATGCTAAGATTTTTATAGACAGTTGAGACAATTTTTACTATGCTTTTTACTTGAGAAAAACCTTCCCTTATCTCTTTTTCCATTTTAGCTCTATATTCATTGCCATTAACATCATCAATTTCTAAGTATTCATTAATTTGTTTTCTAAAAGTTAAAGGTTTGTTTTCTAAAAGTTTTTCAAAATAAATTTGAAAATTATTTGGAGTTGGCGGTATGCTATCATCTACCATATTTTTCAAAACAAGCTGAGAAAATTTTTCAAATTCGTTATTTGCACTTTGTGAAACTGGTGTTACCTTTTCCTTAGAAACCTCATCTTTTTTTTTAGGCAGGACAGATTTTCCTCTAATTTTATTTGCATCTAAACGAACCATATAGTTTTCCCCTCCCTGTCTTTATTTAAAACTTTTTTCCAGAACTTTATCTATGAGCCCATATTTCATAGATTCCGTTGCACTCAAGAAAAAATCTCTTTCTGTGTCTTTAACTATTTTTGATAATTTCTGTCCACAATTTTTTGCTAAAATACCATTCAAAACTTCTTTAAGTCGCAAAATCTCTTTTGCCTGTATCTCTATATCAGTCGCTTGACCCTGAGTACCACCTAAAGGTTGGTGTATCATAATTCTCGAATTTGGCAAAGAGTATCTCTTACCTTTTGTACCACAACTAAGCAAAAATGCACCCATAGAAGCTGCTTGTCCGATACAAATAGTGCTAATATCTGGTCTTATATAATTCATAGTATCATATATGCTAAAACCACTTGTTATCACGCCACCTGGAGAATTTATGTATAGATATATATCTTTTTCTGGATCCTCGGCTTCCAAAAACAGAAGTTGAGCGACGATTGATGAAGCAACTGCGTCATTTATCTCGCCACTTAGCATTATAATTCTGTCTTTAAGAAGTCTTGAGTAGATATCATAACTTCTCTCTCCTCTGCCCGTTTTTTCAACGACTACTGGAACATAACTCATTATTTTTCTTTTACCTCTTTAGTCTCTTTATTGTCTTTTGTGAAAAGCTTTGCAAAAAGTCTCTCTTCAACAACTGACATTTTTATAGCAGGAAGAAGACCCTGTTTTTCATAATATTCAAAGTATTTTTTTGGTTCTTGTCCTTGTTGCATCGCTTCAAAATAAATCATTTGCATTACTTCTTGATCGTCTACATTTATCTCTTCTTTTTTTGCTAACTCATCTACGATAAATGTTAATTTTACACTATTTTTAGCTTCATCGGAAAATTCTGCTCTTTTTTCTTCGATTTTCTTTGGATTTTTAGAGTACTCTTTTATCTCATCTTCGCTCATGCTTGAAAAGATATTTCTAACTTGCATATCAATCTCTTGGTCAACTATATTGTTTGGTAAGTCAAATTGAATTTTTTCTAAAATATTTTCTATATATTTTGGTTTTACCTCTTCATTGAAAAGTGTATGTAACTTTTCATTTTTTAATTGCTCTTTTACTTGGTCTTCAAGCATCTTAAAAGTTGGTTTTTCGACACCAGGGAGTAATTTTTTAAGAGTTTCTTCATCAGGAGTATCTAAGATATCTTTTATTTCTATTCTATGTAGTTTTACTTTGAAAACAGCATCTTTGCTAGCTAAATCCTTGTTGTTGTACTCTTTTGGGAATGTAACCTCTATATCTTTCTCTTCTCCCGCCTTCATGCCAACTAGTTTATCTTCAAAACCTGGTATAAATGAACCGCTTCCAATTTCAAGCAGATATTTCTCCGCTTTACCACCTGGAAAACTTTCACCGTCAATGTAGCCATCAAAATCAATTTGTGCAAAATCACCAATTTGTGCAGCTCGTTTTTCTTTGATTTGCTTCATTGATGCTACTGATTTTAGCATATCCTTGATTCTTGCTTCAATATCTTTTTTCATAATTCTTGGAGTTTTATACTCAGGAACCACCTCTTTATATCCAGTTATATCTATAGTTGGTTTAAAAGATATTTTTACCTCAATGTCAAGACCATCATCAACTTTGTCAAATTTAGAGATTTGTGGCTCACCTACAACTGTATCAAAATTTGTATCCAATTGCTTTAATGCATCATCAAATAACTCTTTTAGTATCTCTTGTTCTACATCTTGCTTTATCTGCTTACCGTGTCTAGACTTTACTACATGAACTGGAACTTTGCCTAGCCTAAAACCATCAACTTTCATACTCTTAGCAGCTTTTGCTGCAATCTTATCTTCTTTTTTGCTTAATGTTGCAGTAGATACTTTTGCATCAACAACTGCATTTGCACTATCAACTTTTTTCGCGTTAATTTGCATATATTCCCTTTAAAATAAAAAATTTTTCTTAATATACCCAATTTTTACTTTATAATCCATATATACCGTCTGTTTTAACTCTCAAAAAGCAAAAAAGGGGTACAATTATATAAAATTTTATTCGGGATTATTTTATGCAAAAAGAACAAGAGTTTGAAAGCTTAGTAAAAAGAGTGTTAGAGTTGTTAGGAGAAGATGTAAATAGAGAAGGTTTACTAAAAACTCCAAAACGAGTCTTTCAATCATTTGAGTATATGACCCAAGGATATAAACAAGATCCCAAAAAAGTTCTAAATGATGCTCTATTTTATAGTGATAATTCGCAGATGGTTCTTATAAAAGATATCGAGTTTTACTCTATGTGTGAACACCATTTGCTACCCATAATTGGAAGAGCTCATGTTGCTTATATACCAGATGGCAAAGTAGTTGGACTCTCTAAAATCCCAAGAATGGTAGATATATTTGCAAGACGACTTCAAATACAAGAGCAACTAACCGAACAGATTGCTGAAGCTATTCATGAAGTTATAGCTCCAAAAGGAGTAGGTGTGGTTGTTCAAGCAAGGCACATGTGTATGGAAATGAGAGGAGTTCAAAAAACTCACTCAAATACTACTACATCATCGCTCAAAGGACTTTTTTTAAAATCAAATACAAGAAAAGAGTTTTTTGATATCATAAATGCTCCACAAACTGCTAGATTCTAATGCCAATAGCCAAATTAAGATATAAACTAGCAAATGAGAAGCTCTCTCCTCTTTTTGGAACAATTAAAAAGATAAGCTCAAATAAAATAGAAGTAAGTGGACTAAATCCAAGCATAGGTGATATAGTAAAAATTATTTCTAAAGATAGTGATAGAAGCGAACTTGGAATGGTTACAGAGATAGATCAAAAATCCTTTTTTATATCACCATTTGGTTTTGTTGAAGGATTCAAGATAGGCGATAAGATATTTATAAATGACCAAGGAATGATGATTCCTGTTGGAGATGAGCTTTTAGGAAGAGTAGTTGACCCTTTTATGCAACCAAAAGATGGCAAAGGTAAAATAAAAAATACAGTATGTATGCCCATCATGAAGCCACCACTTGATGCGATGAAGAGAGGGCTTATAGATGAGCCTTTTGGCGTGGGCGTAAAAACAATAGATGGTTTACTCACATGCGGGAAAGGTCAAAAATTAGGTATCTTTGCAGGAAGTGGAGTAGGAAAATCTACATTGATGGGGATGATAGTGCAAGGCTCAAGTGCACCTATAAAAGTAGTAGCACTTATTGGAGAAAGAGGTAGAGAAGTTCCTGAATTTATACAAAAAAATCTTGGTGGAGATTTGAGTAGTACGGTTATTGTCGTAGCTACAAGTGATGATTCTCCTTTGATGCGAAAATATGGTGCATTTTGTGCTATGAGCGTAGCTGAATATTTTAAAAGTCAAGGAAATGATGTGCTTTTTATGATGGACTCTATCACAAGATTTGCTATGGCGCAAAGAGAGATTGGACTAGCTCTTGGTGAACCTCCAACATCAAAAGGATATCCACCTTCAGTTTTGACGCTATTGCCTCAACTAATGGAAAGAGCAGGAAAAGAGGAGGGCAAAGGCTCTATCACAGCCTTTTTCACAGTTCTTGTTGAGGGAGATGACTTAAGTGACCCCATAGCTGACCAATCAAGAAGTATCCTTGATGGGCACATCGTACTTTCAAGGGAATTGACGGATTTTGGAATATATCCACCAATTAGCATACAAAGCAGTGCTTCAAGAGTTATGACTGATGTTATAGATAATGAACACAAAAAATTAGCCTTAAAATTTAAAAAATTAAATTCTATACTAAAAGAAAATGAGATACTTGTGCGAATCGGTGCTTATGAAAAAGGAAATGATAAAGAGCTAGATGAAGCAATTTCAAAAAAAGAGAAAATGAATGCATTTTTACAACAAACACCTGAAGAAACCATCAGTCTTAAAGATACTATTAACAAATTAAAAGAGATTCTTTCATAAATAATAATTTTTAAGGGTTCTTTTTAATCTTTTTTTAATGATAAAAATAATAATATGCGAGCAAAGAAACAATTAGGACAAATTAAGTCTTAATTAACAATGGAG
>VAPL010418950.1_pt1 | contig 10082 bp, 19 predicted proteins | sample 3395061 | NCBI WGS metagenome assembly VAPL01 (sample SAMN08290444, study PRJNA428436) | hydrothermal vent metagenome | isolation source: Deep-sea hydrothermal vent chimney 2 | place: Pacific Ocean: Juan De Fuca Ridge | depth 2182 m m | reverse complement strand
TAGTGTGTCACTTTTATTTTTTTCCCTCGCCAAATCTTGGCACGGCTCTTGCATGCCCAATCAAAAACCCAAAAAAAATTCCCGCACCAAAATGATGCGGGAATCTCAATCCGAAATATAAATCGCTTTTATAAATCTACTCTGACTTTTCCTTCGGCTTTTTCTTTTCCGTTGGTTTTATCGGCGCGGCCAGTGTCAGGATTTTCTTTTCCAGACTTTCAAACGGATTATTTGCCTCTTTTAGTAATGGCGTGCAAATATATTCATACCCGATCGGCAGGTCATCCCGTCGAACAGCAGTAATATCGTACGCAAATTGAACCGAGGGCATTTCCCCTTCGGATACCGCGAGGGCTAGTGAAATTTCGTCGATAATAACGTCGGGAAGCCAAACTGTGGAAGCGCGGTAGTCGTCATCGTTGCCGGGAATAGTAGCCTTAAACTGGCCTTTAAGGCCCGTCGAATCACCAAACGTGGTCGTGACTGTCTTAGTCGCGTTCGCGACTCCGATAATACGCATGATATCGATAGTATCCACGCCATCCGGCAATTTAATCTTACCGTAAACTGTCTTAACTGATAACTTTTTTAACTGTGGCATAATTTTTCTCCTGTTTTGTTTTGAAATAAATTGCGGCCAATATTGGTAGCAACGAAATAACTACATAGTCATCTAAATGACTAATAAAATAATCCATAATTAATATACAACATTCATCAAAATCGTCGTGCTCGATTGCGAGTATCGTATATCTCTCCAGTAAAGAGACTAAAATTTCGGCGGCTTCGTATCTTTTTAGTCGGCTGGTCTTAAAAATGAGATATTTACGGTCATAAATTTTATTTATAGCCGTAAATCTTAATCTATCTTTTACTGCAATACTCATATTTCCGCCGTTCCGCTTAGAGTCACATTCAATTCTGGGAAGTCAAAATTTAACCGTGCCATTTCGGTCGCCAATACTTTTGTCACTATTTCGACGATATGTGCCAATTTTGACATTTTAGGATTTTTCATAGCCCCGAAAATCGAATTTCCGAATTTATTTTTACCCATACCGTTCAGCATACCAATCTCACTCTCTATAATAGCGTTCAGGAGTGCATTAACGCACTTATTATTAGGCATGATACTTGTCAACGAAATAGTAACTGTAGCGTCGTGATATCCAATTTCCCGTGTAGCGGTAACTTCGAAATCAACTTTATTAATACTCATGTTTATCTCCTTATGATTTATGCTCCGGCCCCGTGCCGGGGCGACGTGCTACATCTATTAATATAACGATTTATTAGAGAGAGTCAACTAATATTTGTATATTATTAAAAATAATTTAAAATAAATTAAATTATAAATACCGGGAATAAATCATACCACTTTATGCAGTCCGTTTAATATTTCTTTCCAAAAATTTCACCTCGGTTTTCAATGAATATGTCGGGGCAAGCGATTTATATTTAACTGTTTTTCCGTTAGCTACTTGTAAGATTTGATCAGGAGATAGCCGGACACCTTTACTTGCACTTTTAGTTCCACCGTCTTTTTTCCATCCTGCATACATTTTTTTACCTGCGATTACAATTTTGGTCAATTCTGCTTCAATTTCCCATTGGCCTATTGCTGTTCCTACAGATAATGTAGGAGCGTCTCTGCAAATAATGCTGTCAGTATCGCAATAGAGTACATCATTGCACTGTAATATTGCTTTCCAAAGATATGCTCTTACGAATCCTGTAATACTGGCCGCAGTAACTACATTATAAAAATGTTGCTTATTTTCCGGCAGTTCGCGTGAAAATAATTGATAATCGTGCAATACCATCCCTGGTTGATAATCGTCTATTGGTTTATTTCCGTAGTAATCTAAATAAAATTCTTCATAATTTTCAGGATTACTGGCAAATTTTCCATAAAGCGTATTGAGAAATAATTTGGCAAATAATCTTCCTATCTTATCTCCATTATTCCCGCAATTTTCCTTTAGTGTGTAAAATTTATCAACATATTTTTCAAATGATGTAGTCTCTTGAAATACAAAAGCGTTCAATATTTTATAATTCGTTAATGTTTTTGTTTCGATTGCTGTAAGAAATTCCCAACCTGTAATGAAAAATTCGTTTTTTCCTGTAGGGAATGTTAATCCAGCTTTACTACGCACTGGTAATGCGCCCTTTGAGTATCCTCGACATTGTATTAATGACTTTTTTATTTGTTCTTTATTGGGGCTTGAAGTCTCGAAATATTTAGTACCAATGGGATGCTGTTGCAACATTGCGTAGGGATACGCCGAATTGATATCATATACTTTAAAATTCCCTTCAAATATGCCAGTTTTGAATGGTGTTACACGCCCACCATAGTAAAATTCACTGAATTTATGGAAATATTCTTTATTAGATGTTGGAATTTTGAGATCCGGATAGATATTTTTGAATTGCTTAAATGCGGCACCTGCGAGTGTAATAGAATATCCATATTCATCAATGAATCTTCTTATCTTTTTCCACAAATAAATACAGTCATGCTTCAGATATGTTTCAATTTTCTCTTTATTCTCTGGAATTATTCTTTTTTCCTTTGTCATCAAAGAATAATCGAACTCGTCTTTTTCCATTACCGCTAACGGCACAGGTAATATACAGTAAGAGTCATGTAAAGTTGCTTTACCTAGTTTACAACTTGCCAATCTACCGTTAATGATTAATAAATTTTCCTGCAAATCTATATATGGTAGCAGAAAATGATAATCAAATTTACCGCCGTTATGCGCGTATATGATTCCATTATAATTTTTTATATACTCAACGAGATTATAGGTACATTCTGGCCCATCAAATTTGATGTATTTATGGCCGTCGAAAAAACCCCAGACGAACGGGTACACTAAATTTTCACCGTCAAACGGGTCAGTTTCCGCGTCTATAACCGCTATTCTATCGCCCTTTTTACTCATTATCAATCACCCCATGTTTGTAGTAAAAACCCGGTTAAATACTCGCTATCTAATTTGTATTTATTAGCCCACCTAATTAATCTATTAATTAATCGCAACATATCACGTTTAGTGTGACCTACTCCGTTACCACGAAAACCACCGTGAACAGGATAAATAACGTCAAATTCATAGCTATTAAATATATCCTCTATATATCGCGCTGGGTCTTCATTAAATGTGTATAATTCTATTGGAATATATAATTCGTTGACTATAGTACCGGCGGTATTTACAGACCTAAATTTCATTTTTGTAGTTATCCTACCGTATTCATCTTTATATCTGGTAAATTTTGTTTTAGCGCCCTTTGGAACATCATTCCAAACTCCCTTAAATCCTGATTTTTCCTGGCCGTAATCTTCTAATGTATTGCGTAATCGTTTTTTAAATGCTGTTTTGCTCTCACCTCGGCTCCGGTTAACGGGGTGAAAAACGCCTGTAGTGGCAAAATTTCTATATGCTTTAGCAGATTTTAATAGTGCCATTCTTTCGCCGAAATTAAATGTGTTATTGCCCCGTTTAATTTTTGAGTTTGTGTCGGTTTTACGCAAATCAATCTTATAATTCACTTTTCCCTTTAATGTTTTGGCTATTTTGTTGTAATTAATAGCCGCATATCGTTTTTTATTGATGGTTTTTAAAAATTTACGTGGTATTGTAGCCATATTGATTTATTCCTATTTAAAAATTTTACTATGGAGCAAATACTCATGCCCGACGATACTATTATTGATTTTAATGCAGATAATCGAAATGATGCTAATGATGATGGACTAACGACGGTCGGAGAATTTCTTGATGAAATGCCGGAGCCGTCGGAGTTTGTAATAGATAAGGCGCAGGCCAATGCCGACGCTATCAAAAATAACCCGGTCGTTGATAGCGACGGGACTATTTTTGATGATGCTATGCATATGACTAATAATGATGGGCCGTTATTGACGATTAAAGGAAAATTCCGTAAAAAACCGGGTCGTAAAAAATCTACCCCGGATAGTCTTAAAAGTCAACTTTCCGCCCCAGAGGTCACGGAAACGGTGGATAGTGAAATGGCTGCAAAAATGGCCGCCGAATTGCTGGTCACGCTGGGTATGCAGATAGGTGGCGACGAATGGAAACCTGTAATAAATGAAGAATATGGGCTTGATGAGATGGCCAACCTTAAATATTCTTTTAAAACTTATTTTGATGATAGAGGTATTGTTGATTTTCCGCCCGGCATTGCATTAATCATAGCTGTAGGCAGTTATGCATTACCACGGTTCCGTTTACCGAAGACGAAGAGCAGACTCGCAGTAGTAGGGTCATGGATAAAAGAAAAATATGCTAAAATTACAGGAAAAATATAATGCATTGCCTTATTTTGGGCATGACATCCAGCGGAAAGACTACATTAGCCAAAAAATTGATATTACAGGCCCGTAACCGCGACATAATGTCAATAGTGCTTGATCCGTTATGTGACCCCGGATTCGGAGGCGATTATCAAACTGATGACCCGGCGGAATTTTTAAAAATTGTGTGGAATAGCCGGTCATGCCTGATTGTCGTTGATGAAGGGAGCGAAAGTATTGGTCGTTATGAATCGCCTATTATTAAATTAGCTACAAAAGGGCGGCATTGGGGTCATAAATGTGTGTTCCTTTCACAAAGGGCGATGCAAATAAATAAAACTGTTCGCGATCAGTGTACTGACCTAGCATTGTTCACGTCCTCCAGCAGTGACGGGAAATTATTGAGTGACGAATTTAATTCCCCTGAATTACGTAATTGCAGTAGTCTACCAAAGGGGAATTATTATTACACCTCTAGATTCAGCGATGTTAAAAAATTCAAATTATTTTAAAGGGTATTTGAGATGAATATAATTATTTTTGCTTTAATGGGAATATTTTTGTTGACAGATGATAGCGATGGTGATAGTCCTGTAATTATAAATACATCAAAAACGCCGACAATGGCAGAACCATCAAACAAAACAAAGGAGAATCACCATGCCCTCAATGAAAAGTCTCATGAAAACCGCGTTGATTGTAGTCGCTGTTATGGCAATAGTCAATCGTGTGCCGCAAATAAAAAGTATTGTAGGATAAAGCCGAGGTAATTTGCTATGGAAAAAGCAATTATCACGGGCATAATATCAGGGGTAATAACTGGTATTATACTAGCAAATATTATAAAAGGACGATAAAAATGCCGACTCGAAAATTAATTCCCCTTCCATCCGTATCAAACGTCACGCCCGGCTCGCAGGCCTCCGTGCGGTGCCCGGTGGGACTGACATACGATAATATTATTATGTCATTCGAAAACCTCACATTAGCGCAGATAACGGATATTGAACTCCGTATTAATGGCCAAGTTGTCCAGTATTACTCCGACGCGGCCCGACTCGATTCTATCAACGCTTTTTACGGCCGGCCGTCCGGCAGTGCTACTAGCGTGACTTTTTGGTTTGTCCGTCCGGAAATCGAAAATGTCAATTTGTGGCTGTCTCGATTAACTGCGTTCGGTACCGCCGATGTCGATACATTCGATATTTTGTTCGACATTGACCCGGCCGCTGTCACTCCGGCGATTAAAATGCACGCTGTTTTAAGCGAGTCTGCGCCGCTTGGCCTAATTACAAAAATTAAATCTTTTCCGCGAACTTTTGCTACCGCTGGTGCCCAGGAAATCGACAGTTTGCCGAAGGGCGGCCCGGAGGGTGTTCGGATTGCGGCTATGCATTTATTTAAAGACGATATCACTTCTATTGAAATTGATATTAATAGTGTCAAAATTATTGATACTGATACCCCGACTCTGGCCGCACTCGAAACGGATTATGGCCGGGTGCCCGATACTGGAGTTTTTGTGAGCGTTGATTTTATGCTCGACGGAGACCTCTACCGCGCATTATCGACAAAAGGGGTACAGGATTTTCGGATTAAGCCCACTATCACGGCGGCCGGGCAAATTACAACTATCGTCGAATATCTCGACAGTTTCGAGGGAGTATAAATTATGTCTGCCTGGGTAAATCCTGATACTGGCACTACCGGCACTGCCAACGATGCGTCCCCCGGTATATTCGACCTGCTCGATACGGCCATCAAAACAGGTGGCCAATATTTGATAGCAGATAAAACTGGTAGTATTCCTGCGGGTTTTTCCCGAAGTCAGAATACCGGCGCTACCCCGGCCCCTATCGGCCAGAAACAGTCTGCGGCAACCGTCCCGACAATGTTGGGAGCTAACGCCATGTTTAACGGTGTGGATATGCGATATGTAGCCGCTGGATTCGGCATTTTGCTACTGATAGGCCTGATTTTACGGAGATAAAAATGCCTGGTACATTAAAATTATCTAATTCCAGCTCTGCTAAAAGTGGGGCCAAATCAGCAAATAGTTACGGTGGGGTAAATATCGGTGGTATTTCCCTGCCGGGGTATAGCGTCGCAACGCCCGGTCAGGGTACAAATAATATGATGATGGTGGCTATTGCCGCCGTTGCACTCATAATTATTTTCCGGAAAAAATGAGAGTCACGATTGCAAAAACAGAGTGGAACTCGGCGGCCGAAAAAATATTAATACCGGCGGCTTTCGGCGAAATTGCAGATATTAGAGAGCAGGTCAAATCAGGCGAAAGCGAGCTGTGGCGAGTGACAATAGCGGGTAATAAAATCGCCATTGGCTATGTAGTTACTCGGCTTGAGGTGCGGCCAGGATCTGCTACACTCGTAATAGTTGCCGGGGCCGGTGAATGCGGCCGGGCAGTTATGCGTATTTTTTGTAATCTCGCAGACGAACACGGCTGGTCAATGCGTGTGCATTCTGTCCGTCATGGCATGGGCCGGTATCTGGATTTATACGGGTTTACGACGATGGAAACTATTTACAAACGAGCAGGTAAAAATAATGGGTAGTTCATCAAAATCGTCAAATAAAACGTCAACAAAATACCAAACTCAAAATATTTCCGCGCCCGGAGCTGAACGCATAGCAGGCGGGAATATGACAATTACGGAGACCTCCAAACCTGCATTATTACTCGTAGGCCAAACAATTAATGGTGCTATGGCGTTATCCGAAAATGCAATTAAATCGGCGGATAAAACGGCCAGAGATATTAACGCTAAAGCGCTTGATACTAATTTAGCGACAACTAATGCGGCATTAGATACGGTTGGCGACACTGTCGAATTATCGTACAGGCAAACTACTAATCAAGCGCAAAATATTAAAGCAATGACAGCGAAAGCACTTGATGAAGTCGCACAAGCAAGTCGCCCTGACAGTGAAGTAAATAATAAATTACTAATTAAAGGTGCCGTGATTGTTGGTAGTTTGGCATTGATAGCCGGGGTATTAAAAAAGGGGAAAAAATGAAACGTTATAGTTTTTACGTGAAAGCCGGAGTTACCAATTCATATGGCATTGTCGGTAATTTTGTTCATATTTTTTCGGCCCTTGGTGATTTAACGATCAGGACAAATAACGGCGATAGTATCGTTTTGCCACAAGCTGTTGGATATAAAACTCCGGAAATTTTTAAAACATTATCAATAATTAGTGATATTGATCAAATTATCCAATTTTATGCCGGATTTGGGCAAATAAATGATGGCCGGACGATCGTGTTGGAAACGCTGGATACAGCGGGTGGCGCCACTATTGCGCCGCATAATTATGTGATCGACGCGGGCGCGAACGAATTAATCGCACCAAAAAATATGAGCCGGTTAGGATTAACGGTACAAAATGAAGGCCCGACATCGTGCGTAATCGGCGATTCAACGGGCAATGGTCTGTATTTACAGCCGGGCGCTACAATAGATATTAATACCGGCTGTAAAGCGGAATGGTATATATTTAATTTTTCTGAAGAACTGATTGTCGTTAAAACTGTTGAGGTACTACCGTGAATTTAACAACTCCTGCTAATGCCGCATTCACCGATAATTTATTTCAAACTGTTCCTCCTAACGCGAAATTCCACATCAATGACCGATATGCTTTAAATCCGCATTATTTTTATTCGTGTGCGAAATTAATGCCGACAAATACTCCGGACGTTATGTGTGTTAATCTCAATCCCGTAGTATTAGCTGATGGTCTATATACCGGATTGCAGAGAATAAAAGTAAAATCACAGGTCACATGTAATGTTGATTTATACACGGCCGGATTATTGATTGGTGGTTATACGTCAACAGTAAATAATCCCCAAATTTACGATAAACAATTTTTAACGCATAATGATCTTAATGTTTCTAGCGGCATAGTTACACATTTATCTGTTAGTTATGTCGACAATCCCGTAGTGGGTGATATAGTTCTTCCAGCAGATTCGACAAATTTATTTTGCGGGGGTTTTTGTGACGCTCATGGGGAATTAATTTTAGATTTTCAGCCTGCGTTTGCATGTAATAGCCGTAACGCGGACGGTGATAATGATTTTAGTCCTATATCTATCGCAATAATTCCAGATACCCCTGTAAATGCACCATTTTATTGCGAATTAGAATGGATAACATACGGTTAATGTTAGCGCCACAGTGGAGGCCACAACTATATGATTAATGCAATGACAAGCGGTAGTTTAATAACGATGTCATTAATACTCATTGGTTTAGCTGTATTTTTAAAGGGTGACACATTTATGACTCGAGGAGAGCGCAATAATGACCCCGGAAATATCCGGAAAAACGGGATTGCGTGGGACGGTGCTATTTCACCCGGTAACGATAAATATTTCGTGACATTCAACAGTCCATTTTTCGGTATTCGTGCGCTAGCAAAAATATTAATAAATTACTATAATCACCATGGTTTAAATACAGTTGCTGGAATTATTAATCGCTATGCACCAAATAGCGAAAATTCTACCGAAAATTATATTAAATTTGTTGCAGGCGCGTTAAATGTGGGTAAACATCAAATGCTCAATTTATCTGATAATAATATTTTATCGGAGCTTATTAAAGCCATAATTAATTTTGAAAATGGCCGCAATATTTATAGTTCAGACACTATAATTGCGGCTATTAATGAGGCACGGAAATAAAATGAAAAATGATGCTTTATTAATAATCGGCGCTGTTATAGTAATTGGATTTTTAATCAATAAAACATTTAATTTTACTGATAGTATTAGTGATAATATCGCAAATTTTTTAAATAGCGGTAATCAAGAGACTGCAAATAAAGGTTTACTGTTCGCACAAGATAAATTGCTGGATTCTATCGCCGCCGCACGAAAACGGGGCGAGACAATACCAGCCGATATTTTAAAAAGAGCTGGGCTTAATTAATCATTCCACGCACGAGGTTTTTAAATGGTAAAAAAATTAAAATGGGGCAAAATTGGTGCGCCAAAATCGGCTAAACGCAAGGCTTTTATGCGTAAAATACGCTGTTCAAAATGTAGTCCAAAACGGGGGAAATAATTATGACTAAAAGATTACGACTATTAATAGTGATCGTCGAGATGCTACCAGCTCTGCTATCAGAAATAGCTACGGTGGAAGCAGAACTCAAAAAAGATATCACTTCTACTAAAAAAGCCCACGATATCGTTGAAGGAATTATCTCCGGGCTGGAAACCGTCGTCAAAGCTATTATATAATGGATATTACCGGCCATAATTTATGGGGCGCAATTATAAGTGCTATTCTGACCCTTCAAACAGGTGTCCAATTATTCTGGATTCGTACAATTTTTTTACATGAAACCAGGTTGACTAGATTGGAAACCGGTTGTGAAGTGCGGCATGAAATGAGTCGGCGAAGTGGCGACAAATAAAAAGGAGATATTTAATGAAAGTATGCATCCGAAGACGGCAACTAATAGCTATCGCAACGGCTAAGGAAAAGAGAGTAAAGGCGGAAAAGCCGCAGGAGTAGTAAAATAATATATCGAATTATATATTTCGGATTGAGATTCCCGCATCATTTTGGTGCGGGAATTTTTTTTGGGTTTTTGATTGGGCATGCAAGAGCCGTGCCAAGATTTGTCTCGGGTGAAAGGCGTTAGCACTCAATATGCTGATTTACTGGAATGCGCAGGTGTTGATACAGTTCCAGAACTTGCTCAACGCAAT
>VAPL010540100.1_pt1 | contig 10086 bp, 9 predicted proteins | sample 3395061 | NCBI WGS metagenome assembly VAPL01 (sample SAMN08290444, study PRJNA428436) | hydrothermal vent metagenome | isolation source: Deep-sea hydrothermal vent chimney 2 | place: Pacific Ocean: Juan De Fuca Ridge | depth 2182 m m | reverse complement strand
TGGGGTGGGGATTGAAACGATATCAACCTTTGGGTCAGTGACCAGCGATTCCCAGTCATCCGTCGCCCGGGTAACCCCGAATTGCTCCGCCATCTGGCTGGCTTTTTCCAGCGGTGTGTCGCATAAAAGCTCTAGCCTTGGTGTGGGTACATTCCCCATAACCGCCCGGACGGCGCCAAAAGCCAAGGCATGTGTTTTCCCCATAAATCCAGTGCCAATTAGCCCGATTCCCAGTTCCCGCATTTTGATAGACTCCGGCAGCGACTCAAAATAGAATATATTTTCTACGCTCTCGAATGCGATTGATCCGTTGCGCTGTCAAGGCAAAAGAAAGAAACCGGATGACAAATACTGACGCCCCAAAAACGATTAAGGAATTCCAAAGCCGTTTGGTGGAGATTACCGATGGCTTGCCAAAACGGCTGCGCCAATGTGCTGACTATGTCGCGCAGAATACCGATGTAATAGCGGTTTCAACGGTTGCGGATTTAGCAAAGGCGGCAGGGGTGCAACCGTCGGCGTTTATGCGGTTTTGCCAGTTAATGGGGTTTTCCGGCTACTCGCAAATGCAACGGATTTTTCGCAAGAACCACGTGCAGCGTTGGCCGGATTATGCAACCAGATTAGAGAACTTACGGGCTGGGGGCGAGGAATCTCCTTCGGCGTTATTGGCAGAATTTGTTGATGCGGGGCGTGCATCCTTGGAAAATCTTGCCAGCAGTATCGACCCTGAGACGCTGGAGAATGCGGTGGTGGCCATCGCCAAAGCGCCAATGATACATATTATTGGGTTAAGCCGGGCCTTCCCTGTTGCGACCTATTTGGCATACGCCCTTGAGAAAATGAATATTCCCGCGATGTTGCACGGCAAGTTTGGGAATCTGGACCATCGCCATGCAATTTTGCCGGATGATGTATTGATTGCAATCACCTTTGCCCCCTATACGCAGGAAACTCTGGACCTTGCGAATTACACACATATGCAAGGCGGTGAGATTGTCGCAATAACCGATGCGATCAACAGCCCGTTACACCACTTAGGGGCCACAACGTTGACCGTGTCAGAGGTCGACGTCGGTGCATTCCGTGCCCTGACTGCGCCACTATCGCTTGCAATTACACTGGCGATTGCCGTCGGCACGCGGCGTGGGGCCGCAACATTTGGAAAATAAGTGTTGCTTTCTTTGCCAATAGAATAAATATACTATACATCGGAGGATTAGAATTCGTGTCCGTTGCGCCAAACTGTTTTGGAGCGGGAAAACAAATGCTCCGGCAACTGAACCAATAGGGAGATACCAAATGAGAAAGACATTTACCGCGATGTTGACGGCTGCGGCGCTTGCGCTGTCGGCTGGCACACCTGCGATGGCTGAAGGGGAACGGTTCGTTCTGATCAGTCATGCACCGGACAGCGACAGCTGGTGGAACACCATCAAGAATGCGATCAAGATTGCTGGCGAACAGATGGACGTGACTGTTGAATACCGCAACCCGCCTACGGGCGATTTGGCCGATATGGCGCGAATCGTTGAACAGGCAGTGGCCTCGGGGCCGGACGGCATAATCGTGACAATCGCGGATTTCGATGTGTTGGAGGGGCCGATCAGATCTGCCATTGATCAAGGAATCCCGGTGATCACCATCAACTCGGGCACACCCGAGCAATCCGAAGCACTGGGCGCGTTGATGTATGTGGGTCAGCCCGAATATGTTGCAGGTTTTGCCGCAGGCAAACGGGCCGCCAAGGAAGCTGGCATCACTTCATTCCTGTGCGTGAACCACTATATCACCAACCCTGGTTCGGTTGATCGCTGCTCGGGCTTTGCCGATGCGATCGGCGCCGATGTTCAGGCGTCGATGATCGACAGCGGCCAGGATCCGGCAGAAATCAAAAATAAGGTTCTGGCCTATCTACAGGCCAATCCGGATACGGGTGCTGTTCTGACCCTTGGGCCGACCTCGGCGCATCCGACATTGGCCGCTCTGGAAGAAGCTGGCCTTTCGGGCGAGATGTTCTTTGGCACTTTTGATCTCTCGGGCGAAATATCCGAAGCGATAAAGGCCGACGTCATCGCGTTCGGGATCGACCAACAGCCCTACCTGCAAGGTTATCTGCCGGTAGTTATCCTAACTAACCTGGTGCGCTACGGCGTGTTGCCTTCGGGCGATATCAACTCTGGTCCTGGTTTCATCACCAAGGACAATATCTCGCTGGTTGAGGAATTTGCGGGCGTATACCGTTAATTCTGACCCAATAAAAAGAGGGCGGCACCCTGTTCGCCGCCCTCTGATTTTTCAAACAACAAAAAGGAACTGAGGGATGTCCGCAACAAAAGATGAACGGGTCAAGCAGGTCTCCAAGTTGCGACGGGCGATGATCCGACCTGAGCTCGGCGCGATATCGGGCACCATTCTTGTTTTTGTGTTTTTCCTCATGATTGCCGGTGACAGTGGCATGTTCTCGCCGCAGGGCATCCAAAACTGGACAGTGGTTTCAGCGCAATTCGCTATAATTGCTGTCGGTGCCTGCCTGCTGATGATTGCCGGCGAATTTGATCTGTCGGTAGGTTCGATGATCGGCTTCGCAGGAATCGTTATTGCCATATTGTCCGTGCAATGGGGCTGGCCGGTTTGGTTGGCCATCATAGCGGCCTTCGTGGTTTGTGTCGCGTTAGGCGCGGTTAACGGATTTCTGGTGATCAAGACCGGGTTGCCAAGCTTTATTGTGACCTTGGCGTTCCTTTACATCCTGCGCGGCCTGACCATTTGGCTTTCAATCCTGACCACCCAGAAGACTGTTATCGGCGGAGTCAAGAAAGTGGCCGAGGGCGATTGGCTGGCGCCGATTTTTGGCGGCAAGATATTCACCGGGTTATTCCAGTGGATGGGCGACAATGGGTGGATAGAAACCTTTTCGCGCGGCACACGCGAGGGCCAGCCGGTGGTTGGCGGCATCCCGATGTTGGTGGTCTGGGCGCTGGGACTGATACTTTTTGGCCAGTGGTTGCTGACCAAAACCAAATTTGGCAACTGGATATTTGCCGCCGGGGGTGATCCGCAAGCGGCGCGCTATGTCGGCGTGCCGGTGAACCGGGTCAAAATGCTAATGTTCATGTTCTCCGCCTTTTGCGCCACGGTATTCGCCACCGCCCAAGTTATGGAATTCGGCTCGGCCGCCGCTGACCGCGGTGTGCTCAAGGAATTTGAGGCGATCATCTCGGTGGTGATCGGTGGCGCACTCTTGACCGGGGGCTATGGCTCAGTTGTCGGTGCCGCACTTGGCGCGCTGATCTTCGGCGTGGTGCAGCAGGGGCTGTTCTTTTCAGGCGCCGAAAGCTCACTTTTCCGGGTGTTCCTCGGCACGATCCTGATCCTTGCGGTGATCCTTAACACCTATATTCGCCGCATCATCACGGGGGAGCGTTGAGATGACACAGCCAATCATTGAAATGAAGGACATCGAAAAACACTTTGGCGCGGTAATCGCACTGGGGGGCGTTTCGTTTGATGTGCGCCCCGGCGAATGTCATTGCCTGTTGGGCGATAATGGGGCCGGGAAATCCACCTTTATCAAAACCATGTCAGGGGTACATAAGCCAACGAAGGGTACTATAATTTTTGAAGGTGCCGAGATGAACTTTAACAGTCCGCGCGATTCAATGAATGCGGGGATTGCCACGGTTTATCAGGATCTGGCGATGATCCCACTGATGTCGGTCACGCGTAACTTCTGGATGGGAAATGAGCCGTCCAGAAAGTACGGACCATTCAGTGTAATGGATTTCAAGAAAGCCAACGATATCACCATGTCCGAGATGAAAAAGATGGGCATCAACCTGCGCGAGCCAAATCAGGCCGTCGGCACATTGTCGGGTGGGGAACGCCAGACCGTGGCAATTGCACGGGCGGTTTATTTCGGAGCCAAGTTATTGATTCTGGACGAGCCGACATCGGCACTGGGTGTGCGTCAAACCGCCAACGTTCTGGCCAATGTTGACAAGGTCCGCAGTCAGGGAATTGGTGTGGTTTTCATTACCCATAATGTGCGTCATGCGATGGCTGTCGGAGATCGCTTTACTGTGTTGAACCGTGGTAAAACACTGGGCACGGCGATCCGGGGCGAGATCACTCCTGAGGAGTTGCAAGACCTGATGGCGGGCGGCGAAGAACTGGCAACACTTGAGGGGTCATTAGGGGGAACTGTGTGAAGCTAGATGTTGTAACCATTGGTCGCTCGTCGGTTGATCTCTACGGCGCACAGGTTGGTGGGCGGTTGGAAGATATGGCGTCGTTTAACAAGTATATCGGCGGCTCCCCTACCAATATCGCCGCAGGTTGTGCGCGGTTGGGTTTGAGATCGGGCCTGATCACACGGGTCGGGGATGAACATATGGGCCGGTTCATTCGCGAGCAATTGCAACGTGAAGGCGTGGATATTCGCGGTGTTGCCACTGATCCCGAACGCCTGACCGCATTGGTGTTGTTGGGCATTCGTGACCGCGACCGGTTTCCGCTGATTTTCTATCGTGAAAATTGTGCAGACATGGCGCTGTGTGAGGATGATATTGATCCGGCTCTGATCGATGCGACCCGCTGTGTCACCGTCACTGGCACCCACCTTAGTCATCAGAATACCGAAGCTGCGGTGCTGAAGGCGCTGACACTTGCGCGTGAGGGCGGTGCACGCACAGCACTCGATATTGACTACCGTCCGAACCTCTGGGGGTTGTCGGGGCACGGGGATGGGGAAAATCGGTTCATTGCCTCGGATGCGGTGACGAAAAAACTGCAATCGACCTTACATTTGTTCGATCTGATCGTCGGCACCGAAGAAGAATTTCATATCGCGGGCGGAACCGCAGACACCATTCAGGCTTTGCGAAATGTACGCGCGGTTAGTGACGCGGTGCTGGTGTGCAAGCGCGGCCCGATGGGGGCGAGCGCCTTTACCGGTGGCATTCCCGATAACCTGGACGAGGGCCAAAGCGGGCCAGGTTTTCCGATTGAAGTGTTCAATGTGCTGGGTGCGGGTGACGGATTTATGAGCGGCTTGCTCAAGGGTTGGCTTACCGATCAGAATTGGCAGACCACGCTGAAATACGCCAATGCCTGTGGCGCATTTGCGGTCAGCCGTCACGGCTGCACCCCTGCCTACCCCAGTTGGGATGAATTGCAGTATTTCTTTGATACCGGCATCCAGAACCCCGCCCTGCGCAAAGACGCAGCACTAGAGCAAATCCACTGGTCCACCAACCGCACAGGGGATTGGCCACAAATGCGAGTGTTTGCTTTTGATCACCGGATGCAGTTTGAGGAAATAGCAGACACTGTTGGGGCAAATTATACTCGGATAGGACCGTTCAAACAACTTTGTCTGGCTGCCGCAAGAGAGGTATCGGAAGGAAATTCGGGTTACGGGATTTTATGTGACAGTCGGTTGGGGCAAGACGCGCTGTTTGATGCGATGAACAAAGGTCTATGGACTGCTCGACCTGTTGAATGGCCCGGGTCGCGTCCCTTGACACTGGAACCAGATATTGGACCGGATTTTGGCGGGTTAAACGAGTGGCCGACAGAACACGTCGTTAAGGTCTTGTGTTTTTACCACCCCGATGATGCTGATGACATTAAAACTGCACAGGAGGAAACCATTCAGCGGCTGTTTGCATCAGCACGGCGTAACAAGCTGGAATTTTTGCTAGAGGTAATTCCCTCAAAGGTGGGGAAATGCGACAATGAAACAACGGCAAAGATCATTCAGCGGTTCTATGACATCGGTGTTTATCCTGACTGGTGGAAGCTCGAGCCGATGAAAAACCACACTTCGTGGCAGCAGACCTGTGAAGCGGTCCAAAAGAATGATCCGTATTGCCGAGGCATAGTCGTGCTTGGGCTGGATGCGCCTATAGCTGATCTAAAATCCAGCTTTGACGCTGCCGCTAAACATAATCTAGTCAAGGGTTTTGCTGTTGGCCGCACAATTTTTTCTGACGCCGCCCGCGCGTGGTTGTCAGGTGCTATAAGCGACCGAGAAGCTATTGATCAAATGGCCCAAAAATACCGCGAGTTATGCGGGATTTGGGATGCTGCTCGAATTGGAGCTAACAAATGAAAACAATTAGACTAACGGCAGCGCAGGCAATGGTGCGCTATCTTTCGGTTCAGATGAACGGCGAAGGTGAGCAGTTCCTTGCGGGGTGCTGGGCGATCTTTGGTCATGGCAATGTGGCGGGGTTGGGCGAGGCATTGCACGGTGCGGGCGACGATTTCCCAACATGGCGCGGGCATAATGAGCAGGGCATGGCCCACGCCGCGATTGCCTATGCCAAGGCCAGCAATCGCAAACGGGCAATGGTGGTGACGTCCTCTATCGGCCCCGGCGCGTTGAACATGGTGACGGCGGCAGCACTGGCGCATGTGAACCGTCTGCCGGTGTTGTTCATTCCCGGCGATGTTTTTGCCAACCGCGCACCAGATCCTGTGTTACAGCAGGTAGAGGATTTCAACGATGGTACCATCAGTGCCAATGACTGCTTCAAACCGGTTAGCAGATATTTTGACCGCATAACACGCCCCGAACACCTACTAAGCGCGTTACCCCGCGCCATGGCTGTTATGACCGATCCTGCCGAGTGCGGGCCGGTGACGCTGGCATTCTGTCAGGATGTGCAGGCCGAGGCGTATGACTGGCCAGAAAGCTTCTTTGCGCCCAAGGTCTGGGCACCACGTCGCCCGCGCCCTGATCTGACCGAGCTGGCAACAGCGGCTGATGCGATCAAAGCAGCGAAAACCCCGCTGATTATCGCGGGCGGCGGGGTACATTACTCGGGCGCAACGGGTGCGTTGCTGGCCTTTGTCGAGAAGCACAAAATTCCCGTGGCCGAGACGCAGGCCGGAAAGTCAGCACTGCCCTGGGACCATCCGTTGAACCTGGGCTCTATCGGGGTGACGGGGTCATCGGCCGCCAATGCGGTGGCGCAAATGGCTGATCTGGTGATTGGCATCGGCACACGTTTCCAGGATTTCACCACCGGCAGTTGGGCGTTGTTCCAAAACCCTGACCGACGCATTTTATCACTCAATATCACAGGTTATGACAGTGCCAAGCACAACGCGCTGCCGCTGGTTTGCGATGCCCGTGCCGGATTGACGGAACTTTCCTCAACACTTGGTGATCACAAGGCGACGCCACCCGATGCGGCGCTGAAATCAACATGGATGGCAGCGGTAGAGGCGGGAACGGCTGCGCCTAAAGGCAATGACCTTCCCACAGACGCACAGGTGATCGGTGCGGTGCAACGCGGCGTTGATGAAAATGCCATTGTGGTTTGCGCCGCAGGCGGTTTGCCCGGTGAGTTGCACAAGCTCTGGAAACCCGGTGCACCGAACGGCTATCACGTCGAATACGGGTTTTCCTGCATGGGCTATGAAATCGCGGGCGCATTGGGCGTCAAAATGGCGCATCCCGACCGAGCGGTTGTGGTCATGGTTGGCGATGGCTCTTACATGATGCTGAACTCCGAATTGGCCACGTCGGTGATGCTGGGCCACAAGATCATTGCGGTGGTGTTGGACAACCGTGGCTTTGCCTGCATCAACCGGTTGCAGATCGGAACAGGCGGCGAAAGTTTCAACAACCTGCTGGATACCGCGCGCCATGTTGTGCCTTCTGACATTGATTTTGCGGCACATGCTGGCGCGATGGGGGCAACCAGCGAAACGGTAGACTCTATCGCCGAACTGGAAGAAGCGAGGCAGCGCGCGCGCGCTTCGGATCGTTCCCATGTCATAGTGATCGATACCGACCCAATGCCCACCACAAAGGCCGGTGGCGCATGGTGGGATGTGGCTGTGCCCGAAGTGTCAACACGTCGGCAGGTTACCCAAGCCCATGCAAACTACCAACAACACCTGAAAAACCAGCGCATTGCTGACTGATAAGGAAATTACGACTATGATCCTTTACGGCACAAACCCCATCGCGTGGTCCAATGATGATGACCAAACCCTTGGCGCGGATATCCCGCTGGAACAATGCCTGCGCGAAGCAGGTGAAATCGGTTTTGATGGTATTGAGAAGGGCCACAAGATGCCCACCACGCCGGAAGCCCTGAAGGCGGCACTGGAACCGCACGGGTTACGGTTTGTCTCGGGCTGGTATTCGTTGAACCTGCTGACCCGTTCGGTTGCGGAGGAAAAGCTGGCCATCCAGCCGCATCTTGATCTGCTAAAGGCGATGGGGTGCAAGGTGTGCATTGCGTGCGAAACATCAAATGCAATCCACGGGCGCGATGATCTAGCCTTGAGCGAAAGCCCGACCCTGCACCACGATGAATGGGCCGGTTTTGGCGCGGATGTAGAAGCGGTCGCCGTGTTCTGTGCCGATCAGGGTATCACGCTGGTCTATCACCACCACATGGGCACCATTGTAGAATGCAGTGCCGAAATTGACTCGTTCATGGCCAATACCGGCCCGGAAACCAAACTGCTGCTGGACACAGGTCACGCATGGTTTGCGGGTGTCGACCCCACAGAATTGGCGCAGAAATACATGCACCGTGTCGGGCACTTACACGCCAAAAATGTGCGCCCCGACATTAAGGCGCAGGTGGAGACCGACGGTTTGTCATTCCACGAAGGCGTGCGGCGTGGGGTGTTCACGGTGCCGGGGGATGCCGAAGGAGGCGTGGATTTTGACCCGGTTCTGAGAATTGCGGCCAAGCATGGATACGAGGGTTGGCTGGTGATCGAGGCGGAGCAAGACCCTGCTGTGCGCAACCCGCTGGAATATCAAACGATGGGGCTGAAAGCGCTCAGGGCAATGGCCCGCGCGGCTGGTTTGGACAAAGGTTAATTTAGATGGCTGATCTGTTACGAAAACCCACGGGGACAACAGGCAAAGTTCATGACATTACGCCAAAAAGTGCTGGTTGGGGTTATGTTGGCTTTGGCCTATACCGTCTGAAAGCCGGCGAAACGGTTGCGGAGCAAACCAGTGAAACGGAAGTCATTCTGGTTCTGATCGAAGGCAAAGCCAAAATCAGCGGAGCCGGCAAGGATTTTGGCGAGCTGGGTGAGCGGATGGATGTGTTTGAGCGCACACCACCCCATTGCGTCTATATCCCGAATGGCGCCGATTGGTCGGCCACAGCGACCACCGAGCTAATCCTTGCCATCTGTACGGCCCCGGGTAAAGGCGAACATGATGCGCAAATCATCGGACCTGCGGGCATTGATCTGGAGGAGCGCGGCAAGGGCGCCAACACCCGGTATATCCACAACATCGGCATGGAAAACCGCGATGTCGCCGACAGCCTGCTGGTGACCGAAGTGTTCACGCCCGCCGGCAACTGGTCGTCCTATCCGCCACATCGTCACGACGAGGATAATTTCCCCGAAATGACATATCTGGAAGAAACCTATTACCACCGCCTAAACCCGTCGCAAGGGTTCGGCTTCCAGCGGGTTTTTACCGAGGATGGTGAACTCGATGAGACCATGGCGGTATCCGATGGTGACGTGGTTCTGGTTCCCAAGGGCCACCATCCCTGTGGTGCACCATACGGATATGACATGTATTACCTGAACGTCATGGCTGGACCGCGCCGCAACTGGAGATTCCAGAACCACCCGGATCACGACTGGATTTTTCAACGGGATAAGTAGGTATTTACGCGGTATCGTTGAGTTGACGGGCTGGTATGGAAATTTGGGACAACCCCCCCTAAAGAGAGAGAGTATTGCTTGATGCCCAGCAGTATGAAAAAGCTAAAAGTTGCGCTGATTGGAGCCGGATTTATTGGGGAATTGCACGCCACCAATCTGGCACGCAGCAACAAGTTTGACCTGAAATATATTTCTGATGCAGACGAGAAAAAGGGGAGGCATGTCGCAGATCTGGTGAACGCAAAATTTGCCCCAGATCTCGAGGAAATTTTTGCAGATAATCATATTGATTCAATTTGGATTACTTCGCCGGCCGCGACACATGCAGAGCTCATCCTTAAGTCGGTAAACAGTGGCGTGTTGCAAGGATCGCCTGTCTTCTGATACCAGCGTGCTTTGTCACCAACCCGGATGCCC
>VAPL010039134.1_pt1 | contig 10089 bp, 6 predicted proteins | sample 3395061 | NCBI WGS metagenome assembly VAPL01 (sample SAMN08290444, study PRJNA428436) | hydrothermal vent metagenome | isolation source: Deep-sea hydrothermal vent chimney 2 | place: Pacific Ocean: Juan De Fuca Ridge | depth 2182 m m | reverse complement strand
CGCCCGTCTCCGGCGCAAGTGCGCTGGTAGACTTACGGCAGAATTTCAAAACCCGGGCGCGACACAGTCGTGCCCGGGTTTCCTTTTTCTCTCATAAAGCGCTAATATAAACAATATGGAGGAAATACCAAAATCAGAAATGGCGTTGCGAGAGGAGGAAACACTTGTTTTCTGGGAACAGCACCATATTTTTGAAAAGTCACTTGAGAAAACTTCACCGGAAGGAGAGTTTATCTTTTACGAGGGACCGCCAACCGCTAATGGTCGTCCCGGTGTGCACCACCTTGAAGCGCGCGTATTTAAAGATGCCATTCCGCGCTACAAAACAATGCGCGGGTATCACGTACGTCGTCGTGCAGGATGGGATACACACGGGCTTCCTGTAGAGCTTGAGGTAGAAAAAGAATTAAAGTTTTCCGGGAAGAAAGATATTGAGCAATATGGTATCGCAAAGTTTAATAAAAAATGTCGTGCAAGTGTGTTGAAATACATTGATGAGTGGCAAAAGTTTACAGATCGTATAGGCTATTGGGTTGACCAAAGCAAAGCATATTTTACTTATGACGCAACCTATATGGAATCAGTGTGGTCAATCTTAAAACATATCAATAATGATAATCGTCTCTATAAAGACTACAAGATTGTGCCGTGGTGCACACGTTGTGGCACCGCATTATCATCTCACGAGCTGGCGCAAGGATATCAAGATGTCAAAGACTTGGCAGTTACCGTAGAGTTTAAAGTAATAGGAAAACAAAACATATCATTTCTTGCATGGACCACCACGCCGTGGACATTGCCGGGCAACGTGGCTCTTGCTGTTGGCGCCAGCATCACTTATGTAACCGTTGAGAAGAAAGAAAAAGATTCTGATAATCCATCGCGCTTTATTCTTGCAAAAGAACGCTTGCGGAGTGTATTTAGTGAAGAAGAGTATTCAATAATTGAGGAACACAAGGGAAGCGAGTTAGTGGGAATGGAATATGAACCGATTTATTCGTTTATTCGTGAAATTGCGCCAATTGCCGAGAAGCCAAAATTTAAAAAAGCATTCCACGTATATGCCGCGCCATTTGTAACAACCGAGGATGGCACCGGCATAGTGCATATTGCCGTGATGTATGGACAAGACGACTTTGAGCTTGGTACTGAGGTGGGATTGCCCAAGGTACATGTTGTTGCTCCCGATGGGCTTTTTGTCCCGGGCACCGGGTTTCTTGAGGGGCGTTTTGTTAAAGGTGAAGAGCTTGCCGTGGATATTATAAAAGATCTCGCGCGCAAGGCGGTGCTTTTTGCGAAGGGGAAGTATGAACACACATACCCCTTTTGTTGGCGTTGTAAAACCCCGCTTATCTACTATGCGCGTGATTCGTGGTATATCCGCATGCAGGATTTACGAAAAGAAATGGTCGCACAAAATAAACATGTCCATTGGGAACCGGAGCACATTCGTGATGGGCGTTTTGGGGATTGGATTGCCGGAGCGAAAGATTGGGCTATTAGTCGCGAACGTTATTGGGGCACACCTCTTCCCGTATGGGAAAATGCAGACGGTAATGAACGAGCAATCATTGGTTCAATTGAAGAATTAAGACGTCATACTCGCAAAAGCGGAAACACTTATTTCATCATGCGTCATGGGCAAGCGCAAAGTAATGTCATTGGAAAAATCAGTACAAAACTTTCCACAGAGAGTAAGGACTCTCTTACAGAAGTTGGGCGCGCACAAGTTTTGCAAAGTGCAAAGGAGCTAAAGGCGCAGGGTTGTGTTGACATCATCATCGTCTCGCCGTTTCTTCGTGCGCAAGAAACGGCGAGCATTGTCGCGAAAGAGCTAAGTATTCCAAAAGACGCTGTGCATACTGATGTCCGTTTGTGCGAAATAGATGCCGGAGAGCTTGATGGCGTGTCGTACGAAGAATGGCGCGCTTTTTTCCCGTCTGTTGAAGACAGGTTTATCAAGACGCCCCCCGGCGGTGAATCCTTTAATGATGTACGTATTCGTGTTGCGCAATTACTGTATGAAATTGAAAAGCAATATAAAGGAAAACGAATCCTTTTGGTATCGCACGAAAGTCCGTTATGGATGTTGCAACTTGCCGCACTTGGCATATCGGGCGGTGATGAAAGTGTTCCAGTCAAGTATGGCAATGCACAGTGGGGTGTGATTGATTTCGTCTCACTTCCGCACAATGAAAATTATGAACTGGATTTACATCGCCCATATATTGACGATGTCGTGCTGGTTTCAGACAAAGGAACGGAGCTTCACAGGGTTAAAGAAGTTATTGATGTGTGGTTTGATTCGGGTGCCATGCCTTTTGCTTCCGAGCACTATCCGTTTGAAAATAAGAAGTGGGTTGAAGGAGTCGGGTACCCTGCGGACTTCATCTCTGAGGCGATTGACCAAACGCGTGGGTGGTTTTACACGCTTCTTGCGGTCGGCACTCTTATGGGGCGTGGGATGGCATATAAAAACGTCATTAGTCTCGGGCACCTGCAAGACGAAAATGGACAAAAGATGTCCAAATCAAAAGGTAATATTATTAAACCGTGGGAAGCTATAGATAAGTGGGGCGTTGATACGCTTCGTTTTTGGATGTATAGCGTCAATCAGCCTGGTGAGGCAAAGAGCTTTGATGAAAAGACCGTGCGCGAAGCGGCGCGGATACTTTCTTGGTTTGAAAATAGCGCAAAGTTTTATGAACTCTTTAAAGACCACGTGTCCAACGAGGAATCGGAGCCAAAAACAATTGATCAATGGATGCGGTTGCGTACGCAACAAACGGTGCGTGCGGTTACAGCCCATTTTGATAACTATAAATATTTCGACGGTGCGCGTGCCATTGCAACATTGCTTGAAGATTTATCTCAATGGTATGTGCGACGAATTCGTGACAGGGCGCGCGAGGGTGACCGCGCTGTTATTGAAACACTTCGTGAGACATTGCACACTATAGCGCTTCTTATCGCTCCGCTTTCACCATTTATAGCTGAACGAGTATTTCAGAATGTTCGCAAAAATACCGATGTGGAAAGTGTACATCTTGCGCGGTGGCCGGAAGGAGTTGCATCACTTTATACATATATAGTGCACGCAGTTTCAAAAGAAAGTGATGACAAATTGCTTTCCGACATGGCTCATGCCCGTGCGTTCGCTTCTGAGGCACTTATGCTTCGTCAAAGGGTTGGAATAAAAGTGCGCCAACCTCTTGGTGCGTTGTACATTCCGGGAGAACTTTCCGATGATCTTGCTTCAATACTCGCGGAAGAGGTAAATGTAAAACATGTCAAAACCAATGCTCCAAAACTGGAGCTTGATACCGCACTTACCGAAGATCTTATTCACGAAGGGGATGTACGAGAATTTTCGCGCGCCATTGCTTCGGTGCGCAAAGAAATGGGACTCTCCCCGACGGATACGGTTTCGCTTTCAATTGAAGCGTTGGCACAACAGCGCATGGGTGGTGTCGTGTTTGCCGGGGTGTCGCACGTTGCGTTTGTGTCTGTGGAGGAGTGCAAGCATAACGTGACTCTTTCGTCGGGCATCGTTCATTTTTCAATTCAACACAATGCGTCATAAATATTTTGTTTCCGGATTGGTTCTCGCAAGGTTTCCTTTTTCTGAAGACAGTGCATCGCTTGTGCTTTTAACCGATGAGCTGGGGCTTTTAAGGGCGCGGGCGCGCGCCATACGTAAACCATCCGCAAAGCTGGCAAGCTCACTGCAAACGTTAACTGAATCAAGAATCTCATTGGTGCACGGGAAGCTTGGGTGGCAATTGTTCGGCGCACAGTGCGTACGACAATGGGCACCTAAACTTTCTTTCGTAGCACGTGCGCGTGCCGCGCGGGTGAGTGAGCTCCTTATTCGTCTTGCCCCGGGCGAACTGAAGCAAGTGTCACTGTACAATACTTTCGTTGGTTTTTTCAAGGCACTGGATGAATTTCCGGAAGAACTTCATGAGTCAATAGAGCAACTTGCCGCTTTGCGCACGGTGCATGCGCTTGGGTTGGACGACGGTATTCTGCCGGCTAAAGAGGGGGAGGCTATATATTATTCGGAGGTATTGCATGCTCTTGGCGAAGATAGTGGTGAATATGTGATGCGCATCAATCGCGGTATCGCCGCTTCAGGGCTGTAGCGTCCCTGTGTGATAGTGCGCTATACTGTACACATGCCACCACAAGACGACAGAAGCTCTCTTGAAAAAGCGCGCGAGGAATTATATTCTGTGCGAGGGAATACACGTGCCGGCGAATCAGCCACCGAGCCACCGGAGCCCCGGCGTAGCGCCGGGGCTCCGGTGGCGACCGCGTGGGAAAACGATACGTTCACCACAAGACCAAAGCCACACAAACACGTGCGATTTGCCATACTTTTCTTTTGGGTGGCGCTTACTTTTTTTCTGGTTGCCGGCGGTGTTTCCGCCTACTTGCTTTTTTCCGGTACGCGTTCGGTATCAACGGCACGCGTCATACTTACAATGCAGGGCCCAACAAGCGTTGCTGCCGGTGATACCGTTTCACTTTTGGTAACCATAACCAATCGCAATATCGTGCCTCTTAAAAACGTAAAGCTTTCACTGGTTTTCCCGAAGGGAACACGCTCGCCAAGCAATGTGCTTTCTCCTCTTGTACGTAGCAGTGAAAATGTAGGCACCATAGCTCCGGGCGAGACAATAAAGAAGCAAATAAAATCCGTACTTTTTGGCGGACAGGGGGATTCGCTTCCCCTGCGCGCCACGATACAATTTAATGCAGAGGGCTCAAATGCAACATTTACCAAAGAAGCATCCGGGGCTATTTCTATAGTTTCAACACCGCTTTCCGTTTCCATTGATGCTCCGGCATCGGTCATTCCAGGGCAGGTTATGTCAATTGTGGCGACCGTTCGTTCAAATAGCACCAAACCAATTCGCGGTACAGTGCTCCACGCCGTTTATCCGGCAGGGTTTACCGTTAAAAAATCATCATTGCCATCGCTTGGTGGGAATTTTTCAATCGGTACAATCGCACCCGGACAAACTCGTGTCGTACATATTAAAGGTGTTCTTTTTGGCAAGGTCGGGTCGCAACAAGCGTTTCATTTTACCGTTGGTACGGCAACCACCGCATCAAGTGGCAGTATTGCAATTGCGTACATGACGCAAGCTGCGACCGTCACATTTACTCAGCCGTTTATTGCGACAATCATGACGGTAAACGGCGGGGCAATCGGTAATACGGCTCTTATGCCAGGGACAAATGTCACCGTGTCGGTTGCATGGATGAATACTCTTACGGTTCCGGTTACCAACGCGCGCATTGCCGTTGAGCTTGGCGGAGACGCCCTCATTCCTTCAAGCGTGAAAAGCCAAACGGGACAATATCAATCATCAACGCATACGGTTGTGTTTAGTAGGGATACAAATCTGGCTCTTTCACAATTTCCTCCGGGCGCTCAAGGAACCGGCACGTTTACATTTCAAACCTTGTCGGTTGCAAGTACAACCTCTGGTGGAATATACCACCCCACGATTACTCTCCGTGCGGTCGTTTCCGGAGAATATCCGGGTCAAGATATTTCGGTTGGAACCACAACTGCCGGTATGGTGCAAAAATTAAAACTCGGCACGCTGCTTTCGCTTAATGCATACGCACTGCATGCAACAGGTCCGTTCGCAAATACGGGGCCTGTACCGCCCGTGGCAAATGCCAGAACTACATATACAATCGTGTGGCGAGTGCACGACACCCTAAACGATGTGGGCGGGGCGACTGTATCCGCAAATCTCCCAACGGCGGTTACGTTTGTTGGTCCGGTTTCTCCGCGCGACGGTTCCGTAATTTACAATGGGAGTACACATTCCGTTCGGTGGTCTATAGGAAACATGTCATCAAACACAACGCGCATCGCAATGTTTCAGGTTGCCCTCACTCCAAGCACAAGCGTGCGCGGCACGGCGCCGTCACTTCTTGACCCAACAACCTTGACGGCATTTGATCGTTTTGCGCAAATAACCGTTTCCTCACTTGCCAATGCGATTACCACCACGCTTTCGCATGAATCGCAATACGATATAAACTCGGGTGTTGTGCGATAGGTTAAAATGAGTATAGTGCACATAACACATGTCTATGTCTGATACGCAAAATAACCCGTCTTTGGAAACTATCATCTCGCTCGCAAAGCGTCGCGGTTTTGTATTCCCCGGCTCCGAGATTTACGGAGGACTTGCGGGTACTTACGATTATGGACCGCTTGGAGTTGCACTTAAAAATAATATAAAAAATATGTGGTGGCGAATGTTTGTTGAGTTGCGCGATGATATGTATGGTGTTGATGCGGCAATCCTAATGAATTCAAAAGTGTGGGAGGCGTCTGGACATATAGCCGGGTTTTCCGACCCTCTTATTGAGTGTGAAAAATGTAAACACCGCTTTCGTGCGGACCAAGTACAAACAAAGCCGAAAAAAGATGAGTCCGGCATTGTGCTGGAAAATGAAGAGGTTTGGATTTGTGAGCACTGTGGTACAAAAAATGAAATGGCGGAGCCACGACAATTCAATATGATGTTTAAGACGCGCGCCGGTGCATCTGAAGATGCACCGGCGGTATATCTGCGCCCGGAAACAGCAGGCGGTATCTTTATGAATTACAAAAACATCATTGACTCTGTGCATCCGAAACTTCCATTTGGCATCGCACAAATAGGAAAGGCATTCCGCAATGAAATCGCTCCGCGAGATTTTATTTTTCGTTTAAGAGAGCTTGAGCAAATGGAGGTGGAATATTTTATAAAACAAGAAGAATGGGAGCGAGCGTTTGAACAGTGGCGTGTTTTGATGCATGAATATGCGCAAGCTATCGGCATTAAAGGCAGTGCTTTGCATGAACTTGAAATATTGCCGGAAGACCGCGCGCATTACAGTGAGCGAACAATTGATTTTGAGTTTGACTATCCTTTCGGACGCAAAGAACTTTGGGGGCTTGCCTATCGCACAGACTTTGATTTATCTGCTCACGAAAAGGGTTCCGGCGTTGAATTAAAGTATCTTGATGAGGCAACAAAAGAAAAATTCACGCCACACGTCATTGAGCCGTCTCTTGGTGTGGACCGCACCGTGCTCGCGGTGTTGCTCTCCGCTTATCGCAAAGATGATCTTGGTGGGGGAGAGCGCACATACCTCGCGTTTTCTCCGGCGCTTGCTCCGGTCAAGGCAATGGTATCACCACTTCTAAAAAATAAACCGGAACTGGTGGAGAAAGCACGCGAAGTGTACACGGTACTCAAAAAAGATGTTCCGCAAATTATGTGGGACGATAACGGCAACATCGGCAAGCGGTATCGCCGGCAAGATGAAATTGGAACACCATTTTGCATCACCATTGATTTTGATACTCTCGGCGAAAAACCGGAACTCAAAGACACCGTTACGCTTCGGCAGCGTGACACCGCTGTGCAGACTCGCATGTCAATAACAGAGGCCATTTTATCGGTGCGCGAGTCAATACGTGGTATTCCACTTACATAATAGCGGCTGGACACAAATGTGGTAGTATTCTTCTATGGATATACATAACAATAAACACACCATTTCAATTACATCCGGCACGATGGTGACGGCGGTTGTTATCGGTTTTATAGTGTTTGCACTGTGGTTATTGCGCGATCTTGTGTTGCTGGTTATCACAGCAATCATTCTTGCATCAGCGGTACGCCCGGGGATATTGTTTTTTGTGCGTTTTAAGATTCCTCGCGCGCTTGCGGTGTTCTTTACTTACTTTATCGCTCTTTCAATAATCTTCGGTTCCATTTACTTTTTCCTTCCGCCGTTGTTGGCGGAGGTGCAAAAATTTATGGGTGCGTTGCCGAATTATTTAAACTCAGCATCGCTTCCATTGCCGTTGCGTAGCTCGTCGGGATTATTTGCGGTAGGCTCCGGCGGTGATTCCATAACCAATATCATCACGGCGCTTCAAAGTGCGTTTATCAATACCTCAACCGGTGCCTTGCGACTGCTCACCACAATCTTCGGTGGTATATTTTCTCTTGTTTTTGTGATCGTTCTCTCATTTTATTTTGCGGTGCAAGAGTCCGGCATAGAGGATTTCCTTCGTGTCGTTACGCCGCTTTCAAAAGAGGATTATGTTATTGATCTTTGGCATCGTTCGCAGAAAAAAATAGGGCTGTGGATGCAGGGACAGATTTTGCTTTCTGTTTTCGTCGGTGTGTTGGTGTATTTGGGGTTGCTTATCATAGGTATTCCGTACGCATTGTTGCTTGGTGTGTTCACGGCAATAATGGAAATCATTCCAATATTCGGTTCATTTATCTCCGCAATCCCGGCGATTATGATCGCATTTGGCGTTGGAGGATTGCCACTGGCACTTATCGTAACGGGGTTGTACGTTGTTGTAAACCAGTTTGAGGCGCACCTCATTTATCCGCTTGTGGTGAGAAAGATTGTGGGCGTTCCTCCGCTTTTGGTTATTATCGCTATGGTTGCCGGAGCCGAGCTTGCTGGTTTTTTGGGTGTTCTTCTTTCTGTTCCGATAGCCGCAATTCTTCAAGAGTTTGTAAACGATCTTGATAAAAGACGGCGTGTACATCACGCAACGCATCGGTGAAATTTTTTATTGTAGATTTCTATGGCGCGTTATTTTACCACCACACTTCCTTATGTGAATGCAGACCCGCATCTCGGGCACGCCCTTGAAATGGTGCAGGCCGATGTGCTTGCGCGCGTAGCGCGCACACAAGGCGAAGAAGTTTTTTTTAATTCCGGTACCGATGAGCACGGACAGAAAATTCTCCGCGCGGCGCAAAAAGTAGGGCAAGATGTGCAAGAGTATGTAGACCACTATGCAAAACAATTTGATGCGCTTCCCAAGGCTTTGGGAATTTCCGAACATGCTTTCATTCGTACCACTGCTCCTTCTCACGTTATTGCCGCACAAGAAATGTGGCGTCGATGTGCCGATGCCGGAGATATTTATAAAAAATCTTATACCGGTTTATATTGCGTGGGCTGTGAGGCATATAAAACAGAAAAAGATTTAGTGAATGGCGAGTGTCTTGACCACGTCGGCACTCCACTTGAAAAAATCACGGCAGAAAATTATTTTTTCAAGCTTTCAAAATATGAGAAGCCGTTGCGTAAATATCTTAAAAGTGGAGAGGTGATTGTTCCGTCGTGGCGTCTGCAGGAAGCACTTGATTTTGTAGAGGCCGGACTTGAAGATTTCAGCATTTCGCGCGAAAAGACGCGCCTTTCGTGGGGAGTGCCAGTCCCCGATGATGACGCGCAGGTGATGTATGTGTGGTTTGATGCTTTGACGAACTATATCTCAACGCTTGGGTGGCCACAAGATAAAGAGGGTAATTTCAAAAAGTTTTGGGAAGAAGGGCAGACGCTCCAAATGGCCGGAAAGGATCAAGTGCGTTTCCAGTCAATCATGTGGCAGGCGATGCTCTTGTCTGTCGGTATCAAAAATACCGACCAAATATTTTATCATGGTTTTATAAACTCGGGTGGGCGCAAAATGAGTAAATCCATAGGCAACGTCATCAATCCGTACGAGCTTGTTGAGAAATACGGTACCGATGCCACTCGCTATATGCTCTTGCGCCATGTGCACCCGGCGCAAGATACTGATATTACATGGGAGCGTATGGACGAATGGTATACCGCGAACTTGGTAAATGGATTGGGAAATTTTGTGGCGCGAGTGATGACTCTCTCTCAAGCGCACTTAAGTGAGCCGGTTGTCGTGAGTGATATTTTAGGAAAAGACGCAAAGGACATTTTTTTGAAGCTGGGCGCATTTCATTTTAATGAAGCTCTTGATGGTATTTTTGCAAAGATGAGTGTTGCTGACGTTCACATAACAAAGACAGAGCCATATAAAAAAATCAAAAGCTCCGATGAAAGCGAGAAAACGCAAGCGCGCGGTGACATCACGGAGCTTGTGCGCACGTGTGCGTCTATCGGTGCGGACCTTGCGCACTTTATGCCGGAAACATCAGAAAATATTTTAAATGCCGTACGCACAAACACGAAGCCGGGAAATCTTTTCCCCCGGCTCGCGTAGCGAGCCGGGGG
>VAPL010206626.1_pt1 | contig 10093 bp, 21 predicted proteins | sample 3395061 | NCBI WGS metagenome assembly VAPL01 (sample SAMN08290444, study PRJNA428436) | hydrothermal vent metagenome | isolation source: Deep-sea hydrothermal vent chimney 2 | place: Pacific Ocean: Juan De Fuca Ridge | depth 2182 m m | reverse complement strand
CGCTGCGTGATCTGTTCGCCCAACCACATCAAAAACATCGTACCGCCGGTCAACGTAACCACGGTGGTAAAGCGGAAGAACCAACCTGGGTCCATCACCACCGAACTGCTGCCGCCCGATGACATGGCCTCAAGGCCCACCGCAATGCCATAGGCCTGCATCACCGTGATCAGCACCGTCAGGTAACGAGTGTACTGATTGATCTTTTTGGTACCGCTTTCGCCTTCTTTCTTCAACTGCTCCATGGACGGTGAAATCGCCGTCATAAGCTGCATGATGATGGAAGCCGAAATATAGGGCATGATGTTCAAGGCGAAAATCGTCATGCGCGACAGCGCGCCGCCGGTGAACATATCAAACATGCCCAGCAATCCGCCGGAGTTCTGCTTGAACAGGTCTTGCAGAGCAATCGAATTGATGCCCGGCAGCGGGATATAGGTTCCCAGCCGGTAAACAATCAACGCGCCCAGGGTGAACCAGATCCGTTGCTGCAGTTCCGTCGCCTTTTGAAAAGCGCTGAAATTCACATTACGGGCCATTTGTTCGGCATTCGGGGCCATGGACGTCTCTCTCCGTTAAGGCTGTCTTGCCAAACTCACTTACTGGACTTTTTTTCGCTTTTCGGCTTGGCCTGAAGTTTGCCTTCGGGCTTTTCGATCACCGCAATGGTAATCGAACCACCAGCCTTCTCAATGGCGGCCACCGCCGACTTCGAAGCGCCATCGGCTTCAATGGTCAGCTTCGCCTTCAGTTCACCCTGGCCAAGAATACGCAGACCGTCATAGGCTCCCTTGAGCACACCGGCCACCTTGAGGCTGTCCAGCGTAATGGTGGCGGTGGCATCAAACTTATTGCCATCCACGGCTTGTTGCAAACGGCCCAAGTTCACTTGAGCATATTTTTTGCGGAAGATGTTGTTGAAGCCACGTTTCGGCAAGCGCCGATAAAGCGGCATCTGCCCACCTTCAAAACCCAACAAGGACACACCGGAACGGGATTTCTGGCCTTTTACGCCCCGGCCCGCCGTTTTGCCCGTGCCGGAACCAATGCCACGGCCCACGCGCTTGCGCGTCGTCGTGGCGCCCGCGTTTTCGCGGATATTGTTAAGGTTCATGGTCTTATTCCTTTTTGATCGAAACGCCCTCAGAGCGTTTCATCAACCCGTACCAAATGAGACACCTTGTTGATCATACCGCGCACGGCGGGCGTGTCTTCCAGTTCACGGGTCTTGTTCATCTTGTTCAGGCCGAGCCCCTTGAGGGTCTCGCGCTGATCCTTCGGACGACCGATGGGACTGCCCGTCTGCGTCACCTTGACGACTTTCTTTTTAGCGGCCATCTGCCCTACTCCTTGCCATCGTTATCGCCGCGACGTGCGACGATATCGCCAACCTTGAGCCCGCGGCGCGAAGCCACCGAACGCGGCGAAGCGGAACGTTTCAGCGCGGCAAAAGTCGCCTTGATCATGTTGTGCGGGTTCTGCGAACCGTTGGATTTCGCCACAACGTCTTGCACACCCATGGTTTCGAATACGGCACGCATCGGACCGCCCGCAATCACGCCGGTACCTGCCGGAGCGCTACGCATGATGACGTGTCCGGCGCCGAAGCGTCCTTCGATGTCATGGTGTAAGGTCCGACCCTCACGCAACGGCACGCGAATCATATTCTTCTTCGCATTGTCCGTCGCCTTGCGGATGGCCTCGGGCACTTCGCGAGCCTTCCCCGTGCCGAAACCGACACGTCCCTTACCGTCACCGACCACAACCAGGGCGGCAAACGAGAAATTGCGACCGCCCTTGACGGTCTTGGCAACACGGTTGATGCCGACAAGACGGTCAATCAGGTCGGATTCTTCACGTTCGCGTCGTTTTCCACGCGGACGATCACGCTTTTGCGCAGGCTGATTCATCTGTTCTTCTCCTTAGAACGCCAGGCCGCTTTCGCGGGCTGCGTCAGCCAGGGCCTTGACCCGGCCGTGATACCTGTAACCGCCACGGTCGAACACCACATCCGTAACGCCGGCTTTAAGGGCGCGTTCGGCGATAAGCTTGCCGACCTCAGCCGCAGCCTCCGTGTTGGACGTGTTCTTGATTGCGGACTTAACGTCCTTCTCAAGTGTCGATGCCGCCGCAACGGTGTGACCTTTAAGGTCGTCGATAACCTGGGCGTAAATATAACGCCCGGAACGAAACACACAAAGACGCGGGCGGCCCGCGGCCTTCTTAGCGATCTGAGCACGCGCGCGTTGCTTGCGCCGCTCGAACAATTTTTTCGCGTTAGCCATGGTCCTGCCTTACTTTTTCTTACCTTCCTTACGCACGATAAATTCACCGGCATAACGCACACCCTTGCCCTTGTAGGGCTCCGGCGGACGAAACCCGCGAATATCGGACGCAACCTGGCCAACCTTTTGCTTATCGGCGCCAGAGATTTCAACTGTGGTCTGGTCCGGGCACTTGATTAAAATGCCGTCGGGCATGGGATAGCGCACTTCGTGGCTGAACCCTAACTGTAACACCAGATCCTGGCCCTTCACCTGGGCACGATAACCGACACCGGAGATTTCCAGCTTCTTGGAAAAGCCCTCCGAAACGCCAACCACCAGATTGTAAATGATGCTGCGAGACATACCCCACATCTGGCGCGCCTTCGGCGCACCTTTTTGGGGAGCCACGGTGATCACGCCATTATCTTGGCTGATCACCACATCATCTGTGAACGACGCCCTGAGTTCCCCCAGTTTGCCCTTCACCGTAACACTTCCGCCGTCGATTTTGACATCGACGCCGTCAGGAATCTGAACGGGATTAATACCGATACGAGACATATTCTGCATCCTTCCCGATCAAAATACCTGGCACAACACTTCGCCGCCCACATTGGCCTCACGGGCCTCGGCGTCAGACATGACGCCTCGCGGGGTGGAAATGATGGAAATGCCAAGACCATTATAGACGTTCATAAGATCCTTGATCTTCGAATACACACGCCGACCCGGCGTGGAAACACGAGAAATCTCTTGAATAGCCGGTTGGCCTTCAAAATATTTGAGTTCGATCTTGATCTCACGTACGCCCGGACGATTTTCATATTCCTCAAAACCGCGGATGAAACCTTCGCGCTTGAGAACGCCAAGCACATTGGCACGCAGTTTCGAAGATGGTGCAAGAACAGACGACTTCTTTGCCATCTGGCCATTGCGAATACGGGTCAGCATGTCCCCCAAGGGATCAGACATAGCCATTTTGCATGTCCTCCGATTACCAGCTCGACTTGACGACGCCGGGGATGTGTCCCGCCGAGGCCAGATCGCGCAGTGCGATGCGCGAGAGCTTGAATTTGCGATAATTACCGCGAGGACGGCCGGTCAGGCCGCAACGAAGACGAACACGGCACGGTGCCGAGTTGCGTGGAAGTTCAGCGAGTTTGATACGCGCCATAAATCGTTCTTCCATGGACAGGCTTTCGTCCTTGGCGTCGGCTTTCAATCGCGCTCGTCGAGCCGCAAATTTCACGGCCATGCGTTCGCGTTTCTGATTGCGTTCCACAGAACTTTTCTTTGCCATCAGTTTTTGCCTCCAGTCTCGCCGGCAAACGGCATATTGAACGCACGCAACAAAGCTTTCGCCTCGGCATCCGTTTTTGCAGTGGTGCAGATCACGATATCCATGCCGCGCACCTTGTCGACCTTGTCATAGTCGATTTCGGGAAACACGATCTGCTCTTTCAAGCCCATGGCGTAGTTTCCATTACCGTCAAAACATTTGGCGGAAACGCCGCGAAAATCACGCACCCGCGGTAACGCAATGTTCACCAGACGTTCAAGAAATTCGTACATACGATCCTTGCGCAACGTGACCTTTGTACCGATCACCATGCCTTCGCGCAGTTTAAAGCCCGCAATGGACTTCGAAGCGCGTGTGGTCACCGGCTTTTGACCGGCAATCAACGTCATATCGTTGATCGCGCCTTCGATCTTCTTTTTGTCCTGCGAAGCTTCGCCGACACCCATATTGAGAACGATCTTTTCCAGCTTCGGCACTTCCATCGGGTTGGAGTACTTGAACTCCTCCTTCAGGGCCGGAACGATCTGTTCCATATACACTTCTTTCAAGTGTGTCATAATCTCAACCCTTCCTTAGTCCAAAGCCTCACCGGAGCGCTTCGCGTAACGGATCTTTTTTCCGTCAACCGTTTTGAAGCCCACGCGGGTTGGTCGGTCGTCCTTCGGGTCAAGATGCGCGATATTGGAAAGATCGATCGATGATTCCTTATCGATAATGCCGCCTTCGACCGTCTGCGAAGCACGCTGGTGGCGCTTGACCATGTTGACGCCTTGCACAATGGCGCGATTCTGCGAAAGCATCATCTCCAGCACTTCGCCTTTGTGCCCCTTGGAACGGCCCGTCAGGACCACGACGCGGTCACCTTTTTTGATTTTATTCGCCATCACAACACCTCGGGCGCCAGGGAAATGATTTTCATATACTTCTTGGCGCGAAGCTCACGGGTTACGGGGCCAAAAATACGGGTTCCGATGGGTTCCCCGGTTTTGTTGATCAAAACCGCCGCGTTTTTGTCAAAGCGGATGGCCTGGCCGTCGGGACGATTGATATCCTTGGCCGTACGCACCACAACAGCGCGATGCACATCGCCTTTTTTAACGCGTCCACGCGGAATGGCTTCCTTAACCGTGACGACAATAATATCGCCCACGGAAGCATATTTACGTTTCGAACCGCCGAGGACCTTGATGCACTGCACCCGTCTCGCGCCCGAATTGTCGGCAACCTCCAGATTGGATTCTGCCTGTATCATGGTTCTATCCTTTTTTCCGTGTCACGGTCTCTGCTTGAGAGGCAGTTCGCTCAAGCAGACTCAGTGACAACTTCCCAGGTTTTGCGTTTCGAAATGGGGCGGCATTCGCGGATGCGGATGATCTCCCCTTCCTTGACGCTGTTGGTTTCATCATGCGCCGCGTACTTTTTCGATTTGCGCAAGTATTTCTTATAAACCGGGTGCATCACACGACGCTCGACCAGAACCGTAACGGTCTTGTCTTGCTTGTCGCTCACCACGATACCTTGAAGAACACGCTTCGGCATTCTCGCTCTCCTTACGACGCGCTCGCGCTGACGCGCTCGCCGATAATCGTTTTAATACGCGCAATGTCCTTGCGAACTTGCGTTTTGCGCGCGGTGTTTTCCAATTGGCCACTGGCCGCCTGAAAACGCAGGTTGAAGGCTTCCTTACGGAGATCCAACAAGTGCTGCTTCAGTTCATCGTCGCTTTTGGTCCGAACTTCCGTCGCTTTCATGACTTAGTCCTCCTCACCGAAACGCGTCACAAACTTGGTGTGGATCGGCAACTTCGCCGCCGCCAATGCGAACGCGCGTTCGGCTACGTCCCTTGGCACACCGTCAATTTCAAACATAATCCGCCCCGGCTTGACACGGCACGCCCAATATTCGGGAGAACCCTTACCCTTGCCCTGACGAACTTCTGCCGGTTTTGCCGACACCGGAACGTCTGGAAAAATACGGATCCACACGCGCCCGGCACGCTTCATATGACGGGTCAAAGCCCGCCTGGCGGCTTCAATCTGTCGTGCGCTCACACGCTCCGGCTCGGTGGCCTTGAGGCCGTACGAACCGAAGTTCAGCGTAAAACCACCCTTGGCTTTGCCATGGATGCGGCCCTTGTGGGCCTTACGAAATTTAGTACGTTTGGGGCTCAGCATCGGCTGGTTTCCCTTACCTTCTTGTTATCTCTCAGCGCGCCGGCTGCTGGGCCTGTGCCCGCTTTTCGGTGGCCATGGGATCGTGGGCCAAAATTTCACCCTTATAGATCCACACCTTGATGCCGCACACGCCATAGGTCGTATGAGCAGAAGCGACGGCGTAATCCACATCGGCACGAAGGGTGTGCAACGGCACACGGCCTTCACGGTACCAAACGGTCCGCGCAATTTCCGCACCACCCAAACGACCCGCACAGTTGATGCGAATACCTTCCGCACCCATGCGCATGGCGTTCTGCACGGCACGCTTCAAGGCCCGACGTGTGGACACGCGACGTTCCAACTGCTGGGCAATATTGTCCGCCACCAACTGAGCGTCGATTTCCGGCTTGCGAATCTCGACAATGTTGAGGCTGACTTCAGCTGTCGTGAATTTCATGACGGCCTTACGCAGCTTTTCGATGTCAGCGCCTTTTTTACCGATCACCACACCCGGACGCGCCGTGTAAATGGTGATACGAGCCTTTTTGGCCGGCCGCTCAATGACGATTTTCGATACGCTGGCGCTGCTGAGCTTTTGGCTCAGAAACTCGCGGATCTTTAAATCCTCATGCAGCAAGGATGCGTATCCGCCGTCGGCATACCAACGTGAATCCCACGTCCTGTTGATTCCTAAGCGGAAGCCGATCGGGTTGATCTTATGTCCCATTTATGCGGTCTCCTCGCGCTCGCGCAGAACGAGACGCATGTTGCTGAAGGGCTTTTGAATTTTACCGACGCGGCCACGGGCACGCGCTTTCCAACGTTTCATCACCATGGCGCGACCGACCGTGGCCTCCGCGACATAAAGGCGATCCACGTCCAACTGATGATTGTTTTCCGCATTGGCGATGGCGGATTCCAGAAGCCTTTTGACATCGTCCGCAATGCGGCGCTTCGAAAACGCCAATTGCCCCAAAGCCGTTTCGCAGGTTTTACCGCGAATCTGCCCGGCAAGCAAATTGAGCTTCTGCGGACTAATGCGAATCATTTTCGCAAACGCCATCGCTTCATTATCAGCCCACACACGGGGCATGCTTTTCTTACCCATGATCAGCCCCTCTTGCCCTTTCTATCGGCCAAGTGCCCAAAATATGTGCGAGTCGGTGAAAACTCACCAAACTTGTGACCGATCATTTCATCGCTCACCGACACGGGGATAAACTTCCGACCGTTATAAACGCCGAAGGTCAAACCAACGAACTGCGGCAAAATGGTGGAGCGACGCGACCAAGTCTTGATGACCTGATTACGACCTGATTCCCGGGATGTCTCAGCCTTCTTCAGAAGATAGCCGTCGACAAACGGACCTTTCCAAACGGAACGCGGCACAGTGCTCTCCTACTTACTTCTTGTGACGGCGGCGCATGATCATGCTGTCCGTCTTCTTGTTGTTACGGGTACGCTTGCCCTTAGTCGGCTTGCCCCAAGGGGTGACCGGATGGCGACCGCCGGAGGTCCGGCCTTCGCCACCGCCATGGGGGTGATCTACCGGGTTCATGGCAACACCACGAACCGAAGGACGCTTGCCAAGCCAGCGCTTGCGCCCTGCCTTGCCAAGTTTGGCATTTTGCTGGTCCTGATTGGACACCGCACCGATGGTCGCCAGGCATGTGGACAACACCAAACGCAGCTCACCGGACATCAGGCGAAGCTGGGCATAGCCTTGATCCTTACCCACCAACTGAACGTAAGCACCGGCGCTGCGCGCGATCTGGCCACCCTTGCCCGGCTTCATTTCCACGTTGTGGATGATGGTGCCGACCGGAATGTTCGCCAGCGGCAACGCATTGCCCGGCTTGATGTCCGCGGACTGGCCCGAAACCACCTGGTTTCCTACGGCGAGGCGTTGCGGTGCGATAATGTACGCTTTTTCGCCATCTTCATAGGACACCAGCGCGATGAACGCCGTACGGTTCGGATCGTATTCCAAACGTTCCACCGTGCCCACAACGTCAAACTTGTTACGTTTGAAGTCGACCATGCGATAACGTCGTTTGTGACCGCCGCCAATGCGCCGTGCGGTGATGCGGCCGGTGTTGTTCCGCCCGCCTTTCTTGCGCAAACCTTCGCTCAACGCTTTCTCCGGCCCCCCTTTGTAAAGGGCCGAACGGTCCACAAGGACAAGGCTACGCCGTCCCGGGGCCGTTGGTTTGTATTGTTTTAAAGCCATTTTAAGCTCAACCTTTTCCTCAGACGCCCGTGGTCACATCAATGGAATGGCCTTCGGCCAAAGTAACGACGGCTTTCTTCATATCGTCGCGCTTACCCAGGCGGCCACGAAATTTCTTGACCTTGCCCTTCTGCACCAACGTGTTGATCGCATTCACCTTGACCTTGAACAGCGCTTCAATAGCGGTGCGGATTTCCGGCTTCGAGGCATCCATCGAGACCTCAAATACAACCTGATTGTTTTCGCTCATCAAGGTCGCTTTTTCCGTGATCATCGGACGGCGGATCACTTCATACATGCGTTCCATGCTGATGCTCATTTCAAGCGCTCCTGCAATTTTTCCACGGCATCCTGAGTGAGCACGAGCGTATCGTGGCGCAGGATGTCATAGACATTGGCGCCCTGGCTCGGCAGCACGTCCACACCAACGATGTTGCTGGCCGCGCGCGCAAAATTTTCATTCACTTGCGCCCCGTCGATCACCAAAGCCGAACCCCAGCCCAGCTTCGTTAGCAATTTGCTGAGCTCAGCGGTTTTGGGAGCCTTCATGTCCGCCTTGTCGAGGACCACCAGTTTGCCTTCGGCCTGTTTCGCCGATAACGCTGTCTTCAAAGCCAGTTTCCGGACTTTTTTGGGCAACTTGTGGGCGTAAGAACGAGGCTGCGGACCGAAGACGACACCGCCACCGCGGCTTTGCGGTGCACGCGACGTGCCTTGACGCGCACTGCCGGTGCCTTTTTGGCGGAACGGTTTCCGACCGCCGCCAGACACTTCGGAGCGCCCCTTGACCGCGTGCGTACCCGCACGGCGTTTGGCCAATTGCCAATTCACACAACGCGACAGAATGTCACCGCGAACGGACACGCCAAAAATCGTTTCGTCCAGATCGACAGATCCTGACTTCTTGTTGTCGAGACTGATAACATCGAGCTTCATGGTTATTATTCCTTTTCAGCCCCGGTTTCTGCCACGGGCGTCTCGCTCTCGCTGGCCGGTTCCGTTCCGCCCAAAAGCGCTGCCGGAAACGGCAGTCCTTCAGGCGCACGTTTCTTCGCCGCGTCGCGTACCAAAACCCAGCCGCCCTTGGAACCGGGCACGGAGCCCTTCACCAGGATCAATCCGCGTTCATCGTCGGTCGAGACAATTTCCAAATTCAACGTCGTCACACGTTCCGCACCCATATGGCCGGCCATCTTCTTGCCTTTGAACACCTTACCGGGATCCTGGCACTGGCCGGTCGAACCGTGCGAACGGTGCGAAATCGAAACACCGTGCGTGGCGCGCAGGCCGCTGAAGTTGTGACGCTTCATACTACCGGCAAAACCCTTGCCGATCGAAGTGCCGGAAACATCCACGAACTGACCGGAAACGAAGTGGCTGGCAGCCAATTGGGCACCCACATCCACCATCGCATCCGCACTGACGCGGAATTCAAACAGTTTCTTTTTCGGTTCGACCTTCGCTTTTGCGAAATGGCCACGCATGGCCTGAGTCTGTCGTTTGGCCTTGGCCGCGCCAACACCGAGTTGCAAAGCGGCATAGCCGTCTTTTTCCTCGGTCTTTTGCGCCACAACCTGGCAATTGTCCACTTTCAACACCGTCACGGGGACGTGTGTTCCGTCTTCCTTGAAGACGCGGGACATACCGACCTTTTGGGCGATTAATCCGGTACGCATTGGTCCCTTACCTCATGCCTTTAAAAAAAAGGCCTATCTTAGAGTTTAATTTCAACATTCACACCGGCGGCGAGGTCGAGCTTCATCAGCGCGTCCACGGTCTGCGGTGTGGGGTCAACAATATCCAACACCCGCTTGTGGGTGCGAATTTCGAACTGCTCGCGCGACTTCTTGTCAACGTGCGGGCCGCGCAGAACGGTGAATTTTTCAATCCTCGTCGGTAACGGAATCGGACCGCGCACTTCTGCGCCGGTACGCTTGGCCGTGTTCACGATCTCACCTGCGGACTGATCCAGTACACGATGATCAAACGCTTTTAAGCGAATACGAATATTTTGATGTTCCATGATCCGAACCTGTCCCTTACGCAACAACCTTGGCGACGACGCCCGCACCGACGGTACGACCGCCTTCACGGATGGCGAAGCGCAGGCCTTCGTCCATGGCGATCGGCGCGATCAACT
>VAPL010179929.1_pt1 | contig 10093 bp, 5 predicted proteins | sample 3395061 | NCBI WGS metagenome assembly VAPL01 (sample SAMN08290444, study PRJNA428436) | hydrothermal vent metagenome | isolation source: Deep-sea hydrothermal vent chimney 2 | place: Pacific Ocean: Juan De Fuca Ridge | depth 2182 m m | reverse complement strand
GTGGGCACTTCCGGTGAATTCGGTGGTCTGGGCATCGAAGTGGGCATGGAGGACGGCTTCGTCAAAGTCATTTCCCCCATCGATGACACCCCTGCGCAACGTGCCGGGGTGAAAGCCGGTGATCTGGTGATTCGTCTCGATGAAAAGCCTGTGAAAGGCATGACCTTGCACGACGCCGTAAAGATCATGCGCGGCAAGGTGGGCACCGATATCGTACTCACCATTATCCGCGAAGGTGAAGAAAAACCGCTGAAGATCACCATTACTCGCGACACCATCAAGGTCAAAAGCGTGCGAGCCCGAGACCTGGGTGATGGTTTTGGTTATTTGCGCGTGTCGCAATTCCAGGCACGTACGGGTGAAAATCTCGCTGAGGCCATCGAAAAACTGAAAAAAGACAACGACGGTAAACTGAACGGCCTGGTGCTGGATCTGCGTAATAACCCTGGTGGCGTGCTAAATGCCGCAGTGGAAGTCAGTGATGCCTTCCTCGAAACCGGCCTCATCGTTTACACCCAGGGCCGCATCGCCGATTCTGAAATGAAATTCAATGCCACACCACATCGCGTGCTGGATGGCGCACCGTTAGTGGTATTGGTGAACGGTGGTTCAGCATCCGCATCCGAAATTGTCGCGGGCGCATTACAAGATCACAAGCGTGCAGTGATTATCGGCACACGCACCTTCGGCAAAGGCTCGGTGCAAACCATTCTGCCACTCAACGAAAAAACCGCACTTAAACTGACCACCGCACGTTATTACACACCGTCCGGCCGTTCTATTCAGGCGGAAGGTGTGATGCCGGACATCATCCTTGAACCACTCAAACTCACCAAACTGGAAGGGATGGGAGAGCGCGTCAAAGAAGCCGATCTTTCCGGGCATCTGGATAACGGCAACGGTAAAAACAAAAACAAAGATGATAAAAAAGATGACAAAAAGAAAGACGAGCCTGAATTGTCCCTGGCCCAAAGAGACTACCAGCTTTTTGAAGCGCTCAACGTGCTCAAGGGTATGAGTATCGTCCTGCGACAAAATTAAGCGCTGACTGAATTGCCAGATATACCCATAGCGCTTGGGATTTAGGTTTGAATGTGCGTCATATTTTCTTCATGGCTAGGCGAAATGACGTGTAATAGTCGTTCTATTGCAAGGAATGTCAACCCAGCCATGGAGTAAATAGGACATGCAGTCAGGCCTAAATCTCAACCGCTACGGGTATATGTGAATAACATGACGGCACCGCATTCAAGCACGGACAAAAAGGCACAATCACTTGCCTTGGTGTTAACTCTGGTAACAGGCGGCTGGATCTCAAATACGGCGGTGTTCGCAGCAACACCGCCTGATCGGCCAACCCATAGCCATCAACCTGCTATTGGCATCATCATCGATGACATGGGTAACCTTGAGCAACGTGACAAACGTGCGCTGCAACTGCCCGGCGCGGTCACCTTTGCCTTTCTGCCTCATACCCCCCACGCCCGCAAACTGGCTGAGCTTGCCCACCAGCTCAACAAAGAGGTCATGTTGCATCTGCCCATGCAGCCCATCGAAAATGACAAAGTTGGGCCGGGCGCACTGACGTTGCATATGACATCCCGACAATTTGAGCAACAGTTAACGTTAGACTTTGCTGCTATTCCACACATTGTCGGCATCAACAACCACATGGGCAGCCTGCTCACCCAGCACCCTGGTCACATGCAATGGCTGATGACCGAATTGAACAAACGCAAAGGTCTCTACTTTGTTGATAGCTACACCAGCAAAAACAGCATTGCCCAACAACTTGCTAACGAAAACCAAATACCCAATATGCGTCGCGATGTGTTTTTAGATCATGACAGAAACCCGGACACGATTCGTTTTCATTTGCAACGCCTGATCAACAAAGCACGCAAAAACGGCACTGCATTGGCCATCGGTCACCCCTTTCCGGAAACCATTGCGGTACTGAAAGAGGAACTACCCAAGCTCCGCGCACAGGGCATTATCCTGCTGCCAGTATCACAGCTAGTCCACCGAACGTTGAAGAGGTCAACATCATGGCAAGCGTCCTTGTCCCATTAGCTCAAAGCTGCGAAGAACTGGAAGCCGTTACCATTATTGATTTATTGCGCCGTGCAGATATCGAAGTAACCACTGCCGGACTCGATGCACAACCTGTTACCGCCAGTCGCGGTGTTGTGCTCATCCCCGATACCACACTGGATAACGCATTAAAAAAAGAATACGACATGGTGGTATTACCGGGTGGATTACCCGGTGCTGATTACCTTGACCGGGATGAACGCATTCAAAGCCTGTTGAAAAAGATGGCCCGCGACGGGAAATTTACCGCCGCCATTTGTGCCGCACCCAAAGTGCTCGCCAGTGCCGGGCTGCTCGACGGCAAACGTGCTTCCGCCTACCCCGGCACTCTGGAAGCACTTCGCCTCGATAACGTCACATTGGAACCAGCAGCCGTAGTAAAAGACGGCAATGTCATTACCTCGCGCGGCCCCGGCACTGCCATGGATTTTGCATTGGTATTAATCGAAAACCTGGCCGGAGTAGCGAAACGCGAAGAAGTGGAGGCGGGATTGGTGCGCACATGAACGATTGCATATACACCCAAACACTATATGAATATTCGCAACCCGCTACCCAAACCGCTTGATCGGCGCTGGCTTGCCACTTGGCTGTTGCTGCTGGGTGTAATCCCGCTCCTGTCCATCTATGGTCGCCGTTTGCAGGCATTCAGCCGGGAACATCTCAACACAGATGTTCTGGCCTGGGCCATCGCTGTGCCCACGTTGTTACTGGTGCTCATCTTTTTATTCGACCAGGCACGACGATACGGCTATCGCCGTCTCTGGCACTTGGCCTGGGCATTAGCGCTGTTTGGCATCCTGCCTCTGACGCTGAATGCCGTGGAAGAACGTCTGCATTTCCTGGTCTTTGGTGCCTTTGGCCTAGTCACCGGGCGCACCTTCACAGGCAAAACAGGATTGCTGCTGGGCATCTCTGCCGCTGGCCTGGACGAATTGTTGCAATGGGCACTGCCCGACCGGGTGGGTGACTGGCGGGATGTGGGGTTCAATCTGTTATCGGTGCTGGGTGGCCTGCTATTGGCCAAACTGGGGCGACGCTGATGCGACTTCTTACCCTTGCCATCACTCTCATCAGCTTCAGCACCCTCACCCTGGCACAGGAGCTGCGCCTCATTGCGCTGAATGTCGGCGAAGGACAAGCCATCCTGCTCCAACACGGTGATCGTGGCATTCTTATCGATACCGGCCATGCCGGGCAGGCACCACGGGTACTTCAAGCCCTCACAAAAAATGGCATACGGTCATTGGACCTGCTCATCCTGACCCACCTGCACCCTGACCATGCCAGTGGCTACTTTCGTTTGCGCGAGGCTTACCCGGCCACACCGGTACTGGATGCCCAGCAGCCATTACCCTCCAATGTTGCACCGGACATGGTGCGCTGGGTCAATGAAAGCCTGTCCACCGACCCCCTGCGCCGCCGGCTTTCCGCTGGTGACACCCTGCCCTGGGGAGATGTGCGCATCGAAGTCCTGTGGCCCGCAACTTTCGTGAACACCAATCTTAATCGCCACTCGCTGGTACTCCACATCCATCACGGTAAACGTAGCGTGCTGCTTATGGGGGATGCTGACAAAGAGGTAGAACAGCAGCTGTTACACCAAAAAGAAGCCCTAGCCGCCGACGTACTCATTGTCGGCCACCACGGTGCCGCCGATGCCAGCGATACCGCCTTTCTCGCTGCCGTGCAACCAACTTACAGTGTGATCTCCGTCAATCCCAACAACCTGCGCGGCTACCCGTCCTCAGACACTCTGCGCCGCCTTGCCGCAGCAGGCGGGCAGATTCTACGCACCGATGAACGAGGCGATATCTGCCTCCGCCTGCCAACAACGGGGCCCGTTACACACTGTGGGCAACAATAAAGAGCAACCACTCCCTGTTAAAACAACGGGATTGTAAAACCCAAGATATTATTTTAATCGTGGTCTGTCCTTTACATTTCCCCTGATTTATTCAGACGTAACATAAACAAGACAAACTTTTTCCGCGCCCCTGAACAAACAGAAACGAATACTTTGCTATGCACGCTTTATTTGTATAAAGATCACACAAGCGCGGCCTAACGTGAACTAAGAGCCCAAATATTTCTCAAAAAAATCAATAACTCATAATGCCCAGATAACGGTACATCAATAATATGACGAATTAACCTGTTGATTTAGAACTAATAATTTATCGCTTAATTCACGTTATGATATTGATCGGTTTGTTGGTGACTAAAAAACTTGATCATGAAATAATGGATCAGGTCACTGACAGGGAATTTAAAATTTCACACTGGCAAAGCATCCTCATTTTTGCATTGTGCAGTGCTTGCATGTTTTCAAGAAGACCGGAGTCCATGCCATTGCTCGTGAACTTCATGGCAATGATGACGGGTGTGATTTTTTATTCGGCTTGAGTTGTGGCAAAAAACAAGGATAAGGATATAGAAACAAAGAATGGAAAGGAGTCTGTTATGTTGTCAATGAAGTGGATTCAGGGTGTTATTGTTATTTTTTTATCGGTGTTGCTGGGGGCATGTGGTGACCCCGGTTCTTCAGATCCGGTAACCACAATCACTAACCCGGAAAACGGGAGCGTTCATCCCGAAAACAGTGATATTTCCTTCACTGGCACCGGCGCGGACGACGAAGATGGCACATTAAGCGGGACCAGTCTTGAATGGTCGTCCGATACTGATGGCCAACTGGGTACAGGTACGGCTGTTTCCTCCGTGCTTTCTACAGGCAGTCATACCATCACGCTAAAAGCCACGGACAGTGGCGGAGCGATGGATACCGACACCATCACCATCTCTGTCAATGCGGCACCGGTTATCGATACCATGGAAGCAAGCCTGATCCGTGTGAATCTCGGCACACCAACCACACTCAGCTGGACCATTACCGATGCAGAAAACAATGAGCTGACCTGTGGCCTGGACATCAATGGAGATGGCACAGACGAATACACTATTAATGACTGTGCCAACAGTTCGCAAGCGCACACTTATACGCAGACCGGGAATTACGAGATACGCCTGACAGTTACGGATGGTGTCAACGCAATGGTGCAGCAAAGCATGAATGTCACAGTTACTCCTGAGGGTACAAACGATGCACCACCACAAATAGACAGTTTTAATGCAACCCCGGATGTGCCAAAAACAAATACCCCCATGACCCTGAACTGGACCGTCAGTGATACAGACAGTGATACGCTGACCTGCAAACTGGATATCGATGCCGATGGTACAAATGATTACACGGTGAGTGACTGCGCCAACAACACCTCACAGGCGCACACCTATACACAGGCAGGTACTTACAAGGTTCGCCTGTCGGTTGGGGATGGTGCGAATTCTCCAGTGTTTACAGAAATTGATGTGACAGTGTCATCGGTACCACCAGTCATCAGCGAGTTCACCGTCAATCCTGCCTATTCAACAGTAGCGACTACCTTTTACTGGCAGGTCAATGACCCGGAAAATGATACGTTGACCTGTATGCTTGATATCGACAATGACGGGACCGACGACTACACCATCGACGACTGTGCCAATATTGCCTCTCAGGAACATACCTATGCATCAAGTGGCAATTACACAGCACAACTGACTGTTCGTGACAGCGTAAACAATACACAAACCACATTACCACTGATGGTCAAATCACACCTTTTACTGGATGTTACCGTCGATGGGCCGGTAAGTGCGGATGGGAGAGCACTGTATACGCTGACGGTGAGTAATGTCTCGGCTACGCCAATAACTGATGTTTCTGTGGTGTATGCGGTTCCGGCGGAACTCCGGTTTCACCCAACAGTTGATGCCGAGCCGGATACAAACTGCGAAAGTATGTGTATTGGTGGAACAAATGCTTCTTGGGCACTGGGTACACTGGCCGCAGGTGAGAGTCGTACCATTACGGTTAACGCCGTTGTGCTATCGCCATTGGATGTACCGACAGGTACCCTGATCAGTACGCCGATTCGGGTTACTTCGCCGGATATTATCGACATTGTTAATGTAACCAAAACAGTGGCCGTGAATAACAGTCCAGTGCCACAGCTCGCCATGAGTGCCTCGAAAGACCCGGTCATACCCGGTGATAACCTCGTATATCAGTTCAACATTGGTAATATCAATACGGCGGCACTGAGCAATCCTGAATTACGTGCGACTCTACCTGTGGGAGTTACTGTCAATAACATCAGTAATGGTGGAATCCGGGACGATGCCACTGGCGAAATTGTCTGGACGATTACCAGTCTTGCGACAAATGATACAGTCCGGCGGGAAGTGAGTGTCAGCGTAGACACCAGTGCCATTGCCGGTCAGATCCTGACGGCCCGCGCAAAATTAAGATACGATGGAGAAGTTGCTCTGGATAGCAATGCCGGGCATTCGGTGACGGTTGTAGCCAGCACTTTTCCATTGACACTGAATACCAGCACAGCACATGGCCCGGCGGTTGCGAACAAACGTTTACCTTACAACATCATTGTCAGCAACATATCTGCTGAGCCGGTTAACAGGGTGGAAATACAATTCCGGGTGCCAGCACAACTCCAGTTTCACCCATCAGTTGATGCTGAACCGGGGACAAGCTGTGAAAGCACATGCGCCGATGGAGCGGAAGCTTCCTGGGCACTGGGCACGCTGACCGCAGGTGAAAGCCGCACCATTACCATTAACGCCGTTGTGCTATCGCCATCGAATGTGCCAACAGGCACCCTGATCAATTCGTCGATCCGGGTCACTTCGCCAGAAGTGACTGACAATATTAATGTACCCAAAATAGTCGCGGTGAATAACAGCCCAATGTCACAACTGGCCATGAGCGCCTCGAAAAACCCGGTCATACCGGGTGACAACCTTGTATATCAGTTCGACATCAGCAGTATCAATGCGACGGCATTGACTAACCTTGAATTACGCACGGCTCTGCCTGCCGGAGTCACCGTCAACAGCATCAGTGATGGTGGAACCCAGGACGATACTACTGGTGAAATCGTCTGGACCATTGCCAGTCTTGCGGCAGACAATACCATTCAGCGAGAAGTGAATACCACCGTAGACATCGGCACCATCGCAGGTCAGATTCTGGCAGCCCGTGCAGAATTAAGGCACGACGGAGGCATTACTCTGGATAGCAGTGCCGAACATGCCGTAACCGTCGTAGCCAGCGCACTTTCAGAAAAATGGGATGCACCAATCGGCATCCATGTGCCAGGCCGGGAAACATATCTGGAAGTTCAGGACTCATTACCCGTCAACTGGGTAATAACAGGGCTGGGATTCAGGGCACACGAAGGGGTAATAACAACAATGTTAATGAATGCTCGCGAAGTGACGACAACGGGCTTACAAGGCAGCATGGAAAAACGTAGTGGCAGTGTGCCTGATAATCCGTTAGAAGTAGAAGCGAATTGTCCGCCTGGCTCAGTGGTTACGGCCGTCGCCATGCGTGAGGCAAATGATAATATCACCAATATCAGATTACGATGTTCCAGATTCGTTGCTGAGACTCAACAGGTAGACTACTGGGTTTTTCAGTATGTGCAGGCCGTCAGCTCAATGGCTCATTCTGGAGCGGTATATGAAATCGAATTTTCTTTTAACAACCTCGTTCCTTTTAACGACTATGGAAAAGTTTTTTTGACGGGCTTTGGTGCGCGTGACAAAAGCGACAGCATGGAGAATGTATGGGGCCAGATCAGAATACTGCGCTAATTAAGTATGCGTTTTTCACCGGTCACTAAAAACAAATATTGATTGTCGATTTACCGTGTAAATCAGTGACAAAAAGTCCCTCTGCCCTCGGCAAGGCCCGTTTTTGGGAATGCTTCGCTAAAATGTGAATTAAGCGCTAAAAAAATATCCAAACGAATAAAGTCATTGGTTTTCACTCAGTGAAACAGGCTATTCCCCGGCCACGAATCACAGAGTCATAAAATCCAACGCAAAGGCGCGAAGACGCAGAGAACGCAAAGAGATACCCGTAGCGATTGAGATGTAGATGTTAACTTGAGCCACGACAATACAGCAGCAGAAAAACCTCTCCCCCGGCATGACCCGGGGGAGAGGAACAACAGTATGCAGTTAACGGTGAAGCAGGCCATGCTGCCAACAGTAGAGATGATTAACCAGGATCGACACTACTTATCACGACACTGATCCTTGCCACTCAGGCTTTTGTAATCATAACCCGCAGGACACGTTGGCGTCTGATGATCTTCCGTTGTCTTGGTACAGGTATCGGCCCCCGATTTGATGTTATGTGTATACCCTCCCGGACATTTAACCCCTTTGGGTTTTTTGCCTTTTTGGGAGCGGCATTCATCTGCACCTTCCTGTGCATGTGGCCCCGTCCAGTTTTTTGCTCTGTCCGTGATAAGCAGCTTGCACTCAAGCGGTTTACTCAGGGTTGTGGTTTTATTGCACCGGTCCTTGTTCAACGGATTTCGAGTTTCGTAGATCCAGTCACTGGCACACGTTGGCGAAACCATTTTGGAACAGGTGTTTCTGCCCACACCAAAAGCACCTCCCTTGTCGCAGTATTCTCCCGTATTACAGTCGTTATCTTCCTTGCACTGGCATATTTCCATATTATTACAACTTCCCGTTTTGCACTGGGCATCCTTTGAACAACTCCCCCCCAACAACACTGAGTTTTCAACAATACACTTGCCGAAGGGTTTCCCCTTACAAATGGCCCCCTGGACACATTGCTTGTCAGCACTGCATTTTTCTTCTTCTCCCTTGCGTGCCACACAATGTTTTCGTTTTAAATCCACAATCGTTTCAGCACAATACTCCGAAGATTTGCAATCGTTTTCAGAATTGCAGAACTCAGCTTTTCCAGCAGTATATCTGCGGGTGATGATCCAGGCATAAATGCCTTTCGCAGCCTCCGGATTACTGATTCCCCCAGTAAAGTCGTATATGTTTTCTTCCAGTGCGGCGTATGTTTGACTACACATCAAATAGTTCTGTCCACCCTGCTCCTGGCAATTGCGCCAATCATTTTTGACCCCCTTGTCTTTTTCCCGATATTCATCATCCAGGCCCAAATAATGCCCTGTTTCATGAGCGATTGTCACACCGTCAATTCCAGTGTAAATGTGTTTAAGGCGGGCAAAACCGGGAACATATCGAGCACGTTGCTGGGGGTCGAGATCCAGGTAGATATTCCAGGTCACTTTATCTTTTTTGAAAGAGGTCATCAGGTCGTCCGAAATATTATCGTGACCTACAAACTTCACATTGATTTTAAAATCCGTTCTGTTCCAGGCATGACGGATCGCCTGCCGCCAAAACGTGTAATAATGATCCAGCAACCTGCTTCCATCACTCAGTTTGAAATCCTGGGGTAACCGACAAGAAAAATGGGTGCTACTGGTCTTATCTATAAAACCGATGTCCACCAATTTTATTTTTTTCTTCTTTTTGGAAGAGAGCCTGACATTGGATTTATCGCATTTTAAGCTACCCTGTCCATTGACACTCATCAGCCCCAATTGAATAGCAAGCTCGTAAGAAATATCCAGACGGTTTTTCAGCGGCTTGTTCGGAAAGTGCAACTCGATAGGCAATGTCACAATCCACTCCCCTTTTTCCCGATGAAGGCGGTAGCGGTACTTGAGTTGCACAGGATTACTGGCAAGCCCAAGACCCGCACCAATGAGCGGCGCGCCTATTCCCACAGCGGCCCCTCCGACAGCGAGAACAGCCTCCCCCACGGTAGCAAGCGTAGTGAGATGTTGGCCATAAAAACTGTATTTTCCCTTAACCACAACAGGAGTCAGATCCGCTGCAAAGTTCCCGCCGGTAACCAGATCAATATGCTTGTCTATTTTACCTCCATCATTATCCCTCTGACGATTGCAGGCCAGAACCCAGGCATTGTATTCTGCATTTCCGCGATAGTCCGGAGTGACGGGAGCAAAAGATTCCGAATTAATCAGGTTCGCCTCTTTGCGATACCGGTCGGTAATCTGATCTTTGGTGC